>PDWJ01003825.1_pt1 | contig 13973 bp, 11 predicted proteins | sample 1430881 | NCBI WGS metagenome assembly PDWJ01 (sample SAMN01162460, study PRJNA174530) | Oral metagenome, whole genome shotgun sequencing project. | biome: Marine environment; feature: Marine mammal; material: Swab sample of the gingival sulcus; isolation source: swab sample of gingival sulcus... | reverse complement strand
GTATCTCATGGCTGTACCCTGTTTTGTTTGGTGACTGATAGAGTACCACCAACAGGCAGTTGATCTCTTCTCACCGTTTAACCATGAGTGGTGCACTTACTTATATGAATTTGCGAAATATAAACCATTAAGCTAGGCCGATATTTATACAAATCAGGATGAAATATCACCTTTATCAAGCCATTAAGCATTGCTTCATTCACCTGCACTGACGGTACAAATAGCTTGCTTTACTTTGCCATTTTTTGTTCTAGGGATTGAGTCTACAGTTTTTATTTCAATATTCATCTTGGAGCCTAAACGTTGTTGAGCATTCTTAATAAGCTTATTTCGCTCCATTGAATCAAATTGCGCTGGATTCACCACCACCAAAATTTGAATGCTTTGTGCGCTATGCTGGACAAATTGGCAAGCCAATAACCCACTAATACCTTTGGGAATGTGGTTCAAAATAAAAACTTTTTGTCCTGCATCACCCAGCAAATAATCTCCAGTACGGCCCTCAATCCGATCAATCATTGGAAAATTACGACCACATGGACATTCGGTTTCCTCAGATAAATACACAAAGTCTCCCGTTTTATAACGGATCAGCGGATAGAGAAAATTATTAAAGTTAGTGCCAACAATTTCATACTTGCCATCAGCAACTGGAATAAATTCAACGTGCGAGTAGTCTGTTAACACGTGGTATCGACCATGTTCACAATTAGAAATTGCCGCAACACGCTCGAACAAGCCATACCAATCGAAGACCTTACATTGAAACCGCTCTTCAATGATTTTTCTATCTTCTAAAGATAATGTTTCTGACGAGGTCAAAATTGACTTTAATTTCCCTGGATAAAATTCATTTTTAGAGGCCAAGTACTTCGCTAAGGTGATAATTGATGAAGGATACGCTTGTATAACCGCGACGTTATAATCGACCATTGCTTGAATATATAACGGTAAGTTTTCAGCAGACATGTGGAACGAAGATAACAATATCATATATTCAAACCGTGAATAGCGCCAATACGGTGCCTTATTTTGCCCTACAGGAACGATTGGATCACCTCGAAGCCATGCGATTTTGTCACCTTTTTCGATACCGGCCCAACGGTGCATCCGATCCACAAATGCGCGTTCACGAATGACTGAAGTCATTGATTGAGGTATTCTCAAAGGAGTACCTGTGGTGCCACTGGTACTGCCATCTATTTGAATCATATTAGAATCTAAAGTGCGAAATGCTTCAGGCTGTTTTAAAATCACTGATTTATCAATCAAAGGAAGCCCATTGAGATCAAGCTGACTACTTTCGAGTAGATCACGATAAAACGGCACATTTTTTTGCGCGTTAGACAATACATCGTTCAGTCTGTTGTCGTGATAATCTGCCAATGCTTTTGGGTCGCGTTCATTTTCGATAAGCGCTTGTTTTAGCTCCAACCGAATGTTTTTCTCACGGATTAGTTTGCGCACTAACCCCCGCGTGGTCACCAACAGGTTTTGCCACCAAATAGGTCCTTTAAAATAAAATTTTTTGTTAAACATTTGTCAACTCCGTGACTGAATCTAGATATACAAAGAGTTTTTTATTATCAATATCATCTTGCAAATTAATCTCTATGACTATAGGTTGATGTAATTATTGTTAACATATCATAAAATTTAATTGGCCAAATAAATTACCCCACTATCATTTATTCCAACCGCGAGTGCGCCAATAAAGTATTAACGCTGTATTAAAGAATAAAATTACTGGTGTTTTAGCGACTAGAGCATTGTTAGTGAGTGCAATGAAAAATAAATTAAAAAGAGAAACTCTCATCGCAAGGTCGCCTTTGTAACATAAGTAGCAGGGAATCATAAATACAGAAACCATTAAACATACAGTGACAACAACCCCATATTGGATAATCCAAGATACCACATAGTTTTCTATCACTTTTATACCGATGAAATAATCTATATTTGCTAATAGTTCTTTACTCGCACCAAAGAACCACTCTTTAAGAGTTAAATGTTCTAGAATAATAAATAAATCGAAGCGTGCTTGCGCACTTGTATCAATAAATAGTTTACTTAAAATTCTATCTCCAATTGGCGTAAAAATGACAATAGCAATTAATGCAGAAAAACTGATAAATATTAATGCGTGATAAATCGCAAATTGCATTTTTGTGATTGCAATGCCTTGACTGATAAATTCTCTAATTAAATTGAAATTTAGAATAAATGAAGAAACGATGAAAATCGCCATTGCGGCCCTGCCGCCATATGCGAATAACGCCAGTAATACTGTGGCGAAATACACTATTTTAGGAATTCGAGTTGCCCCCATTAATAATGGCGTTAACGCCGCAGTGATCAATGCATTATTCAATGGGTGAGCTAAAAAACCAGCAGAGCGGAAAAAGGCAAAGCTGAATTCTTGGTACTCAACCGGAATTAATCGTGTTTGCGCGGCAAACTCAGCTAACGCAACTAAAGCGTTAATAAAAATTAACCAACCTAAAAATGCCAAGATTTTTTGTTTATGATGCTGGTCAAGTTGTAACAAAATCGGGATCAGTATTAAGGGAGTTACAACCGTATCAACCAAGTACGCCATTCCCGATGTCCCAAATCGCATGAGACCATACAGGATTGCCAGTGTAATTCCAGTAAAGGCGACACACCATATTGCTCCAACAGAGCCCATTGATGCTATCGTATTCGGCAGGCCAAATCGGAATAAAAATACAGTGAAGAAAATCATGATCAGGTACGAATATGCATGGATTTTAAACAGTGCAGCTCCACCGGTGGTGACATATTTGATCCCTAAATACTCTAACGCGTAGGCACCTAAGAAAAATGCGAGCATAAGAACGAGCATGACTCGCTTATAGTAAGACGGTGCAGTATGAATCATAAAAACCTCTTGTGAATCAATGCTCTGATCTGAAAAGCATTGGTCGCTATGATCATCAAGGCGTAGCCAAAAATACCAGCGGATACGAAAATAATTAGGCTCAGAAGGTTACTCAACTCAGACACATTAAGTTTGACTAACCACAACACCGCAACCATACCTGTCACACTCAACAATATCTTCATAAAGTTAGAGCCTAGATGGTGTTTGTAGCCGAAGTGACTGGATAGCATCAATGATGAAGTCGATGCGACCACATTGGCAATCAACCCCGATAATGCCGCACCATATAGCCCTAATTTAGGGATCAGCACATAGAGTAATAATAAATTTACCGTCAGAGACAATAAGGCATTTGCGGTTAAAAACTTCGTTTTCATGGTGAACTGTAAGCCGTGATCAATAAAGTGGGCCCTAAAATTAGAAATAAAGACAGTTGTTGCTAACAACCAAAATAGCTCGATGCCATAACTTAAATAATCGGGTGTAAGGAATAGACTAATTAAGGGTTCCGCAATAAAACACATGCCAATTAATGACGGCAGTGTGACCGCAAGTAAGATATCGCTGTATTGTTGATGTTTCTTAGCTAGTACAGCCGCATTATTAGCATTTTTGACGATATCAGGATAGAGCGGCAGAGCAACGATCATAAATACCAGTGCCGTGATCCCCAGCAACATATTGGATAGCGCCGAGTAAACACCAGCTTCAGTCAATCCCATACCTTCAACAATAAAAAGTCTGTCTACACGTGAATTAAATACACTGATCCCACCTGTAAAAATAAAGGGAAGGCCATAACTCAAAATGGTTCTGAGCTCAGAGCCTTGGTACGGTGCAAATATCTGCTTACTGGCGACAAACACCAAACCCAATAAATAACTGAAGCTAAGGGCTAGCATTGCAACATGAAATTCAGGATTCAAATACAACAGTATCGCACTGAGAATCACGGCAGTGACAGACTGTGTCAAAATAGCTAAACGGTAACGGTTAGTGGTTTCGTTTAATCGCGCTAACTCTAAGAAATATTGATAGTTAGATTTAATCAATAACAATACACTGGCATATAACCAATGCTTAACGCTGAACAAGTCATAAGCGAAAATAAACAAACCTAAAAACGCGAACGCTGGAAATGCAAAACACCAAATTAAACGATAGACCTGCACGGTCATCGCTTGACGTTTTTCTATATTTGCGGCTGGGTACAGTCGCAATAGTGTTGTATTGAGCCACTGTGAACTCATGCCCCGAATGAGTTCAACTGCCAGCATAAACACCGCTAACACACCATAGTGCTCAACAGTTAAGTAACGGGTTTGTATCGCGATCAGTAAAAATACACTCAGCGATGAAAACACTTGAACTGGTGCATATTTGAATAAGCTACTAAACACAACAATTACCCAACGATATCGTATAGTGCTTCATATTGTGCAATGATACTGTCAACCGCAAAGTTATCCCGCACGTACTGCGCTAAGGCGGTGTTGTCTTCAACCAAGAGCTCTCGGATAACCGTTTCGATATTTTCATCTGAAAGCGACTCAACATAGCGCACACCTAAACGCGAAAAGTCTTGTTCACGCTCTTGCAGTATCCCCACTTTAGTGGTCAACAATGGCAGTCCTGCCGCTAACATTTCAATTGGAGCTAAACCAAAGGTCTCTTCTTTAGAAAAGTAAACGCCAAGCGTTGCCTGCTCATAAATGTTTTTGATTTCAGTTTCTTGTAACCTGCCGTGGAATGTTATTTGTTCTGTTACTCCCAGCTTAACTGCCAACTGCTGCAACTGTTGCAAATAACCCGCTTGTGATTCAGGACCAATGATACCTAAGCAGACATTAAACTTGAGACTTTTTAGCTTGGCGGTTAATTCAACCGCTTTTTCAACCTGTTTCACTCGTTTTAATAAAGAGCAAGTGACCAGTCTAATCGGCTGTTCCGGCGGATGAGCATGAGGTTGTGCGGTAAAATAGCCCGAACTGATCGGGTTCCCTATTTTTGTAATCGGTTGCGATACATCTTTTGCTAACATCTCGATCAGCTCGTCACCGACACAAGTGAAATGATCCGTATGTTGCTTAACCCAAATTGGCATTATTTTTTCGTAAAAAAAATCATTTAATAAGGACACAGGTTTACGACACAATTTTTTATACGAATGCAAGGTCGCAATCCGCTTATATTGCTTCGACAAGTTGAGCAACCAACTGCTGTAGTGGGCATGGACAATATCAGCATCAAACTGATTTAATTGTTGCCGGATCCTTTTTAGCTGTGTGAATAAACTCGGCAGTTTATTTTCTGAGTGATTAAAATGGACTAACTCAACATGTGGCGCTAATTGCTGCAACTTGCCTACTTTTTCGGCGGCTACTTGTGAAAAAGGGTCGAAGGCAACCACGCGATAGTGGTAATGTGCATTCGCTTTTTGCGTGAGGCCGTTGATCAGCATTTGGCATACCGAATCCACTCCTCCCGCATTTTTACTCCCCCAGTCTGTGGTGCTTAGTGGCACCACTAATAACACCTTTTTCACCCTTAGATAACTCCGCGTGTATCAATCACAACCTTAGCTGCGAACTGACTTGAATCTGCGGTTTTAAATTGACGATGGTCCACCAGCACCACAACAATATTGGCTCTATCTAGTGCTTGTTCCAAGCTGGTTAATTCAATATTTTTTTCCAGCATCGATTGTGGTAATTCTGTGATATTCGGCTCTACCGTGATAATCTCGCCAATTCCGTCGTCAACCAGTTGCTCGACTATTTGTAGCGCTGGACTTTCGCGTAAATCGTCAATATCGGCTTTAAATGCCAAACCTAAACAAGCAATCACTGGGCGTTTAAATTCATCAGCTGCGCGTGTCACTTGCTCAACAACATAGTTTGGTTTGTAATCATTGACCAACCGCGCCATTTCAATAATTTTTGCCTGTTCAGGACAGCTGTTCACAATAAACCAAGGATCGACAGCAATACAATGCCCTCCCACACCTGGCCCTGGATTCAAAATATTGACCCGTGGGTGGCGGTTCGCCAGTTTAATAAGCTCCCAGACATTAATATGTAATTTGTCGCAAATTACTGAAAGCTCATTCGCAAAGGCAATATTTACATCACGAAATGAGTTTTCGGTCAACTTTGCCATTTCTGCGGTACGGGCATTGGTAATAACGCATTCGCCACGGACAAAGGTTTTGTACAGTTCAACGGCTCGCTCACTACAGGCACTACTCATACCACCAATAACGCGGTCATTGGAAACAAGTTCTTGCAATACATAACCAGGTAAAACCCGCTCCGGACAATGCGCTACCTTAATATCAGCCGCATCACCTTTTTGCTGTGGAAAAGTCAGATCAGGGCGCGCTTCTGCAAGCCACTGAGATAGCTTTTCAGTCGCACCTACAGGTGATGTACTTTCCAAAACAACTAGGTTGCCTTTTTCTAGAACAGGCGCAATGGCTTTCGCTGCTGATTCTATATAGCTTAAATCAGGCTCATGATTCTCACCCTTGAAAGGTGTTGGCACTGCAACCATAAAGGCATCAGCCGGTTCTGGCTCTGTAGTTGCACGCAAGTTTCCAGTGGATACAACACCGCGCACAACAATATCAAGATCCGGCTCTACAATATGAATCTCGCCATTGTTTATGGTGTCAACGGCTTTCTGATTAACATCAACACCAACCACGTTAATACCTCGGGAGGCAATAACAGCTGCGGTAGGTAAGCCTATATAGCCCAAACCAATAACTGAAACTGTGTTAAAACTCATTTATAGTTCCTTAATTAAACGCGACATCATTAATAGCAGTGACAATTCTTTGGCAGGCTTTGCCATCACCATAAGGGTTGCTTGCTTTAGCAATAGCCTGATAACAGACATCAGAATCCATTAACCCTGTTACTGCTTCGATAATACGGGTTACATCTGTACCTACCAGTCGAACTGTTCCAGCTTCTAGCGCTTCTGGTCGTTCCGTATTATCACGCATCACAAGTACCGGCTTGCCTAATGATGGCGCTTCTTCCTGAATCCCACCTGAGTCTGTCAAAATCAAATAACTGCGATTCATTAAATAAACAAATGGCAGATAATCTTGTGGCTCTATCAGGTGAATATTTGACACTTCGCTAAGAAGGCGATTTACCGGCTCTTGTACGTTAGGGTTTAAATGCACAGGATAAACAATTTGTGACTCCGGGTACTTCAGAGCGATTTGTCTTAATGCTTCACAGATGCGTTCAAAACCTCCACCAAAGGATTCACGGCGATGACCTGTCACCAGAATCATTTTTTTTCTTTCATCTAAAAAAGGAAAGGCGGCGGTTAATTTAGCTTCGAGATTTTGATCCTGTTTAATTTTTTCAACAACCCAAAACAACGCATCAATAACAGTATTACCGGTTACGAAAACACTCTCTTCGTTAGTGTTTTCAGCAAGTAAGTTATTTTTGGACTTAGCTGTTGGTGCAAAATGTAGACGAGCCAATGAGCCTGTCAGCTTGCGATTGGCCTCTTCCGGCCAAGGTGACATAAGATTGTTCGTTCTAAGACCCGCTTCTACATGCCCTACCGGGATTTGCTCATAAAAGGCAGACAAGCAGGCAGCGAAGCAGGTTGTTGTATCACCATGAACTAAAACAAGATCAGGCTTGCTACTTTTTAATACCTCTTTTAAGCCCATCAAAATACGACTTGTTACATCAAATAAGTCCTGACCCGGCTGCATGATATTCAAATCATAGTCCGGTTTGATATCAAACAAACCTGTCACCTGATCCAGCATCTCCCGGTGTTGCGCGGTCACGCAAACCTCAGATGCAATGTTCGGATTAGCCTCTAGGGCTTTAACCAAAGGCGCCATCTTGATCGCTTCCGGTCGCGTGCCGAAAATAGTCAGTACTTTTTTCATATTATCCTTAACTAAAACTACAAAATTGATTCAATAAATATCTTTAGAAAACAAAGACAAAGGTGTTTTAAGTAAAATTTTAATATCCAACCCTATTGACCAATTGTTGATATAAGCCAGATCATATTCCACCCGCTTTGCCATTTTATCAAGCGTTTCAGTCTCACCACGATAGCCACTCACCTGAGCCAGCCCGGTCATCCCCGGTTTAATTCTGTGCCTTGCCAGGTAAGCATTAATTTTATCGGAATAGTAATCATTATGTGCAACTGCATGTGGTCTTGGCCCCACCAGTGACATAGTACCTTGCAGTACATTGATTAACTGAGGCAGTTCATCTAGCGAGGTACGGCGAATAAAACGACCAATTTCGGTAATGCGAGAATCTTCTTTTGTTGCCTGCTTTACTTCACCACCTTCTTCCTTATGTAATTTCATACTGCGGAATTTCCAGACTTTAATCACTTTGCCATCCCAACCGTGGCGGTCCTGTTTAAAAAGCACCGGGCCAGGCGAAGACTGCTTTACCTTGTAGGCAACCCATAGCATAACTGGGGAGAGCAGCAGCAATGCAATAGCCGCTATTGCACGATCCATCACCTCTTTTATTACCATTGAGGAGCGTGATGATGTTAACGGGCTTTCATTAATAGAGATCAATGGTATCCCCGCCACTTCACGAACCGAGTGATTAAGTAGATTCAAAGCAAAAATATCCGGCGCCCAGATAATATCAACGTTCATATCGAGCAGATCAACATTCAGGCCATCAATCAGCTCCGAGGCTTTCATGGGTAGTGCAATATAAATACGGCGAATATCGTGCTGTTTTATTAGCGAGCGAAGGTTTTCTACACCACCTAAGACATCAACACCCGATACAGCCTGTGCCTTATCCTCTTCCCGACTCCTAACACAGCCAACAACCTTATCTGGCAGCCAGCGATTACGGTTCAGACTTGTCACAAGGTGTGCTGCTACCGAGCCGGTTCCAATGACCAGCGTTGGCAAGTGTCGTGCGAAGCTTTCTTTGTATTTTTTGGAGAAATAACTGACCAGGCAATAGGAAGCGTTTTGTACGACCAGGATCGAACAGACCCAAACCAGTAAAACTTCACGGGAGAATATTTCGGATGTTTTAGTGACAAAACCAATCAAGGATAGTAGCAATACCATTGCTGCCCAAGCACTGGTAAGCCTAATACAGCCTTTGACATAACCGGATGAGCGGCGATAAACCCCTCGGTAGCTATAGATAAACCAGATACTGAATGCAGCAATAACCGCCAAGACACGATAGGCGACAGGAAAGTCTCCCACTTTAAGGAAGGTAAATATGTACAGCAACACAACAGCAACAATGACATCAGCTGTGAGTTGAAACAGAGAGATTAACGACTCATGGTTTTTAAGCAAGCGCCTACCACGACGATACCTCGCAGTTGCATTGCCTTTATGAGTACGTATATCCATTGCCCATCGCTATCATCAATTCATCCTTAACTACGCCAGTCCACACATTACTCATAAATCCATATGGCGTACAAGGATATACTAATCGTTCATTTAGCATTCAGCAATCAACTTTTTTCAATAGCACAATATCTAGATAAGTTCCAAGGGTATTTATACTTTTTGAGCAGTTTTAAGGAAGGCACCTCAAAGCCACAAACACTCACCACATTCTAACTTTCCCTCACAAGTCAGATCACAACTCATACCATGACAGAAGTAACTCGCCGTAGCCGTAACATAACAATACAACAAATGCTTGTTTCTCTTTTAATGCACCTATCAACCTAATGCGGGTTGAGATCGATCTAATTTTCTGTTATTTTTAGATAATTTTACCAGCTACGAATAACACGGAGTTTGTTATGCGCCACTTAATTGCCTCTATAGCATTTGCAGGTCTTTTGCCTTTTACAGCCGTAAGTGCTGATATTGCTGATGACTTGGCCGCTCAATTACCAGCTGCTACTGTGTTGTCTAATGCACTGCAAGGCTGTATAGCCGTAAAAACAAATGCGATAGCTAATACGGAAGATCAGTCCTGCACTTCTACGTGTACTTATACAGAAATAGAACGACTTATGCAGGCCGTGGCAGATGTAGATGTAGAATTACTGGGTTCCTTTGTAACCGCAGGTATTGATTCATGCCTTAGCCCAGGTGATGTGGCAAGAGCAGCAATTAATGCGGGCGCCGACCCTGCAGATGTTACCCAAGCTGCAATCTTGGCAGGTGCCGACCCAACTGAAGTTTCTGAAGCTACTGCTGCAGGCGGAGCTCCACAAGGTGGACAAGGTTTAGCGGTTACTCCAGGGCGCACAGGTAATGCAATAACTCCACCCCCATTTGGCAGCAATGCCGGCGGCGGCGGCGGTGGTAATACCAGCCCAATTTAATTATTTAAAGTAATTTAATTTCAAAAAAGCGCCCTTCTAACTGGGGCGCTTTTTTTATTAGTGCTGCCAAAGTGCAAACCTAGCTTTCTGTTAGTAATCACGATCAATGTTAAGCCAACTATTTTAGCCTTGCCAGATTTTCTGGTACAGGAATTTACTATTTACCCTGTTCGCTTTGTACTCAATAGTAGGGACTAAGAAGCCTATAATGCAGCAATTCACATATTAATTTTCTCTTTGTGTAGCCTCGTTTCTTAGGGGGCTGTGACGCCATATAGCCTACTGGAGCAGGTTTTAATGTAGGAACTCAACCCTCTGAACGAAGGGTTAGGAAGGGACTGGCCCTCATGGAAAATCCTAGCAAGCACTTAAGGGAAAAAGAATGAACAAGTCCTGCCGGCACTCTGGCTGCGGTTTTTATATTGGACTGTGGTATGATCAGCCCCCGAAAAAACCACTTCTGACCGATGTAGTTATATGAACACGACCCTAGATAACAGGCTTTTTAATTTCTATCTTGGTATATTAATTTGGGCACCACTGCCATTGGCCAGTAACCGTCTTTGGTCTATGTCGCTGCTAGCTGCATTAGTTTTTACCTTGGCCGCCTTACAGATGTTCAAGCTTTTTCGTGACAAATGCGAACTAACAACGCCTCTTAAGCGTTCTTGGCCACTTATTGCATTATTAGGCATTAGCGCTGGCTGGATTAACCTGCAATCCATACCCGGTAGTCTTTTATCTGCCTCCCCAAGTGACACTTTTCATGACGCCCTGTTTGGCTGGGCGCTGGTTTTATTCTTCTGCCTAACCCTGCAACTGGTTAATTCAAAGCGCAGAATATTACTGACAGGTTATGTTCTGGTAGGTTCTGCCCTGTTTCAGGCCGTTTATGGCAGCCTGATGACAATGACTGATATTGAATATACATTCTTGATACCTAAGGATAGTTATACCGGGGTTTCCACCGGCACTTTTATTAACCGCAACAGCCAGGCGGGCTATTTGGTGATGTGTGTTTCTATAGGTATTGGCTTAATGATTTCTACCCTGAATGATGAGGGATCACATAACTGGCGTGAGCGAGGCAGGCGCTGGCTAAGCGCCCTGCTTTCCAAAAAGATTATTCTGCGAATATCTCTCCTTATTATTGTTGTCGGGTTAGTTATGACTCACTCGCGCATGGGTAACACCTCCTTCTTTGCCAGCTTGATGGTGATAGGTGTTCTGGGTTTGATTCTGAGCCGCAAGGCAAGCAAAGGCATGATCGTTCTGTTAACCAGCCTGCTGATTTTAGACGTATTTGTCGTGGGCACTTTTTTTGGGGTCGAAAAAGTTGCACAGCGCCTACAAACCACCAGCCATGAAAGAGAATCGCGGGATGAGGTTGCTTTAGCAACTATTGAAATGACCCGCCTGCAACCCTTTACCGGCACCGGGGCCGGAACATTTTACACTGTGTTCCCTGAACACCGTACAGAGGAAATGGGTGGCGGTTTTTATGTCAACACACATAACGATTACCTTGAATTTCTTTCCGAGTTTGGAGTAATTGGCACCTTACCATTGGGGCTGATCATGTTAGCCAGTTTAGCTGCCGGGCTATACGCACAATACAAACGCAAAAATAAGGTAATGAGAGGCCTCGCCTTTGGGGCTTCCATGTCGATTTTAGCAATGCTGATCCACGCCACGGTGGACTTTAACTTACAGATTCCAGCGAATGCATTGACCTTTATGGTGGTGTTAGGGATGGCTTGGATAGCAGCGTTTAATAAATCAGGCAGGAAAAGTAAGCGAGTTTCATGAAACCTTGCCCGAGGATTTTTAGGACAGCTTTAGCAAAAAACAGGTGGATGTCTTAATGTAGGCACCCAGCCCTCGAGCAAAGACTTAGGCTGCACCGACCAAGGGGCTGGCCTCCTACACAGGCCGTTTGATTCTATTCAACCACGCCAGATTTAGTGTAAGCACTTCGCCCTCTGAGCGAGAGTTGGTTCTATTCAATCACAGCAAGCTTGATGTAAGGACTCAGCCCTCTGAGCGAGGGCTGGGTTACATAGGCCTCCTACAGGGTAAAAAATAATATAGGAGTCACCCTGTTAGGGAAGGCCATGCATACCAAAACCTTACCGACTATAACCAACCAACTGACAGCGATACCCTTCAAGGCTTACCTCATCCAGTTCATAAGTCGCATCCGCCTTCATAAGAATATGCATGGAATATTCACTTTCAGCTCCCACCACTTCATGCTCAAGCACCTGATTAACCGGTACAGGAATCACCTCTCCACTACGGGTTTTAGCCACCAGCTCCGCGTTACAGTTCACCTTAATACGCCTTAAACCAACATCTTGCTTCAATCCATATTGCAAATGCAATTCGCATCCTTGCACCAACTCGGTTCCGATCACCTTTTCACAAGACAGATCTGCCGACTTCTCAAGCAACTGAAGCTCTTCAGGTGTTCTCTCCCGAGCAATCGCCTTTTCTTCTTTCAGAAAAGAACTGTGCATCCAGCCCTCGGTTTTACCTGTACCCATCTCGTTTCCCTTAAAGAAGATACGCGTCCACTGCCCCTTTTCCTCCATTTTTATCACCAAATGCCCTTTATTCAGCATCAACAGGCTACGCCCATGTATGCTGGGGGCCGCACGAACACGAACATTGTCACCCGTCACCACCAGATACTCCACCGCTGACACAGTCAGAGGGAAAAAGCAGCACAACACCAGAAGAAATTTATACACTTCACAACCTTTTCATTTCTAAGAAATCACCAAGGATTGTATCGAGGGAATAATATCGGTGCAAAAATAATCATCACTTCGTCATCGTCATTGCACCCTATCTCTTGTAGGAGCCCCACCTCTGACCGATACAGCCCAAACCATCGACCAAGGGGCTGGGTGCCTACATCAAAACCCGCACCGTGGCGATAACTCAGCCCTATAGTGTTAGAGTTTGCTCACACCATTCCTAAAGCACATATTAACAACCCCCTTTACAAGTATTAAAAAATTGAAACAAGTCAATCATGTTATTCTTCTGAAAAAATAGGAATTTTTCTTATATATTTTAGTAAATAATGCCCTTATTATTTATGCAGCAGAGTTGATCAAGGATCGATCTTAGCCACTTAAGAAAGAGGCCTCTGCGAATTAGGGAAGATAAAGGGCTGACAAGGATGTCAGTGCTCTTCCCCCCCTTGGGGGGGGGATTTTAACGCGTCTCGAAATAAGCTTGGCTGGGGCAAAACCCTATTACAAGCAGCAGCTCTCTTATGACAAGCCTCCCTTACTTTGGAACCCAGACGTTTGCTTCAGGCACCACCTGCGAAAGCTTCTGTCTTAAAACTGCTTTTGCATCCTCATCTCCATGCACAATTCTTATTTCCTTTGGTTTCACTCGCATTCTCTTAACGAAGTTAATCAGGTCCTTCTGATCAGCATGGGCAGAGTAGCCACTTAAGGTATGCACTCCGGCCTTAATATCTATGCGCTCATTATCCAAATCCACGTAACCGCCTTTGGGGCCATACTTCTGAATATCTCGCCCCGGCGTTCCTTTCGCCTGATACCCCACAAACAGCACATCAGACCGGGCATCAGGTAACAGTTCTTTCAGATAGTTAAATGACCTCCGGCAGAGCCGGAGGCTTATTGGATGACGCCCTCCAAGGGCTAAAGTAAGCGCCCAAGGCGCAACTGTTCTTGCTGTTCATCTG
>PDWJ01003824.1_pt1 | contig 13977 bp, 13 predicted proteins | sample 1430881 | NCBI WGS metagenome assembly PDWJ01 (sample SAMN01162460, study PRJNA174530) | Oral metagenome, whole genome shotgun sequencing project. | biome: Marine environment; feature: Marine mammal; material: Swab sample of the gingival sulcus; isolation source: swab sample of gingival sulcus... | reverse complement strand
ATTGATGGCAGTCTGCGGCTGGTGCTGATGAAGTCATTGGGTGAGGCGGTGGTAACGGCTGATTTTGACCCGTCTGCCCTGCAACGTGTGCTGGCACGGGATATATAAACATGGCTGCCGGATACGCTGCTGATCCTGAACACAGTCGTGGCCGCCGGTATGTCGGGCCTGCGCCTCAATACCGCAGTGAATTCCAGCGTGATCGTGACCGGATTATTCATTCACGGGCCTTCCGGCGGCTGGAATATAAAACCCAGGTCTTCGTCAATCATGAGGGGGATTTGTATCGTACTCGGCTGACCCATTCACTGGAAGTGGCGCAGATTGCGCGTTCGGTGGCCCGCACCATGCAGCTGAATGAGGATCTGACCGAGGCGATTGCGCTGGCTCATGATCTGGGTCATACCCCGTTTGGTCATGCCGGGCAGGATGCACTGAACAAATGTATGGCAGAGTATGGTGGTTTTGAACACAATCTGCAGTCATTGCGAGTGGTGGATCATCTGGAGGATGTCTACGCGGAATTTCCGGGGCTGAATCTGTGTTTTGAAACCCGTGAGGGAATTCTGAAGCATTGTGCGTTGAAGCATGCCTGCAAGCTGGGTGATGTTGGTGAGCGGTTTATTCATCATACCCAGCCGACACTGGAGGCGCAGCTGACCAATATCGCGGATGAAATTGCCTATAATAATCATGATATTGATGACGGTTTACGTTCCGGTTTAATCAGGCTGGAACAGTTGAAGGAAGTCGCTGTTTTCCGGCACGTATATGATGAGGTCACCAGGTTATATCCCGGTTTGCAGGGAAGGCAGCAGATTCATGAGATTCTGCGCCGCCTGATTGCATGGATGGTGATTGACCTGACGGAGGCCAGTCTGGCGGCGATACAGGTTGCGGGAGTTAAAACACTGGAGGATGTACGTGCTGCAGCCAATCCGTTAATGCAATACAGTCCATCTATGCGTCGGCAGAAGAATGAGTTGAAGCGTTTTCTGCGCGAAAATCTCTATTTTCATCCCACGGTCTATCGTTCAACCTGGCGTGCGCAGCAGATTGTTGAAGCATTGTTTGACGTGTTTATGAACGATTTGCGCTTATTGCCTGCCAAACACCGTCGCTTTGCGCTGGCATTCGCTGATGAACAGGGGGATGTCGGAAAGGCGCGGGCCATTGCTGATTATATTGCCGGTATGACGGACCGTTATGCCATCTGCCAGTACCGGGAATTGTTTGATTTTTCCAGTATGGATTAAGGTGCGTATGACCCCTGCTGTCAACTTGATCAAAAAATCCGGTCAGTATTTCCGGATACATGAATACCAACATAATCCGGCAGCGGGTGCCTATGGGCTGGAAGCGGTTGAGGCCTTGCAACTGGAGGCCGGGCGGGTGTTTAAGACCTTGCTGGTGATGCTGGACGGTGATTCCAGAAAGCTGGCGGTCGGTATTATTCCGGTGCTGGAAAAACTGAATCTGAAAGTAATAGCCAAGGCAATGGGGGCCAAAAAAGCAGAAATGGCTGACCCAAAACAGGCCGAGAGAATCACCGGCTATCTGGTTGGCGGTATCAGTCCACTGGGACAAAAGCGTGTCTTACCCACAGTGCTGGATGACTCTGCTCTGCGGTTTGCAAGTATTTTTGTCAGTGGCGGCCGTCGTGGGCTGGAGATTGAACTGGAACCTGCTACCTTGCTGGAATTGTGCCGTGCAGATGTGGTTGCTCTGTGTCGTTGAAGATCGCGGGATAATGCTTTTCGGTGTAATTGATTCATGGCGGCGGGCTTTGAGTGTGCTTTCATAGAGCCAGACTGCAATCACCATATCAACAAACAGATCTCCTGCCAGAATCCCGGCATTATGAAAACTTGAATTCATCAGCATACCCAGTACAAAAACCAGCCGGTACCAGAAGCCGTCCACCAGCCGGTACAGGTAGTAAGCCAGTACCACGATTCCGAGCAGGCCAAAGGTGTGCATAATATTTAAAATAGAATTATGTACCGGTACAATATACTGAGCCTTTTCTTCAGGGCCATAAGAGAAAATATTCAGGTTATTAATGAAATAATGTGGTGCATACTCCACTGTATCGAAGTTAAAACCATAGCCCCACCAGCGCCGGAAAAATAATTCCAGGCCGTATTTATACAGGGTTTTTCGCCCCTGTGCAGACTGGTCATCCAGGCTGACAATCCGTGAGTCAATCGTCCCGTCACTGCTCTGCCAGAGAAAAAATGCACTGGTGGCCAGTACCATGAGTGTCAGTAATATTATTGATGCCGAACGGAATTTATAGAAATACACCATACCGTAAATAAACAGTGCTGCCCCCATTGCCGAGCGGGTTTCAGACGCAACAAGACCGGCCAGAATAATAAAATTTATTACCAGCAGCACGGTTTGCATACGCCCGGAGGTTGCTGAACTCAATACCAGATAACTGCTGAATACCACAGCACTCAGTAGCATATAAGTCTGTGGAATGGCATATAAGGCCAGCCCCGGTGGGCGCTGTAGAGCTTCGATAATCTGGTTCTGGATGTCATCGCTGATTTCCTTGTTCTGCAACGAAAACACCAGATCATGTAACAGCCAGGCTTTATTGACATTCAGTGCCTGCATGGCACCAATCAGCGCTGAAGGCACAACAATGATCAGAAACATATACGCCAGTGCCTTATAACCAAAATTGCGCACCAGATAATAGCCACATAACACGACCAGATACGACTGCAACAGCTTCAGTTCACCATTGATAATCTTTTCCGGCTCCACCTGGTTCAGCAGCGAAATCAGCAGACCATACAACATCAGTAACAGATACAGCTTATTCACCAGCTGGATTTCCGCAAAGATGTCTTTCTGGTGAAACGCTACCAGCATACCACTGAGCAGAATCAGCACGGAGCGCAGCGGTAATCCGGCAACATAAACATTGTTCAGGTAAGCCAGAAAAATCAGGTGCAGCACAAATAACAGAAAAACAATTTTTTGCATCGGGAAGGTAACCTGTTTGACGGTTGCCCCGCTGATTATCCTATCGTTATGCTGTCAATGCCGCATCCTCCGGATAAACGCCTTGCTCTGTTTGATAATTTGAACTAATCGGATTACGGCAATTGCTGCTGAATAATCAGATTGTGACTCAAGTGCGGTATTGGCACAGACGAAGTACAAGTATGGCTCCGGATGAGTGGTGAATTTTTACGGATTATCTGTACCGGAGCCTTGTTGCTTTAATGGGCTGCGATGACCGGCTTACCCGCACCAATCCAGCCGGTGATGCCCTGTGTGACATTATAAACCCGTGGATAAATACCGGCTTCCACCAGCATGTCAGCGGCGGCCAGTGAGCGGTTGCCAGTGCGACAGATAATTGCCACCTCGCCCCCCTTTGCGACCATTGTGGTGGCTTTGCTGATAAACTGTGGATTTACCGAACCGTCGAGATTAAAAAATGTCAGCAACTGGCTGTTTTTCACTACACCAGTCTGCTGCCATTCTTCCGGCAGGCGAATATCAATCAGTGTGACCCCACGTTGTTGCAAGGCTTCCAGTTCGGCATTGGAGACATTTTTCACCCTGGTCTGCCTGTCGGTTGAGGCCATTGCCGTCGTGGCTGTTGCACTGGGGGTACTTGTACTTATGGCATGTTCACCGGCTGTACCATTACAGGCGCTCAGACCGGCGATAAGGCTGCTGAAGAGAACGGCTTTCAAAAGATTCATTTCTGTTGTTCCATGTGATTAACTGCTGTACATATTAATTTACTCTTATATCTGGTCAAGTAAATATATTGTCATTTTTCCTGAAACTATTTAAACCACCACCGACACTCCACCGCGCCTGACATCGCCTGCCCCCGCGAACTGTCCGTCCAGCCTTGCCACGGTATGTACGCCACCAAAAAACATATTCGGTTCATCCCAGCAGCGATATTCGCGTCCGTCAGCCATCAATGACTGTAAAACATCCTGTGCAAAGCCGCCTTCGAGATAAGTGGTACTGTTTTCCACATGCAGCCGTGCGGCTTGCACCGCCACATCCACCGGCAGTTCATAATGTAACAGATTGACCAATACCTGCATAATAGCGGAACGGATGCGGTTCGAACCGCCTGAGCCAAGGGCAATCAGATCACCATTGGTATGACGGGCAATACAGGGAGCCATCATCGAACTCATACGTTCGTCTTCATACCAGCGGAAAAAGCCGGTTGGGTTCAAATCCTCTTCACCGAGCATATTATTCAGCATGATACCGGTGCCGGGAACAATATTACCGCAACCTTCGCCATTGGATACCGTGCTGGCTACAGCGTTACCCTGCGCATCCATAATGGAAATGTGTGTGGTGCCACGATAAGCACGACTGCGATTGAGGATTTCGGTGCGGTAACGCTGGATCAGTACGGGGTCAAGCAGCTTGTCAAATTCAGGCTGCCCATTCGCCAGCGTATGAGCGATGCGGGCCTCGCTGCTCAGCGTCATCGCCTCACGCAGGGCACGTAAATGCTCGACACCGGCAAAGTCACCCAGTTGATCATCCACAGCCTGTAAGAGCTGCAGGGCAAAAGTAATCAGTGTACCCCCTGCTGAAGGAGGCGGGTTGATCAGTGCTGACCAGCCGGAATAATCGAAGCGCAACGGTTTGCGCAATTCCGTGCGGTAAGCCGCCAGATCATCATGGCTCAGGTGGCCACCATGCTGGCATTGCTGAACGATGGCGCTGGCAATTTCCCCCTGATAAAACAGCTGTTCGCCTTCGCGGCCCAGTGTTTCCAGCACATCGGCCAGTGCCGGATTGTGAACTATTTCACCAGGTTGAATAATCTGCTGTACGGCGGTCTGGCTGGCATACAACTCACGTGATGCCGCAGAAGCCAGAAAAATCGGTGCAACCAGGCCGAAGATGTAGCCCTGATAGTGACAGACTTCGAAGGCCTTGGCCTGCTGTGCGGCAAAATCGGTGAGCAATGACATGGGCAGGCTGCCATACTGGCGGTGCATGGCGAACAGGCCGCTGATCAGTCCCGGTGTCGCAATGGCAGCGTTGCCAATATGAAAGTCCTGAGTGGTGCTGCCAAAATCGACAGTTGCCGCATAAAAATCGGCTTCATTTTCCGGACATTTCTGTTTCGGTGTCTGGGTAAAAAAATCCAGCAAACAGGCCGGGCCGGAAGCGGGTTGAATCAGGCTGAAACCACCACCACCCAGTGATGACAATACCGGTTCGACCACACTGGCGGTGAACAGGGCGGCAATCATGGCATCAATAGCATTACCGCCTGCTTCGAGAATGTGTTGTGCGGCTTCAGCGGTGAGCGGGTGTCCAGCGGCGATCACGCCTTTGTTGCGTATAGTGGGCACGAATCTGTCCGTTTCCTTTTAGAGTAAAACCGGTATTGTACAACGCCTGGTCATTATCAGGTTGAGTTATCCCAAATAAAAAATCCTCCTCACTGTCATAAAACTGTCATATTTCCCACCTACACTGCTTATATCTCAAATTCTACAGATCTAGGAAATAATACAAATGAAAAGGCTTTCTTTGGCGATTGCAGTCGGGTTGTGGACTGTTGTCGGTACGGCACAGGCACGTGACAATATCGAAATCGTTGGTTCCTCGACGGTTTTCCCTTTCTCCACCGTAGTTGCTGAAACGTATGCCAAGAAGACCGGCAATCCGGCTCCCAAAGTGGAGTCTACTGGTTCCGGCGGTGGCATGAAGTTGTTCTGCTCCGGTACCGGCGTTGAAACACCGGACATCACTAACGCTTCACGCCGCATCAAGAGCAGCGAGCTGGAAAAATGCGCTGCAAACGGGGTTAGCCCGGTTGAAGTGAAAGTGGGTTATGACGGCATCGCTATCGCCAATTCCAAGAAAGGCGAACCGATGGATCTGAGCCGTAAGGACATTTTTATGGCACTGGCCAAAAACGTGCCGGTTGAGGAAGACGGTCAGTCCAAACTGATTCCCAATCCTTACAAACTGTGGAATGAAGTCAATGCTGATCTGCCATCGACCAGGATCGAAGTGCTGGGGCCGCCACCTACTTCCGGTACTCGTGATGCTTTCGTTGAACTGGTTATGGAAGCGGGCTGCTCTGACATTGAGTGGATCAAGGCCATGAAAAAAGATGACTTTAAGGAAGTGTGCCACACCATCCGTGAAGACGGTCATTTCATTGAGGCAGGTGAAAATGACAACCTGATCGTACAAAAGCTGGAAGCCAACCCCAAGGCTCTGGGAATCTTTGGCTTCAGCTTCCTGGATCAGAATGCTGACAAGGTACGGGGTGCGGCTATCGAAGGCAATCCCATCACCTTTGAAAGTATCGCTGATGGTTCTTATCCGGTTTCGCGCCCGCTGTACTTCTATGTAAAAAAGGAACATATTGGCACGGTAAAAGGCATTGAAGAGTTTGTCGGCGAGTTTACCAGTGAGGCTGCCTGGGGTGATGATGGCTATCTGGCGGATAAAGGCATGATCCCGATGCCCACTGAAGAACGTGAGCAATTCGGCAAAGCGGTCAAAAACATGACGGTTCTTGAGTCTTTGTAAACTTAAAGGATAACCACTGCTTATCAAATGAATACGACAACGATCCTGCTGGTTCTGGCAATACTGGCCACCTTTGGCTATTTTTTGGGTCGCAAACGGTCGTTGGCCGTTTCGGAGGGTAACAAGGGGGCTAACAGGCTCCATTCACTGCCGGGTTATTACGGTTATCTGGTGGCGATCTGGTGCCTGATCCCGGCGGTTATGATGCTGTTGTTGTGGAATGCCTTCAGCAACACCCTTATCACTCAAATCGTGATTTCCTCACTGCCTGCTGAAGTGCAGCAGGCCAGCGAGTCAGAAATCGGCCTGATGATGAATCGGGTCAAGACCATGGCAGCATCCGGTCAGATTGACCCGTCAGCCAGTCCGGAACAACAAACCGCCGCACAAAGCTACATGAATCTGCAATCTGTCAGTGCCATTGCGAAAAGTGTGCTGGTGCTTGCCCTGGCTCTGGGTGGTTTCTATATCGGGTGGCGCTATATCGCCCCCCATGTCCGGGCGCGTAATAAAGTCGAAACGGTGATCCGCTGGCTGATGATTCTTTGTGCATCTATCGCCATTCTCACCACACTCGGTATTGTGTTGTCGGTACTGTTTGAATCCATTCGTTTCTTCAATAAAGTACCTCCCACCGAATTTCTGTTTGGTACCAGCTGGAGTCCCCAGACGGCCCTACGGGCCGATCAGGTCGGTGGCTCAGGCAGCTTCGGTTCTATTCCACTGTTCGCCGGTACCTTGTTGATCTCCTGCATCGCCTTACTGGTGGCGGTGCCACTGGGACTGATGGCAGCGATTTACCTTTCCGAGTACGCTAGCCTGAAAGTACGCGCTTATGCCAAACCGGCACTGGAAATCCTCGCGGGTATACCGACTGTGGTTTACGGCTTCTTCGCAGTACTGACCGTCGCCCCTTTCATCCGTGGTTTCGGTGAGTCACTGGGCCTGTCGGTTGCCTCGGAAAGCGCACTGGCTGCCGGGTTGGTGATGGGCATTATGCTGATCCCGTTTATGTCTTCATTGTCTGACGATGTGATTAATGCCGTGCCGCAGGCCATGCGCGACGGCTCTTATGGTATGGGTGCCACGCAGTCTGAAACCATTAAACAGGTCATTATTCCGGCAGCTTTGCCCGGTATTGTCGGCGCTTTCCTGCTGGCTGCCTCGCGGGCGATTGGTGAAACCATGATTGTGGTGATGGCAGCCGGTTTGTCCGCCAATCTCACCGCCAACCCGCTGGAAGCTGTCACCACTGTAACCGTGCAGATTGTCACACTGCTGACCGGTGACCAGGAATTTGATAGTGCCAAGACACTGGCAGCATTTGCCCTGGGGCTGACACTGTTTGTCTTCACCCTGATCCTGAATGTCATTGCACTGCACATCGTTCGTCGATACCGTGAACAATACGACTAGGAAAATGCAGACATGAGCGCAACGACTGAAAAAGTAAAGGCTGGTCTGGCGAAACGTTATGCAAAAGAAAGGCGTTTTCGTCTGTTTGGTCTGGCCTCAATTATTATCAGTATCCTGATGCTGGCTATCTTGCTGGTAAGTATTTTCTCAACCGGCCTGCCTGCTTTTACGCAAACCTATATCCGCCTGACGGTGGATTTGCAGGCCGAGACGCTGGGTGTGGATAGCAGTGCCAGCCAGGAAGCTCTACGGGCAGCCAATTATGCAGGTGTCATAAAAAATACCCTGTATCAACGTTTTCCGGATGTCAAAGACCGCCGCCAGAAAAAAGTACTGCGGCAGCTGGTCAGTGGCAATGCCCAATACCGTCTGCAAGCCATGGTGATGGCTGATCCGTCACTGATCGGCAGTCAGCAGGCGGTCTGGTTCCTGGCGGATGACGACATTGACACCTATTTCAAGGGTAATATTGACCGAACCTTGCCGGAAGCAGATCGTCGCATTAAGGATTACCAGCTGAAGTGGCTGGATGATCTGGAAGCCAAGGGTGATGTGGATAAACGTTTCAACACCGTACTCTTCACCTCCGGTGATTCACGCGAACCGGAACAGGCCGGGATTCTGGGTGCCCTGTTAGGTTCCTTTTACACCATGATAGTCACCCTGTTATTGTCCTTCCCGATTGGGGTGGCGGCAGCGATTTATCTGGAAGAATTTGCCCCGAAGAATAACTGGCTTGTCGATTTTATTGAGGTCAACATTAACAACCTGGCGGCAGTGCCTTCGATTGTGTTTGGTCTGCTGGGGCTGGCGGTATTTATCCAGTTCTTTGGTGTACCGCGTTCGACACCGCTGGTCGGAGGGCTGGTATTATCACTGATGACCCTGCCAACAATTATTATCGCCAGTCGTGCCGCCCTGAAAGCGGTGCCGCCTTCCATCCGCGAAGCAGCACTGGGGATGGGCGCATCGCGGGTACAGACCGTGTTTCATCACACCCTGCCACTGGCGATGCCAGGCATCCTGACCGGAACCATTATCGGCATGGCACAGGCACTGGGTGAAACCGCACCATTGCTGATGATCGGGATGATCGCCTTTATTATTGACATCCCCGGTGGTATCACTGACCCGGCAACGGTGCTCCCGGTACAGATTTATCTGTGGTCTGACAGCCCGGAACGGGCTTTCACAGAGAAAACCTCGGCTGCCATCATTATTCTGTTGTTCTTCCTGATTTTAATGAACATCGTGGCCGTTTTGTTACGTAAAAGATTTGAGAGGCGTTGGTAAAATCAATGGTGAATACAACGACATTAACTCATGGCAATTTTGATATGACAACAAGTGATAGCACCGGCTCACCTATTCCCGAGCCTCAGTCTCAGGATGTAGATATCAAGGCGATTATTGAAGAACTGAAAGAAACCGGACAGGCGGCCGGTCAGCCCTTTCTGGATGACCCGAAAATCCGCAGTCGTGATGTCAACGTCTTTTACGATCAGACCAAACAGGCCATTTTTGATGCCAGTATCGACATCGGCAAAAATCAGGTTGTGGCGATGATCGGCCCGTCCGGCTGTGGTAAATCGACCTATCTGCGCTGCATTAACCGCATGAATGACACCATTCCAGGGGCCAGAGTTACCGGCCAGTTAATGCTGGATGGTGAGGATATCTATGCCAGGGAGCAGGACCCGGTATTATTGCGGGCCCGCGTGGGCATGGTCTTCCAGAAGCCGAATCCCTTCCCGAAATCAATCTATGACAATGTGGCTTACGGGCCGCGTCTGCACGGTCTGGCCAATAACCGTATCGAGCTGGATGAAATTGTCGAAACCAGCCTGACCAAGGCCGGTCTGTTCAATGAGGTTAAAGACCGTCTGAAATCACCCGGTACCGGCCTCTCCGGCGGACAACAGCAGCGCCTGTGTATTGCCCGTGCCATGGCGGTAAGTCCGGAAGTCATTCTGATGGATGAGCCGACGTCGGCACTGGATCCGATTGCCACGGCCACCATTGAGGAACTGATCAGTGAGCTCAGTGAATCATTTACGATCTGTATTGTCACGCACTCCATGCAGCAGGCCGCCCGTATTTCACACCGTACCGCGTATTTCCACATGGGTTATCTGGTGGAAGTGAATGATACCAATACGGTATTTACCAATCCTCAGCATCGCCTGACCGAAAACTACATTACCGGGCGCTTCGGCTAAACTGACTCAGGACAGCACAATGAACATGGAAATGGGCCAACATACCTCGCAACAATACAACCATGAACTTGAAGACGTGCGCAACCTTGCCATGCAAATGGGTGGTATTGTTGAAAAACAGCTGGCAAATGCACTGAAATCACTGATTGAAAGTAATATTGATCTGGCGGAAAAAGTCGCCATTTCAGACTACAAGGTCAACCGGCTGGAAGTCAGTATTGATGAACAGTGCGCACAGATTATTGCCCGCCGCCAGCCAACGGCCGGTGATCTGCGCATGCTGATTGCAATTATTAAGTCGGTAACCGATCTGGAACGAATTGGTGATGAGGCGGAAAAAATTGCCCGCTTTTCCGCCAAAACTACCACCATCGGCAATAAAAACCTGCACGTTTCACTGCGTCATCTGGGCAATTACGTCAAGGATATGTTACGTGACTCACTGGATGCAATGGCACGGATGGATGCGAAGAAGGCACTGGCGATCACACAGAGTGATGGCCGCATTGATAATGAGTTTGATTCGTTGTCCCGTGATCTGCTGACCCGGATGATGGAAGATCCACGCAATATCCAGGACAGCCTGAATGTGACATGGTGTGCGCGTTCACTGGAGCGTATCGGCGACCACTGCAAAAACATCTGTGAATATGTGGTGTATCTGGTGGAAGGTAAGGATATTCGTCATGTATCGCTGGATAAAGCTTCAGCGATTGCTCAGGCCCAAGGTGATTAAAGTCATCACGTCATTTTGAAGTGGGCAGCACTAATAGTGTAAATGCTGCCGGCCAGATTAAGACTTCCGGGTAGCAGCAAAGGCGGGTTAAACTACTTCAATGAAGAGAGTCAGTCTGTTTGTCGATGTGCAGAATATTTACTACACTACCCGCCATGCCTTTACCCGGAATTTTGACTATAATCGTTTCTGGGCCAGGGCTACCCGTAACCGTCAGGTGGTACATGCCTGTGCCTATGCGATTGATCGCGGTGACTCGAAACAGGCACAGTTCCAGAATATTCTCCGCGCCATCGGTTTCAAGGTGAAGCTGAAGCCTTTTATCCAGCGTAAGGATGGTTCAGCCAAGGGCGACTGGGATGTCGGCATTACGCTGGATGTGATGGAAGCTGCGGCGACAACCGATATTATTGTACTGGCCTCCGGGGATGGTGATTTTGCCATGTTGCTGGAGCGTGCCACACAGCGTTATGGGGTGGAAACAGAGGTGTATGGTGCGGAATTATTGACAGCCTCGTCATTGATCAAGGCTGCCACGCGCTACGTGCCGATTACTGAAGCACTGCTCCTATAAACTGATAAACCGGAACACTATTAAATTTCAGCACCATGGGTAAACTCATCCACAGCCATTTCCGGCCACCGTGGTGGCTGCGCTCACCGCACCTGCAAACCATCTGGCCCAGCCTGTTCCGCAAACGTGCTGTATTTACCCCGGAATGGCAGCGGGTCGAGCTGGAAGATGGTGACTTTATGGATCTGGCCTGGCACCGGCACAGCAATCCTGCTGCACCGCTGGTATTGATGATCCACGGTCTGGAAGGTTCACTGGAATCACATTATGCCGGTAATATGCTGGCTGCCCTGCGGGCCGGTGGTTTTAATGCAGTACTGTTGCATCTGCGGGGCCGGGGTCGGGAACCTAACCGCCTGCCACAGAGTTATCATTCCGGTGCCACGGATGATTTACGCTTAATACTGGCTCATCTGGCGGCACAGCAACAACTGCCCGCCGCCGTGATCGGGGTATCACTGGGCGGCAATCTGCTGCTGAAATACCTCGGTGAAGAAGGTGAAAACTGTCCGCTGCAAGCCGCAATAGCGATATCTGTACCCTTTCAGCTCAAAGCCTGTGCCAGGCAATTACAGACCGGCTTTGCCAGAATTTACGGACGTTACCTGTTGAACAGGTTGCGCCAGTCCTATCGTGACAAGTTCAGCCGTATGTCTTCACCGCTGGCAGTCAAGGTCGAGGACCTGAAAACCCTGTGGCAGTTTGATAACCGGGTCACTGCACCGCTGCATGGCTTCGCCGGTGCCGATGATTATTACCGGCAATGCAGCTGCCGCCAGTTTCTCGCTGATATTGCCATCCCGACCCTGATTATCCACGCGCAGGATGACCCGTTTATGACCCCGGCGATTATTCCACAGGAAAATGAAATGGCCGACAGCGTAACGCTGGAACTTACCCGCTATGGTGGCCACGCCGGGTTTATTGATTATCAGCAGGGCGGCCTGTATTACTGGCTGGAACCACGGGTGGTCAGCCACCTCAGGGATATTTTTCAGGTCAGGATGTTTACAAGCCTTCCCCGGAAGGATGTACCGTATATCGCCTGAATCGCTACATACATCACTTCTTTAGTGTTAGTTTACCGATTATTCCTCTTCAATGAACCTAATCTTGGGTGTAAAAAAAAGAGACTAAAATGCCATCAGAAGCAACGTTACACACCGAACAGCGGGATCAGGGAGAGCAGGAAAAACTAGAGCAGCTTGAGTGGGACAGGTTGCAACGGGAGGCACTGGCCGCACAACGCTACCGGCTGGAACAGGAAATCCGGCAGGCACGCAAGCAGGGTCTGTTATCCATGACCGGTGCCGGAAACACTGAAAATCACCGGTCAGATTCTTTTTTCGGTATCCGCTGGAATTATCACTGGTTGCTGGCGGGGATTGTCCTGCTGATGATTGGTGGAGTGATTGCTGGAATTTTGCATTATCCCTGATTCGCTGTGGCTCCACCAGGACAGTCTGAGGCCGCAGCACCCATCAGTTTATAAGAAAAATCTGAAATACTGGTTTTATATTGACTCATCGCAAGGCAAAACAGGTTATTATGCGTATGATTGAGCGCCTGACATAATACGATGACGATGAGGCCAGTATGAGTAATGTTCAGGTAATTCAGCCCAAGCACACCGTTCAGCCACGGTCAGTTAAAGGCCGTTTCCGTAGCCTGAAAACCGGTATCATGGTATTTGCTTACACCATGTTTTTTATCCTGCCCTGGATTCGCTGGACACGGGAGGTCGGGCCGGATCAGTCGATTTTGTTTGATATTGAAGCACGGCGTTATTATATCTTCGATCTGGTCATGCATGCCCAGGATGTGTTCTGGCTGACGGCGCTGTTATTTCTGGCGGCGGTATTACTGTTCTTTGTCACCTCCCTGCTCGGGCGGGTGTTCTGTGGTTATTTCTGTTTTCAGACCTTGTGGACAGATGCTTTCCGTTTTATTGAACGCCGGATTCAGGGGGATCGGGTGGCACGGCTGCGATTGCAGAAGCAGGCCTGGAACAGCGAAAAAATCATCAAGGTACTGGGTACACATGCGTTGTGGTTGCTGCTGGCGCTGTGGACCGGGCTGACTTTTGTTCTGTATTGGGGCGATGCCTATGAGCTGACCTACCAGTTTTTTACCGGTAGTGCGCCGGTGGCGGCCTATGTCACGGCTTTCCTGCTGATGACGACCACCTATCTGGCGGCGGGCTGGATCAAGGAATATGTCTGTATGCATATCTGTCCTTATTCACGTTTCCAGAGTGTAATGTTTGATCAGGACACCATGATTGTCTCCTATGATCCGAACCGTGGTGAAGGCACAGCGGGTCGGGCCAAACCGGTCAAGGAGCTACGCAAGCAGGCAGTGCGTCAGGAACAGGGGTATGGTGACTGTGTGGATTGTGGCCTGTGTGTACAGGTGTGTCCGACCGGTATCGACATCCGGAACGGGCTGCAGATTAACTGTATCCA
>PDWJ01003823.1_pt1 | contig 13984 bp, 10 predicted proteins | sample 1430881 | NCBI WGS metagenome assembly PDWJ01 (sample SAMN01162460, study PRJNA174530) | Oral metagenome, whole genome shotgun sequencing project. | biome: Marine environment; feature: Marine mammal; material: Swab sample of the gingival sulcus; isolation source: swab sample of gingival sulcus... | reverse complement strand
TAACTCAAACCTCCGGTTTTATCCTGTTCGCTTTCTTTTCTGCCTGATGTTTTTTATTCTTTAACCGTTTTTGTACCGCTTTTTTTGTGGGTTTAGTGGCTTTTCTGCGTTTGGGTTTTTTAAGTCCGGATTTTATAAGTGCTAAAAATCTGCTTATGGCAATTTCCTTGTTTTTATGCTGGCTGCGAGTCTCGTCGCAGAATAGTATTAAGGTCTTGTTATTGGTAAGTTTTGTAGCAATATTTTTATAGAGTAATTGTTTTTGGCTGTCGGTTAGCACCTCAGAATTAGCTACATCAAAAGAGAGTTCTATTTTAGAGGAAACCTTATTTACGTGTTGCCCACCGGCACCACTGCTACGTACTGCTTTAAAAGAAAGTTCTTTGATAAGGTTTTCCGGGTTCATAATGCTCTAATATAGTATTTTTTCATAGAATACCCTCAGGTAATTAACTTACAAACCTGTGAAACGCTTCAATGTTCTCCTGACTGCCTTGGATATATAACAAATCGTTTTGATAGATTTTATCTGTGGGATGGATTTCATTGACCATTTTATCACCACGTGAAATGGCCAAAACACTAATGCCGTGTTTGGCTCTTATTTTGGCATCTTGTAAAGTTTTTCCGTTGATTTTACTACTGTCGCTGTTTATCCTTACACAAGTAATATTAAAATCAGGAATTGTAGTATTTTTAATGGTTTTGGGCAGTTTTTTCTTCATTTGGAACAATTCATAGTAACCTGACCGGAAGTAATCTTCCAAATGGGTGATATTATCTTCCGGAATAAGAAAATTGTGCAATACTCTGGAAAATATTTCAATAGAAGTTTCAAACTCTTCGGGAATTACATCATCGGCACCCAAAGCTATTAACTCTGATATTTCTTTTACATATCGTGTCCTTACCAGCACATAAACCGATTGTGAAATTTCTCGAATATTTTTAATAATGGTATGGGTGGCATCTGCATCAGAAATAGAAATTACTACTGCTCTGGCTCTTTCAACATGTAAGGTTTCCAAAATATGCGGTAAGGTAGCATCGCCAAAGAAAATGGGAATTTCATCAGTTTTAGCTTTTTTTACCATTTCTGCATTGAGTTCTACTACAACGTACGGAATATTGGCGTAATTAGCCGCTTTGGCCAGATTAGAGCCGTTTATCCCATAGCCAACAATAATTAAATGATTGTCTAATTCGTTATCAACGGTGGTTTCTATTGCACTTTCATCGATGGATTTATCTTTAATTTTTCGCCCCAGTTTGGTTTTTAAAAACTTATCGGCAATAGTGTGGGAAAACATAATTACAAATGGGGTTAAAATCATGGAAACGATAGAAACCGCCAGAAAATACTGGTTGGTTTGTTCAGTTAACAAGTTGTATTGTATCCCGATTTTAGAGAGAATAAAGGCAAATTCTCCTACTTGAAATAACGACAGCCCGGTTAATAAAATAGTGCGGGGTGGGTAATTTAAAACAGCTACGGCAATGGAGGTAGCCACTGTTTTTATGAAAAATACAGCAGCTACAATTAGTAGAACAATACCAATTTTGGCAAAAAAGAATTGTAAGTCTAACAGCATGCCTACTGATATAAAAAAGATACTGGTAAACAATTCCCTAAAGGGTAGAATTATACCGGTAGCCTGATGGCTGTATTCGGATTCTGAAATAATAATTCCAGCTAAAAAAGCTCCCAAGGCCAGTGATAGCCCTGCTTCGGAAGTTAAAAAAGCCACAGCGAAACATATGGCCATAGTAGTGAGTAAAAACAGTTCCTTGCTCTTTGTCCGGGCAATGGCGTGGAGCAATTCCGGTACAATATAACGGGCAGAAACAATAGTTATAATTATCACGATAATTGACTTTACCAATAGTGATACCACACTCATGGTAATATTTTCCGAAGCTCCCGCCAATATGGGCGTAATCAGCATCATAGGTACTACAATAATATCCTGAAAAATAAGAATGGCCAAGGCATTTCTGCCGTGTAGGCGTTTGATTTCGTTTCTGTCTTGTAGAATTTTTAATACAATTGCAGTACTGGAAAGTGAAAACAAAAACCCCACAAAAACCGCTTTTTCAACAGAATTGCCCAAGAAGTAATAAGCCAGTCCGGATATTACAATAGTAATTCCCACCTGAAGCATACCACCTATAAATACGGTTTTTTTTATTGATGCCAGTTGCTTTATAGACAATTCCATGCCAATGACAAAAAGCAATAGAATAACGCCTATTTCAGAAATTACCTCTACTTGATCTACGGCATTGATTAAACTAAACCCATAAGGGCCAATAACAATTCCGGTAATTAAAAAGCCTAAGATGGAGGGTAGTTTTAACCGCTGTAACAGAAATACAATTACAATGGAAAAACCCAGTAGTATAACCAAATCTTGTAAAAGTGGCAGGTGCATAAATAGTTACGATTTGTCAGTTGAGATGAATTGCCGTAAAACGGTTATTTTTTTAAGCGAAAATATAAAAATAAGGTTAATATGTTGGTATTAAACACTTTTTATTCTCCCATTTTCCTAACAGGGAGTCTGGCGGGATAATCTTGCCGTCACAGGTTAAAAAATTACTTTTATCGTCTTTTTTTAGCATTTTTAATTTGCCGTTTGACAGGGCAGAAAGCAATAGAGAAATCGTCTTTTTTTTAGTGTAAGATTTGTATTTATTACCCAATGTAACACCAACGTTATTGTTATACAAATCCATATCAGACGATGGTTTATCGGGCAACTGCCCATCTTCCAAAGTACCATTTTTAAAGTCTAAATAATTGCCTTTTTCATGTGCTTTGCCCAGTCTTAAGGCTGCCTTTTTACCTATTTTTTGAGACAGGCGAGCCATCCAAAAACCGTGTTTAAAAGCATCCAACCGGCCACCGTTTTTGTCCTTGTCAATAAGCCCCAATTGCTTTATAGAATCAGTTACTTCTAAAGCATCATTGGATAAAAATGCTGCTTTTTTGGCTTTAAAAGGATGAAAAATAACCCATTTTTTCTCCGGTTTGGATAATTTTTTATAAGATGCTGTTAATTTTGGCGAACAACCTATCAGAAAAAAGTAAACACAAAAAGCACAAAAGTATTTCATGTAAGGGTTTTTATACTTATTACAAATGTATAACTTTGTAGATTAAATAATAAAATTGAATGTTTGTAATGTGCCATAAGTGAGATTGTTAAACTTTTTTACAACATTTTTGAGTAAAAGAATTTACAGCTACCTATGTGCTAATTATAAAAATGATTTAATCGGTTAAACTATATTTTCCATAAATTCCTCCTCTTTTGAGAGACGTTAAAGAAAACCTGTTTGGCAAGATAAGCCTGTGAGTGAAATAATTGTTTATAAAAACATTTTTTTAATCTTATTTTATATTAAATTACGGATATTCAAATAACAAAATTCTTATATTATGAAATACCACCCCATAGACAACAAATTATTTATAAAAAACAGAAAAAAATTTGCCAAGGCTATGAAACCCGGTAGTTTGGCTGTTTTTAATTCTAATGATATTTATCCCATTGGGGCAGACAGCACTATGCCTTTTCAGCAAAACCGGGATATTTTCTATCTCAGTGGTGTGGACCAAGAGGAGAGTATTTTGGTTATTTTTCCGGATGCTCCTAAAGAAAAACACAAAGAAGTTCTCTTTTTAAAAGAAACCAATGAACACATTGCCGTTTGGGAAGGTGAAAAACTTACCAAAGAAGCTGCCTTTAAAACCAGTGGTATTAAAACGGTGTATTGGTTACAAGATTTTAAAAAAGTATTTTTTGAACTGATGACGCAGTGCGATACGATTTATTTAAATACCAATGAACACTATCGTGCCACTCTTGAAACAGAAACCAGAGATGCCCGTTTTATCAAATGGGTAAAAGAGACCTATCCTGCACATGTCGTGGCAAAAAGTAATCCTATATTACAGCGTTTACGTTCAGTAAAAGACCCCATAGAATTGGATTTGATACAAGAAGCCTGTAATATTACCGAAAAAGGCTTTCGCCGAACCCTCAATTTTATAAAACCCGGTGTTTGGGAATATGAAATAGAAGCGGAATATATGCACGAATTTCTTAGAAACCGTTCCGGAGGATTTGCTTATACACCAATAATAGCCGCCGGGAATAATGCCAATGTATTGCACTATATTCAAAATAACCAACAATGTAAAGAAGGCCAGTTAATCCTTATGGATGTAGGTGCCGAATATGCCAATTACAGTAGTGATATGACGCGTACCATACCGGTTTCGGGAAGGTTTACCAAAAGGCAAAAAGAAGTATATAATGCCGTAAACAAAGTAAAAGATATGGCTACTAAAATGTTGGTTCCCGGTACCATGTGGGAAGAATACCATATAGAGGTGGGCAAAATTATGACTTCGGAGTTGATAGGTTTAGGATTATTAGATAAATCAGATGTTAAAAATGAGAATCCGGAATGGCCGGCATATAAAAAGTATTTTATGCATGGCACCTCGCACAATATGGGGCTGGATACGCATGATTACGGCATCTTAACCGAACCCATGCAAGCAAATATGGTCTTTACCGTAGAGCCGGGTATTTATATTCCTGAGGAAGGTTTTGGTATCCGCATAGAAGATGACGTAGTTGTTCAGGAAACCGGCGAACCGTTTAATCTGATGCGAAATATACCAATAGAAGTGGATGAAATTGAAACCTTGATGAATGAATAGACGAATATACCGTAATCTTTAAAACCTGATTTCGATTAATATTGTGACCACAGCTTTCTATTTTAATGGTATGGAGAAGATTTTTATTATCAAAGATTACGTTTGGTCTATCTAAAAGAAGTCTTTGAATAACCCAGAATATGAAGCGAGTTCAAGGCAAGAGAAAATTTTAACCCGGAGCAACCTTTTGGTTGTGATGACTTAAAAATTTTGATAACGAAGAAATCTTTTTAGAGTTAAATTTGTTGTGCTTTCATAATACAAGCAGTAATGACTAAAAATTTAAAAACCTTTATTTTTTTGGCTTGCGTTTTTTTCTGCTTTAATGCTTGTAAAGAAACATCTCAACTCAGTACTAAACTAAACAAGTCACCAAACATTTTGTTTATAGCCATTGACGATCTTCGTCCGGATTTGGGAGTTTATGGTAACAAAATTGTTAAGAGCCCAAATTTAGATAAACTCGCCAAGGAAAGTGTTTTATTTACCAATCATTATGCACAGGTACCAAGTTGCGGGCCATCAAGGTTTTGTTTGCTTACCGGAAACCGGCCGGTTTCCGTAAATCAACTCAACAATAATATTGCCGAAAAAGAAATTTCAGACCAACCGGAAAAAACTATTCCGGAGACCTTTATTCATCACTTACGAAGAAATGGATATTACACAGTAGGTATTGGTAAAATAAGCCATTCGGCAGATGGTTTGGTGTATGGTTATGAAGAAGAACCTTCAAATAAACGGGAACTACCTTACAGCTGGGATGAAATGATTTTTAACAGTGGTAAGTGGGGAACGGGATGGAATGCTTTTTTTGGCTATGCCAATGGAGAAAACCGACAAAGCCTTAATAAAAAAGTTGAACATTATGAAAAAGCAGCAGTAGATGATAACGGATATCCTGATGGGCTTACTGCTGAATTGGCTATTAAAAAACTAAGTGAATTAAAAAATAAAGCCAAACCTTTTTTTCTTGGTGTAGGCTTTTTTAAACCGCACTTGCCGTTTAATTCACCCGAAAAATATTGGAGTTTGTACAATAGAGATTCCATTGAGATTGCTGCTAATCCAGATATTCCAAAAAACATTAACAAAGCAAGCCTTAGTACTAACGGAGAAATTAATCAATATCAATTAGGTGTTGAATTACCTACTTTAGATCAGCCGGTTTCTGATGCTTATGCAAAAAAATTGCGACATGCGTACTATGCTGCAGTGAGTTATACAGACCGTCAAGTGGGAAAAGTGCTTGATGAACTGAAAAAATTAGGTCTTGATAAAAATACCATTGTGGTAGTCTGGAGTGATCACGGTTGGCATCTTGGCGAACAGCGGAGGTGGGGAAAACATACGCTTTTTGAAAATGCCTTAAAAAGTCCGTTAATAATAAAAATTCCACAATTGTCCACAACTCCCAAAAAAGTAAATACAATTGTAGAAACCATAGACATCTACCCCAGTTTAATGGAGCTTTGTAATGTAAAAATAGCTCATCAAATTGACGGTGAAAGTTTTGTGAAGTACATAAAACAAAATATGGATAAAAATGATGAGGTAGCCTACAGTTATTTTAACAATGGGATTACTGTGAGAACGAACAAATATAGATTAACAAAATATTTTAGGTCCCAGAAACCAAATATTGAATTATATAATCATGATAATGACCCTTTGGAAACTGTAAATATTGCTCGGGAAAATATGGATTTGGTTAATAGTTTAATGCCCATACTGGAAAAAGGCAATACAGGATTGTACGAAAAGAAATAAAATCTAATACCAAGTCTAATATATAATGCTACATATAATTGGATAAATTTTCACTTCTACTGCGTTAAAATACTCGCCATAGCTAAGGCTATGTCTGCGTTTTTTGCCTTATATAAGTAAAAATTCACATCCAAATCCAATATAGCATAAAAAGGCACATTTTATTGAGTAATTTTGAGGTGGAAATGGTATTATATATTAGACTTGGTATAATTGCGACGTATTATATCATTTTTGTGCCGTACTATAAAACTGTTGTAAATTATATTCGTATATTTTTCCCATATATGTAAATTGTATTTGCTACCGTGAAATGAGTTCAATTTTATAATTTAATTTATTATCAATTAATAAAATTTAAACGTATGAAAGCCCATAATGGGCATTTGGTAGACAAAGGCTATTACCTATCTAAATAGTTAAACGACTGAATCACATATCATTGCAAAAATTTAAACGTATGAAATTTAATTATAAAAACAGTACTGTTCATTACACTGATACCGGCACAGGAACTGCTATTCTGCTGTTACACGGTTTTTTAGAGGATTATACCATTTGGAAAGAAATAGCAGAGAAATTATCAAAAAACAACCGTATAATCACCATTGATTTGTTGGGACATGGAAAAACCGGAAACATCGGTTATATCCATACTATGGAAAATCAGGCGGATATGGTTTTTACACTTTTAAAAAGTCTTAAATTACAAAAGGTTATCCTTATCGGTCACAGTATGGGTGGTTATGTGAGTTTGGCTTTCGCCGATAAATATACCCACAGTGTAAAAGGTATTTGTCTGTTAAATTCTACGCCATTTTCAGATTCGGAAGAAAAAAAGGAAATTAGAAACAGAGCGATAGAAGTTGTTAAAAATGATAAAACCGGCTTTTTAACCGAATCTATTCCAAATTTGTTTTCAGAAGGCCATAGAGAATTGTATAAAAAAGATATTCAAAAGTTGATAAATACAGCTAGAAAAATGGAGAAACAAGGGATTGTCAATGCCTTAGAGGGGATGAAAATACGGCCGGATTACAGTTCTTTTTTTAAAGAGGCTCAATTTAGAAAATCAATTATAATAGGCAGAGAAGACACTGTGCTAAATTTGAAAAATCTGATAAAAACCTATAAAGGCACAGATGTTTATCTGATTATGTTAAAAGGTGGCCACATGAGTTATTTGGAAGATAGAGAAAAATGTATTCTTGCACTTGAATCTTTTGTTAAATCTTGTAATTAGGATTTCTTATTTTCGACATTATATTCATATTATGAGGTATATTTTTTTCTTATTTATAATCTTAATGGCTTGTACACCAAAAAAAGAGCCGGCGATAGTTATAAAAGGACAAATTGATAACGAAATTTCCAACCAAATACTGCTTTTCAAAGAAACTGATATTGAAAAAAAAGATCATATTGTGGTAGATACATTGTTGGTCAATGCAAATGGCACCTTTGAAAAAATTATTTTTGACGAACCCTATTTCTATACTTTAGAAATAAATGATAGAAAGGCCATTCCACTTTTATTAAATATTGGCCAATCTGTAAATATAACTATCAACACGGATACGGTTGTGGTTTCGGGTTCCGATGATACGAATTTATATAATTTATTTGAGCGTTTTAGGGAAGAATCTCTGGAACATTTGGTTAAAAACATCAGAAGGAAAATTTTAGCAGAGCAAGAAAAGGAAAACCCAAACCAAATGATTATTGATTCACTTGGTGCTTTGGAGATAGAAAATTATAAAACGCATATAACAGAACTCAATAATTATATAAAAGAAAACTTATCTGAGAGTATTGCACTGTATCCTACTTCTTTACGATGGATGGGCGATAATAATATTCCATTTTATAAAGGATTGATTGAGGATTTTAAATTGAAGTATCCGCAATTGAGCATTACAAAAAAATTAGAAGAAAAAGTACTACGATTACAGCAGACGGCTGTAGGTGGAATAGCAGCCAATGTTTCTTTACCCGATGCTTTTGGGCAAAATATTGCCCTGTTTGATGTAAAACAAAGATACACTATTATTGATTTTTGGGCTAGTTGGTGCGGCCCATGCCGAAGGGAAAGCGATTTACTGTGTAAGATGTATCAAAAATATAAGGATAAAGGTCTGGAAATCTATGGCATTTCTTTAGATACCAAAAAAGAACTTTGGACAGCAGCCATAGAACAAGACCGGCGAACGTGGATAAATGTATCTTCTTTAGAAGCATTTAAAACTCCAGCAGTTTTTGATTATACCGTTACGGCATTACCCGTAAATTTTATTATTGACAAAGAAGGTAAAATATTGGCGAAAGACTTACATGGAGAGGAATTGAAGGTATTTATAAATCAGTTGTTTAACCCTGAAAAGGGGTTATAACTCTTAGTGTATGAAAAGCCTGTTAATCTTTTTGCTAAATTTGTAACAGCAAAAATTGCATTTAGAGGTTGAACCTACCCTTTCGGATATTGCATTTTTTCGATTTAAATATTGGTCTGTTCTATGTATTTTGAAAATTTAGAGTGTTTATTACCTCTTCTGTCATTGAGATAAGCCATTGCTTCTTCAATGTTCATAAAACAATTTTTTATCCCTATTTCATTAATCAATAAACTCTTGGTGATATAATCTCTAACCGGCCCTTTTATATCAGTAAAATAAAACGTAATACCTTTGGTATTGTATTTTTTCATCACTTCTTTAAGCGTGGCAATACCGGTGCTGTCTATGGTATTAATACTGGCCATGTCCATGATAATGGACTTTAATTTTTGCCCTTTGTTTTTTACAATAAAGTCTAATTTTTCTTTAAAATAATTAGCATTTGCAAAGTATAAATCGGAATCAAATCTTAAAATAAGGATATCATCATCAGTAATAACGTCGCTAAATCTCTCCACATTTCTAAAAATATGACTAGTGCCCGGCACCCTGCCTAATACCGCCATATGTGGTTTAGAGGATTTATAGACCACTACGAAAATAGAAACCAAAACGCCAACTAATACGCCTTCTTTTATACCGAGCATTAACGTAACGATAAACGTTATGAGCATCATAAAAAAATCATTTTTATTGGTTTTCCAGAGAAACTTTATTTGGTTAATTTTTATAAGTTGTACTACGGCAACAATAATAATTGCGGCCAATACCGGTTTGGGTAAATAATAAAATGCCGGAGTTAATAACAACAAGGTTAACCCAATAAAAAAGGCTGCAAAAAAATTAGATAATGGCGAAAGGCTTCCGGATTCTTTGTTAAGTGCCGAACGAGAAAAGCTGCCGGTAGCCACATAACTGCCTAAAAATGAACCAAATAAATTTCCCATTCCTAAGGCTATAAGTTCTTTATTGGTATTTAGGTCAGAGTCCATTTGCCCTTCCTCCAAGGCTTTAGAAATAGTAGTGGCTTGTAAAAATCCTGTAAAAGTGAGAGTAAAAGCAATGGGCAAAAGATTTAGAAACAAATCATAGGTAAGTGCAGGCACGGCAAATTTAGGCAATCCGGCAGGCACATATCCAACAATATCAACTTCACTAAAAAATTGGTAAAAATATTTTATTACAATTATACCAATAACAACTACTACTAACTGTGCGGGAATTTTTTTATTAATTTTTTTTAGCCAAAAAATGATTATAATAGTCAAAATACCAATGATAAAACTTTCTAACTGTAAAGTATTTAAATTGCGAATTAAATTTCCTACAAGCTCGTAAAATTGATTGCTTCTGGCAGCATCCAGCCCCATGAGATTCTTAAATTGACTAATACTAATTATTATTGCCGCAGCTGTTATAAAACCGGTAAGCACTGGTTTTGACACAAAATTCATAACAAAACCCAACCTGAGCGAACCCAGTAAAACCTGTATTACCCCTACCATGAGAGTAAGCACAAGAACTAAGGTTAAATAATGCTCTGTCCCTACAATAGCTAAGGTAGAAATTCCTGTTGCCATAATTAATGCGTCCAAAGCTGTAGGCCCTACAGCTAAGTATTTTGAGGTAGCAAAGAAAGTATAGAAAATCTGAGGAATAAGAGCGGTATATAATCCGTAAATGGGCGGAACACCGGCTAAAATGGCATAAGCAATACCTTGTGGAATTAAGACTACTCCAATGGTAAACCCGGCGATAAGGTCTTTTTTCCAAGTATATTTAGCCGAAGGCAACCAGGTTAAAAATGGAAATAGCTTATTAAACATACACAAATTTAACTATTTTTGGCAATGAACTCCTCTTGACTTTTTCTAATTTTTACAAAATGAGTTCTGAAAGGTATAATTTTTACACCCTTATCAAAAAAAGTTTCCCAAAACTTTAATTCCGGGAAAACCAATCCTCTTTCCTTGTTGTTGGCAGAATCTCTGTAAACATTCAATTTAATGTTGATAAAATATAATATACCTTATTCTAGCAGGAATTAATCTTTTTTTCCTTTTAAAAGTCTGTCCAGTTTTTTATAGTGTAGGATTAGGAAGAAACCCTTAAATATTTTCGCTCTATATAAAAAGTGCCAAATGGAATTACAGAGGCCGCTAAAACAAAACTAAATTCTTTATTGCTCCATTTCATGTCAGGTTTTAAGATAAAAGCCAGCAGTATATAAGCCATAAAAAGAAGCCCATGCGGCATACCTAATATTTTTACATACAATTCATCATTACTTAAATATTTTATGGGTACCGCTATAAATAGCAACAAAATATACGATAAGCCTTCTAATATGCTTATCACTCTAAATGCATTTATCATCAAATAAAATTTTTGCAAAAATAGGGTTATTAAGCTAAATTAGGATAAAGATTTTTAGGATAAATTTTACACATTAAGGTAAAAAACACAGACATAAATATTACGAGTATTTTTAACCTAAAGAAATATAAACAAATTTGAGCCGTTTTTTAGGAAATAGAAAAAATCAAGATGAATTCATTATTTAACAAATAATTAAATACTGTTTTTCTTTAAAAAATTTAGGTTTGTTTTTTCTAAACCCTATTCATGTCTAAACAACTTACGTTTCTATTTTTTTTACTTGGTTCTTTTGTTTATGCACAAGTAATTGGTACGGTAACTGACATTAACGGCGAGCCGTTGGCTTTTGTTAATATTTACATTGAAAATACCTATAACGGAACCACTACTAATGATAATGGCCATTACGAATTATCCATAACAGAATCGGGAACATATACCATAATTTACAAATATTTAGGGTTTGAAACCCATAAAGAAAAAATTAATATAACATCTTTTCCACACAAGATTAATGTTACTTTAAAAGAAGATGCTTTAGCCTTGGAAGAGGTAACTATCAGCACCAAAGAAAATCCGGCTCACAGGATCATAAAAGCTGCTATTGCCCATCGCAAACAGAATTTTGAAAAAACTGATGATTTTACCGCAGAATTTTACTCCAGAGGCATTTTTAGAATTAAAAATGCTCCAAAAAAAATTATGGGCTTTGATTTGGGCGACCTCGGAGGCGGTTTAGATTCTACTCGTAGTGGCGTTGTATATCTATCAGAAACCATTTCGGAAATTGCCAAAAAGGGCAATGATTTTAAAGAGAAAATATTGGCTTCAAAAGTGAGTGGAAATGACAATGGTTTTAGTTTTAATATGGCTTCTGAAGCTAATTTTAATCTTTACAAAAATCTGATTGAAGTTGGCGAAAATACTATAGTTTCTCCTATTGCCAATTACGCTTTTAATTATTATAAATACACGTTGCTAAATAGTTATTACGAAGACCAATTTTTAATAAACAAAATAAAAGTAGAGCCTAAAAAACCAACATACAATGCATTTAGCGGAGAAATTTATATTGTAGAAGACAGTTGGGAAATTTTTGCTGCCGATGTGTCTGTTACGGGAAAGCAGATACAGATGCCTATGGTTAATAAACTGGCGTTAAAACAAAATTATTCCCTCACGGCAAAAGACAGTATCTGGGCCTTATTTTCACAAAGTATGGACTTTAAGTTTGGGCTATTTGGTGTTAGTATAGATGGTAGGTTTACTGCGGTTTATAAAAACTATAAATTTAACCCCCGTTTTAAAGAAGGCACATTTACCAATGAAATTTTAAAAATTGTAAAAAATGCCAATAAAAAAGACAGTACTTTCTGGAAATTAAAACGACCCGTACCTTTAACTACAGAAGAATTAAATGATTACAAGCTCAAAGACAGCATTAAAGAAATAAGAGAATCAAAGCCTTATCTAGACTCATTAGACCGAAAAGGAAATAAATTATCTGTTTCTAATATCTTAATAGGATATAATTACCAAAATTCATTTAAAAATTACAATATTTTTATAGGTTCTCCACTGTTTAATGCTATGTACAATACGATACAGGGCTGGCGAACCAATCTGGATATTACTTTTTATAAAAATTACAAAGAAAAACATCGGCATTTTTGGTTGAGTTCTAAAATAGATTATGGTTTAACAGATGAACAATTCAGAATAAGCGGCAGATTTTTTTATCAGTTTAATGATGTTACCAAACCATCTATAACCATAGAAGGCGGCAGAAAAATTGAGCAGTTTAACCCCTCTGAGCCCATTGCTCCATTGATTAATGCAGTATCTTCATTGTTTTTTGAAAAGAATTTTGCCAAATTTTATGATAAGCGTTTTCTTACCCTATCCGGTGGGCAGGAAATTGTTAATGGCATACGGTTAAACGCCGGCATAAGCTATCAAGACAGAAAACCACTGTTTAACCAATCAGATTATGTGATTTTAAATAAAGACGATGTGGTTTATAGCTCAAACAACCCTTTAGCCCCTGATGATTACTTAAATCCTGTATTTGAGAAAAACAGTATTTTTAAAACCTATGTAGGAGCTCAGATTAAATTTAAACAAGAGTATATTTCATTGCCTGATGAAAAGTTCAATATTTTTTCCAATAAATATCCGGTTTTAAATGTGGTTTACACCAATGGTTTTGGAGCATCAGACAAAAAATTTAATTATCAACTTGCCGAAATAGCTATTGACCACGATATTTCTTTGGGAAACAAAGGTACTTTTTCTTATTATGCAAAGGGAGGCTCTTTCTTAAGCAAAGATGAACTGTCATTTGTGGATTTTAAGCATTTTGACGGTAATCAAACCCATGTAAACTTAAATGTCAACTATTTAAAAAGTTTTGGATTAATGCCTTATTATGATTTCAGTACCGATGACAACTTTGCGGAAGTTCATGCACAGCACCAGTTTAAGGGTTATTTATTACGCCAAATTCCATTGTTAAATAAATTGCGGTTCCAAATGGTGATAGGGGCTAAGGCTTTATTTACCGCTGATAATAAACCTTACAGCGAATATTCTATTGGATTGGACAACATTGGTATTGGTAAGATACGTTTTCTACGGGTGGATTATATCCGATCGTATTTTGGCGGAAAAAGTAATGATGGCATCTTAATAGGCTTGAGCTTTTAGC
>PDWJ01003905.1_pt1 | contig 13997 bp, 10 predicted proteins | sample 1430881 | NCBI WGS metagenome assembly PDWJ01 (sample SAMN01162460, study PRJNA174530) | Oral metagenome, whole genome shotgun sequencing project. | biome: Marine environment; feature: Marine mammal; material: Swab sample of the gingival sulcus; isolation source: swab sample of gingival sulcus... | reverse complement strand
TGGACGAGCCCACCAACCATCTCGACATTGAGGCCATCTGGTTCTTGGCCAAGCACCTGCAGCAGCGAGCCGCCGCCGGGCTGGCCATGCTTCTGGTCAGCCATGACCGCTGGTTCCTCGACGAGGTGTGCACCCGGATCTGGGAGGTGCACGACGGCGTCGTCGACGCCTACGACGGCGGCTACGCGGCCCACGTCTTGGCCAAGGTAGAGCGCCAGCGCATCGCGGCCGCGACCGAGCAGCGGCGCAAGAACCTGGCCCCCGCCCGCGCGCACGTCGAAACCAAAGTTTCGGATTGACGCGGCCAACCAGCTCATCGAAGACGTGCCGCCGCCGCGCGACCGGCTGGAGCTGCAGCAGTTCGCCACCACCCGGCTGGGCAAGGACGTGTTCGACCTGCACAACGTCAGCTACGAGGTGGGCGGCACCACGCTGCTGGCGCACCTGGACTGGTCGATTGGGCCGGGTGACCGCATCGGCCTGGTGGGCGTCAACGGGGCGGGCAAGACCTCACTGCTGGAGCTACTGCTGGGTCTGCGCGAGCTGAGAGGCGGCAAGATCAAACGGGGCACCACGCTGCGCCCGGCGTATTTGTCGCAGTCGGTGACCGAGCTGGCCGACGATGACCAGGTGTTGCAGTCGGTGACCCGGCTCAAGCAGCAGACCAAGCTGGCCACTGGGCGGGAGGCTTCGGCGAGCAACCTGTTGGGCGAGTTTGGGTTCACCGGCGACAAGCTGGTCACCCGGATCGGCGACCTGTCCGGCGGCGAGCGCCGCCGCCTGCAGTTCCTGCGACTGCTGCTGGAAGAGCCGAACGTGTTGATCCTGGACGAGCCGACCAACGATCTGGACATCGACACCCTGACCGTTATCGAGGACTACCTGGATACCTGGCCCGGCACCCTGATCGTGGTGAGCCACGACCGCTACTTCCTAGAGCGCGTCACCGACGTCACCTACGCCCTGCTGGGTGACGGCTCCTGCGTCCTGCTGCCCGGCGGGGTGGACGAGTACCTGGCCCGCCGCCGCCAGGCCGACTCCCCCGCCGAGCCGGCGGCCGAGACCCAGGCGAGCGCACCGTCTGATGCGGCCCAGGAGCGCCAGCGCAAGAAGGACTTGGCGCGCATCGAATCCAAGCTGGCCAAGGCCGAGGCCAAGATCACCCGGCTGCAGCACGACATGTCGGCAGCCGCCAGCGACTACGAGCGCCTGGCCGAACTGAACGCCCAACTCCAGGCCGCCGAGGCCCGCCGCGACGAACTAGAAGAAGCCTGGCTGGCTGCGGCCGAGTGACGGAAACGCAGGTTCACTCGCGATTCTTTTCCCTCAGCGAGTGGTTACTGAATGCCGAGCGAGACCACGGATTTGAAGTCGGCCGAGCCTTCAACTAATCGTGTGGCTGATGGCCAGATTTCTTACCTACTTCAGCCGCGATGATATTTCTTGCAACCGCAAGATTTGCTGCACGTATAGCGGCAGCATGCCAGCCCCTTCCGCGAACTGGAAGACATACATGACTATCGACATTATTGCGCCTGCCTTAACTGCCTCTCCGGAGCCAACTCCTTCGAGTACAGAAAAAACGAGTAACGCAACCATCGCCAGCCATATCACCCCGAAGATGATCGTCTCTAAGTCCGATAGCTTAATATTCCAGCTCATCATGTTTTTCATGAACCCGCGGATCGGGGTTGTTGCCCGCAACTCAATGGCAGCCACTTGCCCTTCCATCGCGTTGTTGTAATGGTGATTTAGCCGAGTCGTGCGACCGCCGGTAGCTACGAACACCAGCACGATCAGCCCAAGCACCGCCAAACACCCGAAGAAAATCTGCACATCCAAGAAGTAGAGAATGAAAATAGTGCCCAACAAGGCAATAACACTGTTGATAAGCTCCGGAAGCTGGTTCTCTAAGAACTCAACCAGCTCTCGCAGCATGGTGATGCGAGCATTGGTGATCGAAGTGTCAACATCTTGAAAATCGTCAACGACTTCAGCGCTTAGGTCAACATAAATGCCCGAATAAACCCTAGTGTCATAGACGCGCCTCAATGAGCCAGAAACAACAACACCCAACCCCAAGAGACCGAGTTGAATCAAGCCATCTGAACTACCTTTTAATAGATCGTCAACCGCAAAACCGAGGACGAGCGGAAATAGCAGCATCGCCAACGTCTCAGCAAGCACCAACATTAAGGTAACTATGATTCGCCACTGGTAGCGTTTAAAGATTTGAAATAAACTCACATCGCCCTCTGCAACGTATTCCCTTTAGCACTAAATGTCGGCACCACTCGACGATACAACACCCAGGCCGACTAACTGCGCCAGGCTGAGGGAATCACCGCGACGAACTAGAAGAGGCCTGGCTGGCTGCAGCCGAGTGACGGGCTAGAACAGACTCAGTACGCCGGCTGCTAGCTGTGCTGACCGCCTGGCAACTCACCCACGAACAGCTCTGTGTGGTAAACGATCGGTACCTTACCGTGGCTGGCGTGCTCTTGGGCGAGGCGCCGAACATCGTCAAGGAATGCTGGCCCGACGGCCTTGATGGCTCGCTGTATCTGAGTCGAGCTAGCAGACATTCCCACGAAGTCGGCCACGTCCATCTCTCGAATCCAGTCTTCGGTTGCCACGATCACTTCGACCAACGCGATGCCGAGTCCCTCGGCGATCTCACCAGCGATATCTAGCTGCCGGTACTTCCTGGTGTAGCCGGGGCTCTTGGCTTCTAGTAGGTCCTCGTAGGCCGAGAGAAAGGCGGAGTTGGCGTGATCCCGGTTGTTTTGCACCACTGCGAGTCGGCCACCTGGACGAAGCGACGCCGCCGCAGCCGACAGGAAGCTTGGCCGATCGAACCATTGGTAGGCCTGCCCGGCTACGATCAAATCGATCTCGCCCAAAGTGGGCAGGATCTCCTCGATGCGGCCGACGTGCCAGGTGACGTGCGGGAACTTCTGCTTGCCTGCGTTCACCATCCCGGCGGAGATGTCGATGGCGTGTACTTGCGGCTCGTGCAGCACCGGCAGCACCCATTCCAGCGAAATGCCGGTGCCTACCCCAGCGTCGACCAGCTTGACGTTGCTGCGCTTAGACCCGACGGCCACCTCGGCTAGCCTCTCGGGATACCGGGGACGATACCGGTCGTACTCATCGGCCAGATTGTCGAATGGTGCCATCGAGGCCATCGCTGCGTCCCCTTACTGTTAGCAACTAGTTTAGGTTCCCCTTGCGAAGCAACCACCGCCGTGGCTGCCCGGTACTCGCCTCGCCTGGCTGAGCGAAAGCCTGCGAGCGGGCCTGCCCCAGCGATGCCAGCAATGCGGCAGTAGCGATGTCGTCCTCTTGTGTCTGTCGGGATGCGGAGAGCTCATGCACCAGGTCGGCGTCCGAAAGAACCGCCAAGGTCTCCAACAGCGCCGCGTAGTCATCACTTGATAGCAGGACGGCAGCAGGGACGCCGTCGCGGGTCACCTCGACCCGTTGGTGCGTGACCGCGACCTGATCGACCAGCTGCGTCAGGTTCGCCTGCGCAGCTGCCAGCGACACGGTGATCGTCATGCGCGCAATTCCAGGTGTTCAGCAGCACAGCAGCGGTGCGGTGAGGATGAAACCAACCCGAAACAGCGACAGCGTGCTTACTCGCGCGGGTGTTACCATCAAGCGTGCCCGCTGCGCGAACTGAGTCGAACTCCGCGAACCAATCCCACCCTGTCGCGAATACAGCTGGCCGCGCCACACCCGGCGACTGCTACACCTCCCCCGCAAAGCCCACCAGGGGCAGCTTCAGCCCCGACGGCAGCCGCATCGTCACCACCAGCCACGACGGCACCGCACGGCTCTGGGACGCCGCTACCGGCTTGGGCCACCTCGTACTTGCCCGACACCGCAACGGCCTTACCGGCGCCAGGTTCAGCCCCGACAACAGGTTCGTCATCACCACCAGCTATGACCGCGATGCCCGCCTGTGGGACGCAGCCACCGGCAACCATCACCACGCCTTCACCGATCAGATTGTTGACGCACGATTCAGCCCCGACGGCGTGCACATCCTCACCATCGGTACCGACGGCACCGCCCAACTCTGGGATGCGGAAACTAAGCAACGCCGCCGCAGCTTCAACGGCCACACCGAAGGCCTCACCAGCGCCAGCTTCACCCCCGATGGCAAGCTACTTCTCACCGCAAGCTACGACCGCACCGCTCGCGTCTGGGATGCCACCACCGGGGCTTGTATCCGCACCCTCACCGGCCACGACAAAGCCATCATCGACAGCAGCTTCAGCCCCGATGCCACCCGAATCGTCACCGCCAGCCACGACGGCACCGCCCGCATCTGGGATACCACCACCGGTGACTGTCTGCACGTCCTAAATGGCCTCACCCGGGACTCCGGCTGGCTCACCGGTGCTAGTTTCAGCCCCGATGGCTCCCTGGTCGTCACCACCGGCAGCGACGGCACCGCCCGCAGCTGGGACACTGCCACCGGTGAGTGCCGCCATAGCCTCGCCAGTCGGGCGACTAGCGCCAACTTCAGCCTGGACGGCACCCGCCTCCTCACCAGCAGCGACGCCGACGGCGTCACCGTTTGGGACGTCGCCACCGGCACTCGCCTACACGCCCTCGGCGGTCGAGCCGTCGCCGCTTGCTTCAGCCCAGCCGGGGACGCCATCCTGACCGTCTACAACGACGGCACCGGCCGAATCTGGGATGCGATCACCGGTGCATGCCGCTACAAACTCTCGGGTCACACCAACTGGGTCACCAGCTGCACCTTGAGCTCCGACGGCACCCGCGCCCTCACCACCAGCCTGGATACCACCGCTCGCAGTTGGGATACCAACACTGGCGAGTGCCTCCTCACCATCGACAAGTGGCTAGATGCCACCACCATGAGCCCGGACGGCACTCGCGCCCTCACCACCAACGAAACCGAATACGTACGCTGCTGGGATGCAACCACCGGCGAATTGCTACGCACCCTTGTCGGCCACACCGAATGGGTCACTGGCGCGCGCTTCAGCCCGGACGGCGCCCGGATTCTCACCGCCAGCGGCGACGGCACCGCCTGCCTATGGGAGGCCGCCACTGGGGAGTTGCTGCACCAGCTCAGCGGCCACACCGACTGGCTCGATGTCGGCAACTTCAGCCCGGATGGGGCGCTGGTCATCACCGCCAGCGTTGACGGCACGGCCCGCATCTGGGACGCCACCACCGGCGACTGCCGTCACATCCTGGCAGGCCATACCGACCGGGTGTGTGACGCTTGCTTCGGCCCCGATGGCTCGTTCGCGCTCACCGCCAGCTACGACGGCACCGCCCGCATTTGGGACACCGCCACCGGCGACTGCCGTCACGTCCTGACCGGCCACACCGACAAGATCACCAGCGGCAGCCTAAGTGCAGATGGCACCCTCGCGGTCACCGCCGGGTTCGATGGTACCGCCCGTATTTGGCGGGTCGATACCGGCGTCTGCCAGCACATGTTGACCGGCCAGGCGCGCTGGGTGCAACACGCCAGCTTTGGCCCCGACAGCGTTCACGTCTTGACGCTCGGCGGCGACACCGGCTGCGTCTGGTGCGACGGAGAGCTCGAGTTCACGTTTGAGCTGCATCCCGCAACCAACTACAAGTCGAACTTCACCCAGCACGTTGCCCTGACCGATTGGGACAATCGCTGGCTCGGTTACGTGGCAGAAATCGACGGCCGCCGGGTACGGCTGACAGCCTGTTCCCGTACCGACTTCATCCGGCGCTCTTAAGCCATCGGTACACCAACTGCCCCTATGTCAGCCGCCGATTACCTGTAGCGCAACTACGAGATGTACTTGCTGACTACCCGGCGAATCCGATCGCGTTCCTGAACCAACTCGGGATAGTCGTAGAAGAACCTTATCTTCGCGTCGGCCTCAGTGTCGCCGGTCGGCTTCTCGCGCAGAACGAATGCTGCCCAGGTATCGGCCATGTCCTCCAACATGTTTGTCGCGGCGTAGTAGTCGACAAAAGTGTCGGCTGGCTGGGTATCGAAAAGATCCTCTTCTATTTCGATTTGCATCGATTGCTCGCCATACTTCTGCCAAAACTTGGTATAAAACGCATCCAAGTATGAATCCGGCTTGGCACACCCACTGTAGTAGCGGAAACGCGGGCAAGCACCACCAACGCCGCCCTCGACTTGGGTGTCATTCAGCGTCAATAAGTGGCCATACTCATGGATCATCGTGTGGATCAACTCCCGCATGTCGCCTGTCTCGGCCAGGTTGAATTCCACGTTCCACTTGCCGGTAGCAGTTGCCTCCCGCACTGCTGCTGATACGCCACTGTTAAAGTCATCGTAGACCCAGAAACCTGCGACCCGCTCCGCCGCAAATTCCTTGGAAATTACGGTAACGAACATCTCCCATAGCTTCTGATGCTCCGGCTTAGGTTCCGGGCTGAGACTCAGATCCGGCTGAACATCGTAGAAAATAGATACTTCGTCGGCAGGTTGCCCGCCATCATCGGTGGTGCCATCGGAGGATTCCGAATCGGTCTCTGAGCCATCTCCCGCAGGCTCTTCGACGTCGGATGAACCTGGCGGAAAGCCGGTCTCCGACCCCTCGAAGTACTCGTCTAGTTCAGCTTCCAGCTGCGCGTCTAGCTGCTCACACTCCTCCTCGGTATCGCAGTCCAGCAGGCAATGCTGGCTTTCTGGGTCGTAGACCTCGCCCGCAGCACATTCCTCGGAACCAATTGGCTGATTAGCGTCATCACCCGCATCCTCTTCGGAATCCGTTGGTGCTTCCGTGGGACTCGGCGGTGTGGCGGTGGGGGCAGGCGTAACTGTGCCGGGAACCGGCTGGGCTGCAACACGGTATTGCAGCACCGAGGTAAGGATCGAAAGACCAATTAGCCAACCCAGTACCGACACTGCCACGCCAAGCACAACGACCAGCGCCAACGTGCCTTTTCTTACAGTCCCCAATTTCTACTCCACCTGCCTAAGCTCGGATGCGTTCCGTTTCGATGCTATACCCGTCGACAAGATGTTTAGGCCCCGGGCATACTCAACCAAAGGCCCTCTGGCTACGGGGAAAACCGGTTATTCGATGGCAGCTTCTGGCCACAATTCCCCTCGCGCTCGGCAGATGGCTAACGAACGTAGCGACTGATCGCCGCACGAATCCGATCACGCTCCTTGACCAACTCGGGATAGTCGTAGAAGAACCTCACCTTCGCATCGGCCTCCGTGTTGCCAGTCGGTTTCTCCCGTAGCACGAATACCGCCCAGGTCTCGGCCATGTCCTCCAACATGTTGGTCGCAGCGTAGTTGCTCACAAAGGTATCGGCTGGCTGGGTTTCATAAAGATCCACCGGGTTTTCTTCGTCCACCGCATCCGCCCCATACTTTTTCCAGAACTTCTCGTAAAACGCATTCATGTATGACTCTGGCTTGGCGCACCCGTTTTGGTAGCGGAAACGCGGGCAAGCATCACTGATGCTGCCCTCGACTTGGGTGTCATTCAGCGTCACAATGTGGCCATACTCATGGATCATCGTGTGGATCAACTCCCGCGTGTCACCTGTCTCGGTCAGGTTGAATTCCACGAACCACTTGCCGTCGCCTGCTGCCTCCCACACTGCTGCTGCATAGTCATTTTCATAGTCTTCGTAGACCCGGAAAGCTACGATCCGCTCCGCCGCAACTTCCTTGGAAACTACGGTAACGAACATCTCCCACAGCTTCTGATGCTCCGGCTCAGGCGCCGGGCTCAAGCTCAGATCCGGCTGCACGTCGTAGAGAACGGAATTGTTTTCGGCAGACCTCCCACTCTCAGTACCGTCGTCGCCGGACGTTTCCCCAGTCGGCTGCTCGCCATCTCGCGCCGGCTCTTCCAGGTCGGTTTCGCCAGGCGGGAAATCGGTCTGCGAATCCTGGAAGTACTCGTCTAGCTCAGCTTCCAACTGCGCGACAAGCCGCTCGCACTCCTCCTCGGTATCGCAGTCCAGCAGGCACTGTTGGGTTTCTGCGTGGTAGACCTCGACCGAAGTGCATTCCTCGGGGCCAGTGGCATCAGCACCAGGACGCTCGAACGGAGCATCAGTTGGGCTCGGCGGGGCATCGGTTGGGCTCGGTGGTGCTTCAGTTACGGCAGGCGGAGTGACAGTGGGAACAGGCGTCACTTCGGCGGGAACCGGCTGGGCCGCATCCCTGGCTGGTAGCACCGAGGAAAGGATCGAAAAACCAATCAGCCAACCAAGCACCGACACTGCCACGCCAAGCAAAACGACCAGCGCCAACGTACCTTTTCTTACAGTCCCCAATTTCTACTCCACCTGCCAGGCCACGGATGCGTTTCGTTTCGATGCTATACCCGCCGACAGCGCATTTCGTCCCCTGGGCATACTTGTCCAAAGCCACGCTGACTAGGAACAAAACCGGTTAGGCAGGTGGCTACCGGACGTAGCCACTTACCGCCTTACGAATCCGCTCGCGTTCCTTAACCAGCTCGGGATAATCGTAGAAGAACCGAACCTTCGCATCAGCCTCAGTGGCTCCGATCGGCTTATCGCGTAGGACGAATGCGGCCCAACTCTCGGCCATGTCCTCCAACATAGTGGTCGCGGCGTAGTCGCTGACAAAGGTGTCGACTGGCTGGGTCTCGTAAAGATCCACCGGGTTATCTTCGTCCAACGCATCCACACCGTACTTTTTCCAGAACTTGTTGTGAAACGCATTCAGGTATGATTCCGGCTTCGCACACCCATCGTAGTAGCGGAAACGCGGGCAAGCATCACCGATTCTGCCGTCAACCTGTGAGTCATTCAGCGTCAATAAGTGGCCATACTCATGGATCATCGTGTGGATCAGCTCACGTGTGTCACCTGTCTCGGTCAGGTTGAATTCCGCTACCCACTTACCGTCGGTTACTCCCCCCAGCACTGCGGCAAATAAACCATCCCCGTAGTTATCGTAGACACGGAAAGCTTCAATCCGCTCCGCCGCAAATTCCTTGGAAATCACGGTAACGAACATCTCCCACAGCTTCTTGTGCTCCGGCTTTGGCTCCGGGCTGAGGCTCAGATCTGACCGCACCTCGTAGAAAATAGAATTATCGTCGGCAGGTTGCCCGTAGTCGCCTGTGGCATCATCGGGAGATTCCGCATCGGTGTCTGCACCATCCTCCGCAGCCTCATCTGAATCCGTCGGCGCTTCCGTGAGACTAGGCGGGGTGGCGGTGGGGACGAGCGTAACTGTGCCGGGAACCGGCTGGGCAGCAACACGGGATTGCAGCACCGAGGTGAGGATTGAAAAACCAATCAGCCAACCAAGTACCGACACTGCCACGCCAAGCAAAACGACCAGCGGCAACGTACCTTTTCTTGCAGACCCCAATTCCTACTCCACCTGCCTACCCCGGATACGTTCCGTTTCGATGCTATACCCGCCGACAATGCGCTCTGCCCCGGGCAGATATGGCCACTGGCGTTCCGCTGAAGCGTGGATAAATCAGGGCTAGCCTCTTTCGGCCAAAAGTTCTTGGGTCACCGCTGCCGCAGCCGCAGTGAGATTCGGCAGCGTCTGCGCGATGGCTTGCTCGAGAGGCAGCGAGGCAGGCGCTATGGGCACCAGTCTGGTGACGCCGTGCTCGGTCAGCGATTGGGCATCGGCTGCGATCCGGCCGCCGAAGGCGATCAGCGGCACCCGAGCATGCCTAGCGATCCGGGCCACACCAGAAAGCGTTTTGCCCATCATGCTTTGGTCATCGATGGCGCCCTCGCCGGTGAAGATGGCGTCCGCGTCAACCACTCGGCGAGCCAGGTCAACCGTCTCCAATACCATCTCGATACCGGAAACCAGGTCGGCTCCCAAGAAACCCGCAAAGGCATAGCCCAGTCCCCCGGCAGCGCCCGCGCCGGGCTGCAGCGCTGGCCCAGCCAAGTGCCCAGCGGTCGCCGCCACCTGCCGCAGCACCCCATCCAAGACAGCCACATCATCCGGGCCGGCACCCTTCTGTGGCCCGTATACTGCGGCGGCGCCGTCAGGGCCAAGCAGCGGATTGGTCACGTCGCAGGCGACCTTGATGTCAACCTCGGCCAGCGCCGGGTGCAAACGTGAGGCGTCGATTCGGGCCAGCCGGGCGAGGCCACGGGGCGTGGTTGGCACCGGGTTGTCGTCGCGATCCAAGAATCTGACCCCCAGCTCGGCCAACATGCCTGCCCCGGCGTCGTTGGTAGCCGAACCACCCAGGCCGACGACGAGCCGCCTGGCCCCGGCATCGAGCGCGGCGCGGATCAGCATGCCCACGCCCCGGGTGTCGGAGTCGAGGATGGCGCGCTCCCCTACCGCCAGCAGCCCCAGCCCAACAGCCTCGGCGCACTCGATGACGGCAAGGTCGCCCGCCAGGGCGTAGCGGGCGTGGATCGGGCGGCCCAGCGCGTCCACTGCAGCCACCGTCACGACCCGGGCGCCGAGCGCCACGCTCATGGTGTCGGTGAAACCCTCGCCACCGTCAGACAGCGGCACCAGATCGACCGCCGCGCCAGGATCGGCCCGGTAGATGCCCTCGGACAGCGCCTCTGCCACCTGCGGCGCGGTGGCGGCCTGCTTGAACGAGTCGGGGGCGACGACGATCCGCACGGTCTCGCTCCTGTCGTTCGACGGCGGCGCCAGCTTCAGCGCTGGGTCTTCCTACCGTACCTTTCCATGGCCACGGCCATGATTGAGAATTGCTCGGTCAGCTGCCCCTCGTAGCCGCACGGGCCGCCGTCCCAGTACTTCCAGTCGATGCCGGATTGGGATCCGCCGAAGGCAGTGCCGTCGGCCAACGAAGTGCACAGCGCGGTCAACAGCTCGTCGGCTTCCTCGCTCATCCCCCAGCGATACAGCGCTTCAACGAAGTGCCGCGACTGGGAATGCGACAGTGCCCCGTTGAGGTAAAACCCGTGCGGCAGGCCGTGCATCAACTCCGGTAGGTCGCGATCGGGAATCGGCCACAGGTTGCACGGCAGGCCCCAGCGCGGATCCGGCGCGCCTAGCCGTTGATACTCCTGCCACAGCAACCGGGCCACCTTGCGCGCGGTCTCGTCGGCGACCACGCCGCTGTTGATCACCATCGCGTTGACCGACAGGAACGCATAGTCGTGCAGCTGCCCCTCCTTGCACCGCCACCCGGCGAACCAGCCGGTCTTCGGGTTGAAGAACGTCGGCAGATAAGCCGCTTGCAGCCGGTCCGCCCACTGCTCCAGTCCGCCGGCCAGGTCGGCGTGGCCGAGCCGGGGCAGCTCCCTGGCCAGGATCCGCAGCGCCCGATACAAGAAGGCGTTCACGTAGGCGTCTTTCCAGCCGAACGAGACGGTGTCGTACCAGTTGGTGCTCCAGTTGTATTCGCCGCTGACGCCGGTTCGGTGCGGGCTCTCGATCAGGCCGTCGCCATCCAGGTCGCGGTCGGCCAACTCGGTCAGCTTCCGGGCCAAGGCTGGCCGGTAGGGACGCAGCCAGTCGGCCGCGTCCTCGGCCTGTTCGAGATGCTCGGCCAGGCCAAGCACGGTGCCGACACCGGAGATCAGGTACTCGTCCTCGGCCGGGCGCAGTTCATCGCCGTCCCGCATGATGCCGCTGGCGTACCCCGGGCCGCCATCGAGCCAGCGTTCCAGCGAGTCACGCAGCATCAGCCGAGCGTCGATGCCGGGCGTTATCTCGCCGCACTGGTTGGCCAGCGCCGACCAGCTATCCATACTCATTGGGCAGTGCATCGAGTCGGCGTTGTTGCTGTAGGTACCGGTGTCGGCGCGATATGACAGGCCCGTGATGGCCGTGCGCCGCAACGCCTTGGCGATCGGCTCCGGCGTGCCGGGGCGGGCGGCCATGCCGAAGTGGCCCACCGACCAGGTGACCGCCGCGCGGTAGGTTCCCTGCCGCAACAGATAGGTACCGTGTTCGGTTTGGCTTTCCCCCAGCTTTAGCTCCCCCAGCATCCAGCCCTGCGGCCGATCCGCGTCGGAGCGCCAGGCAATCTCCGCATCAGCACTGCTGACCAGCAGGTTGCCGTGGCCCGGCGCGTGCAGCAGCACCGGCAAGTCCAGTAGCCCAGTGCGGCCCTCGCGCCGCACCTGCCCCATCGTGTCGGTGGCCGCTACCCCCGGATCCCAGGCGATCTGCCAGATCGAACTCTCCCAAGCCTCAAGATCGGCCTCGCCGTGGCGAACCGCGTTGAGTTCGATGCGGTCGGCGTGCATTACCCAATCCAATTCGATGCGCTGCCCGGCATCGGGGATGGTGATGTCGTAGCGGACCCGGTTCCCCTCGACCGTCACCTCGCCGGTCACGTCGCAGCGAGACGCCGGCCCCACCAACGATGCCTGCCCCACTGGATGCAGCATGATGCCCTGCAGGTGGGCGCCTGGGGCGTCAAACAACAGATTGCGATCAACCTTGCCGCTCTGTTCGTCGTCTAGAGCCAGGAAGCTCAGCCCCGCTCGGCCGAGCGAAAAACCGACGGCATACCCGGGTGCGCGGTAACGCACCTCGCCTGGCAGGATCTCGGCGGTCACCTCTGCGGGCAGGCCGATTGGGTCTACCTCGACGATGCCCAGCCGTCGTTCGCGCTGCTTCGGCATCGGCGGTTCGTCGCCCTCCAGCACGAACGCGTCTTGCGTCAGGTTCCAGCCCGGCCAGTAGCCGTCTAGCCCGGAGCGCAGCACCTCTATCACCGCCGCCGAGGCCACCACCGAATCCAGGTCAAACCAGAGCGGCTCGGCGTCTGGCCCGGCCGGTTCGGGCAGGTCCTCTTGAGCGAGGATCGTCCGCCAGCCTTGCTCGGTGAACGCTAGGAGCCGGAAGGCGACCACCCAGTCCCACTGCCCTTCGCTGCCGCACTTGTGGTAGCCGGGCGCGGGGCGAACCCCGAGTCGGCGCAGACGGGTGGGCCCGGCCAACCGCAGCGTGCGGGCGTGCACGATCCGCTTGCCGACGAGCCCGGCATCGGCTGGCGCCTCGCGCCAGATCGCCGTGGTGGCCCCCGATGAGTTTCGCAGGCCAAGACCGCCGTGTGGGGCGGCGGGCTCTAGCAATGTGAGCAGATCGAGGCTGGTCGCAGCCATGGCATTCCCTTTCCAACGTGACTAGAAGCGGCGGTGGCCAGCCCCGGCTTCGCACTAGGGCTGACCACCATTGCAGCTCCTCGTTAGCTCTGTTGTTCCTTATCGAGATCGGCCAAGAAGGTCTCGATGTCGTTGTTCTCGATCACCTCGGTGAGCTTGGCCCACGACATTGCCTGCGCCGAACCAGAGAACTGGTTCTGGGCCACGTCGTAGCCGCCAACCTCGTCGACGATCTGCAAGATCTGACCGGCGCCTTCGCTGCCGGTCACTCCGACAACGTCAACGTCTGTGCGGTTGGGGAACTGGCTCGCCTCGCGCAGCATGGCAGTCTGCCCGTCAACGCTGGTGATGGCCTCAATGAGCTTGCGTGCGGCTTCCTTGCTGGGAGCATCCTTCGAGATGCCATACATGACCGCCGGGTTGAAGAACTGGCCGTGCTGCTTGGCGTCAGGTGCCTTCGGTGAGACGAACACACCGTAGGCGTCCTTGCCCAGCTTCTCGTCCCAGACCTGCCAGTTGATTGCGCCCGAAACCAGGCCCGGCACCATGGCCACCTTGCCAGCGGCGAAGTCGGCCTCGACGTCGGTGAACTTCTTGCCCTTGTAGGTCGGGTCCCAGCAGCCAGCCTGGTAGGTCTCCACGATTGGCTTGAGCGACTGCGCGAAGCGCTCGTCGGTTAGCGGTATCTCACCGGCGCGCACCTTGATGACGTCTTCGGAGTTGAAGAACTGGGGTGAAAGCGCCGACCAGATCCACCATACGATGTAGGAGTCGCTGCCGGAGACGCCCAGCGGCGCGATGCCCGCGTCGTTGAGCTTGCCGCAGGCGCTGATCAGCTCGTCCCAGGTTTCCGGGGCCTTCGCTGGGTCTAGCCCAGCTTGCTGGAATAGCTCCTTGTTGTAGTACCAGACCAC
>PDWJ01003818.1_pt1 | contig 14013 bp, 12 predicted proteins | sample 1430881 | NCBI WGS metagenome assembly PDWJ01 (sample SAMN01162460, study PRJNA174530) | Oral metagenome, whole genome shotgun sequencing project. | biome: Marine environment; feature: Marine mammal; material: Swab sample of the gingival sulcus; isolation source: swab sample of gingival sulcus... | reverse complement strand
GAGCGTAAAAAAGTCGCTGTATGAAAGGTGCCTGCCCCCATTTCCACATCATAAGGTTGCAGGACAACGCAACCACGTTCTGCCCAATAATTTTGTAACGTTAAAATAAGTTGTTGAAAAGTCATAATTTTTTCGCTTAATCTTCGGTATGAAATAATAAAAATAATTCCGTTAAATTATTTTCAATGCTGTTGACCATTTGGGCTAACATCTCTTTATCTTCACGCAATTCTTGCAAGGTTTCGTCTTCTTCATCAGCATCAAAATCGGCTTCATCTTCTTCATCAACACCGCTTAATACCACCATTGGCAAGGTCAGCATAGCGACATCTTCTTCGGTTTCTTCATCGGCAAACCAATCATTTTCTACATCGGCATACATGGCATCAATAAAGCCAATCGACCAAATCGCCACGTCAGAATATAATGAAAATTCTTCCATGTCATTTTCATCTTCGACATAGCTAGCAAATGGTAAATTGATTGGTTGTTCATTTTTTAGTTGGTTTAATAACGCTTCACGCCATTCAATTAATGCTTGCTTAATAGCATCATCAATTTGAGCAGAATTGCCCTCAAACATTAAATCAAGCCAATTTTGCAAAGGCTTACCAACCACGGTGGCGGTTAAAAATCCATGGGTTGCAATGGCATCTAAGCCAAATTGATTGTCATCAGAATTTAAAAATTCAAAAAGTTGTTCTTCTGTACAAGCTGTACTCATAATATTACCTAATAGGGTTGTGTATAAAATTTATTCGTCGTCTAAATCATCGTCGAAGTCGTCATCAAAGTCATCATCTAATTCATCTTGTAACTCACGAGCAAGGCGTTTTTCTTCCAATAATTTATCAATTAGACGGCGTTTTTCCAAACTAGTGCGTTTGCCTTTTTCTTTGTTTTCTGTTTCTTCAGCGAGTTTTGCATCTTGATCTTCATCATCATTGAAGTCATCATCAAAATCATCATCTATATCACTCATGAGTTGCTCCTGTATTATGTTTAATGTTTTTACGTTTTAGTTAAAAAGGATTTATATAATATTCTTAAAATTAAGTCAATATCTGTTTATTTATTTTTTTGATTTTATCAAGATTTGCTTATTCCATTTGCAAGATATTATTACGGATACGCATAAGCATTGATAATAATTGTTGATTCATATTCTCTAGATAATAATATTGTTGTTGCGTATTTTTATTGATAACAGCCTCATCTTTAATTAATTTTAACGCTGAATATTGTAAAGACATAATGACATTTTCATCTTTATTAAATTCTGTAACCTTGTTTAATAAAGAGTCCTGCTCAATATCAGAAATGCCAATATTCATCTGAAATGCAAAAACTTTTGCCTCACGGCGAGCATCATATACGACTTGATTAATCATTTGATATAAATTCGCAAGCATGGTACTTGCTAATAATAATTGTTTTTGGTCATTGGTCGTTGTTTGTAGTTCTACGCTTGCTCCTTTTATACTAAAGCTAGGCTGATTAACTAGGCTCACGCCCTCTAGGCGTTCATCTGTCAATAGGTGATTGATTGCCATCTGCAAAAACTGACTACATAATTCAAAATAAGAGTTAGCAATCATTGGCATAATTTTATTTAGTAACTGATATTTATCGACATAGCGAAATTCTACGGACAATTTTGTAAAAGGGGGTTGTCCACTTAAAATGCTTGGTCTGTCATGAGCTTTTTTTATTAGCTTAGATTGTTTTACTTGGACGATTTTTTTCGCTTGTTTATCAATATCAAGCTCAATATTGGTAACCGCTGATTGTTTTGTTTTTGTTTTGCTTATCTTTTTTGGAGAAAGAATAGAATGTCCTTTTCTCACTTCTGTTCTTTTCTTTGTGTTAGCTATAATTTTATTATTTGTATTTATCTCTTCGCTAATCGTTTGTTTTTCTTTAATTTTATCTTTATTTTCAGCTTGAGCTTGACTGACTGTTATTGTTTCCGAACTCGCTGTTTGTTGCTCTACTTTTTCGCTAGCTTTTTGAAGTGGCTTATTAATATTTACCGCATTTACCGTTTTATTTTGTTTATATTCAAGGATATAATCTGCCAACTCCATCAGCACTTTTTTTGGTGCTTGCTTTCTTGGACGTTTCACCCCAGTGTTACTTTGTTGCAAGTAATCTTCATACATCTTATCACGGATTTTTTGCAAATCTTCTTCTGTTGGCGTAGAACAGCTCAAATACAAAAACCACACGCCCAAATGAATGGTTAATGAGGTAATAATAAACAACCAAAGAAATTTAATAATTTCTGCATGACTAGCTGATTTTAAAGTAATTGCAATATGACCAATAATTGTCTTACCAACATTAATCTCCGTCTCAAACTCCTGCCCCCCTAACATGGGGTCAACGCCTGATTCTACCAATATTTTATCGTTAGCATCACGAATAATAATATGATTAATACCATATTCTTTTGCATACCTATTAGTGACAACACTCAAACTAACTCTATCTGCATAAACCAAAGGAAAAGAAAATTCATTGGTCAGTTGATTGAGTATTCGTTCGCTTTTATAGACACGACTTTTTTCCATCTGCTGAACCGTGCCAGAAAAAAATAAGGCAGTATGCAGACAAAAGCTAATAAAAATTATAATAGCAAAAAAACGTTGTTGTGGGAATAAATTGGTCATTTTATCTTTATGTTAGCTTACAAATTAATTTTTTAATTTTAGGTAAAAATATATTACACCATTAAAAATTATATCTATTTTTTCATGGAGGCTAACATTAGCATGAATTGGTGATTTTTTCTATAGTTTGCTTATATTTAACTAAAAAAATAGCATATTTTTTGCAAAATTAGCCCAAATTTGTTTTATACTATGATTTCATCAAGCAAACGGAACTATTTTTCGATGACATATTTACCCAACTTTCAACAGGCGTGGCAATCGGCGTTATTACACGCAGAAAATAAATATAACTTTGCCCTAATTATTGTGGCAAAAAAACCGACTCATTTAAAGAGCCTCATTCAGCAATCAATAAATCAACAAGCAAGTTTGCAACTGATTAATATTGATGAATTTGATAACTCTGATAAAACCTTTCTTAGCGATATTTTAACCCATATTGAGATAAAAGCAGATAGGATAACCTCTGATATTGAAGTCATGCGGTATTTATTAAGCGGTCAAAACTCAATTCAATTATGCCAATTTGTTGATGAATTACAACAAAAATTTACTGATGATTTTGATTGTCACCTTTTACCAATCGACAGCATTTTGCAAGATTATAAAGTCGCTTGTTTTGATATGGATTCCACCTTAATTGAGCAAGAAGTGATTGTCGAATTAGCAAAAGCGACAGGCATTGGCGAGCAAGTCAATGAGATTACCGAACAAGCAATGCGAGGGGAGCTTGATTTTAACCAATCATTTAGCCAAAGAGTGCGATTATTAGAGGGGACTTCTGCTGAAGTTTTGGCGGATATTAATCAAAATTTAACCCTTTCCGCAGGAGCAAAAACTACCCTTGCTCTCTTAAATGGCTTAGGTTTTTATACCGTGCTAATTTCAGGCGGATTTGTGTATTTTGCTCAAGCCGTTGCTAATAAATTAAATATCAAAGAAGTTCATGCGAATGAGTTATTAATTAATAATAATCAAGTGACAGGCGATGTTAATTTGCCAATTCTTGACGGTGCAAAAAAAGCGGAAATTGTTAAAAAAATCGCCGAGCAACAAGGCATTAGCTTAGATAAAGTTATCTGTATCGGTGATGGGGCAAACGATTTGCAAATGATGGCAACCGCTCATCTTGGCATTGCTTATCACGCAAAACCCATTGTGCAACAGCAAGCAGATATTGCGATTAATTGCACAGGTTTGGAGGGGGTGTTGTATGCCTTGGGTTATGGGAAATTGTTTGATTAAATGATTATGACAAGGGAGCATTTACTCCCTTGTTAACATTTAATTTTTTACGGTGATTTGTCCATTCATTAACATAGGCAATAAAAAATCTCTAATTTCTGCAAGTTTTTGATTTTCTAAAATCGCCTTTTGTTTTTTAGCGTGTATTGTTTCTAGTATTTTAGAAAATTTCTCTGTTATATCCTTTTTCGGAAAACAAGTTTTATAACTTGTAGTAAAGTTTTCAAATAATAAATTTTTTATTCCACTTGTTTTGCCTTCCCAAGCAAACAAAACGCCTGCATCATACAGCCTATGCCATAAATAAACAAAATTATATAAATAAATTTCATCTTTTAATGTAACTGCTTTACAAAAATTAGAGCAAATCAAGGGGGCTTCAAATCTTTGTAAAGTTTCATCTGTTATAAATGCCATTCTACCTGTAGATTGGGTAGGACTTCCTCCTGATATTTCAATAATTAAATCATGTTTTTCTAAAATTTTATGCGTATTTTTATTTAAAATAAATCGTTTAGGCGACTTAATTTCACCTTTACCATTTAAGCCATTTATATCTGCACCACGAATACAAAAAACTTGCTCGGTATAATTTCCTTGCTTTTTCTCTTTTCCCCAATCGCCATTTTTATCAGATTTTATCCACTCTTTTAATTCTTTCACTTCCCAACCTTTTGGAATTTCACGTTTTAACTCCTTGTTATAAACCATTTCACCGCCTGATGATTTATAAGGTTTGCCGTTTTCGTTGGGGAAGTCAAATTGTACAAACCAATAGTCATAAATGGTCTTTGCCATTTCCTCAAGTTGTTGATTAATTTTATTATTAATTTCAATTTTTTTGTCTAAATCTGATAAAACTTTTGCTATTGATTTTTGATTTTTTGGAATATTAATTTCAAGCTTTTCTAAAGCCTCTTTTGTTAAAGCATTTCTTGTACCACCTACAGCACATATTTTCATTAAATAAGGTTTTAAATTTATTAAATAGTAATTAACAAAATTGTAATCATATTCCGCTTTACATCTAATTATACTAACATGCTGATTAACTCTAGCAGGTAATAATTCTTCAGGAACAACACAAGTTCTTGCTATTGAATCACCTGTAATATTAAACAGAATATCACCTTTTTTTACAGTGACATTATCCAATTTTTTTGCTTGCTCTTCATCAATGAAAACTAAACCATTATTTGAAAAAGAAAAATCATAAACATTTTGACTTCTAATTAAAGAAATACCGTTTGTTTTATAAGAATTTTGCCCTCCTCTAGGTGTAGACCCACTGCCTATTTTTAAAGTAATATCTTTTAATAAAACTTTACGCATAGCCCAAGCCCTCTAAATTCTTTTTAATCTCAACCTCCAACGCTTGCGATTGATTAAATAACTCATCAAGGCTAGTTTTAAACCCATCTATTTTATGATTAAACTCCTCCTCGCTAATGTCCACATACTCAATTTTTACCTCAAAATACTGCCCTGCACTCAAGCTATAATTCTTCGCCTGAATGTCCTCATAACTAACACTAACCGCCAAATCATCAACCGATTTTTTATTATAAAAAGTATCGATAATTAACTGTTCTTCCTCTTTTGATAATACCGTTTTTTGATTTTTGCCCTCTTTTACCTTTTTACCAAGATTGGACGCATCAATCAAAATCACATCATCAGAATTACTCGCATCTAAAAATAAAATCGAAACATTTGTTCCTGTCGTCGCAAAAATATTTGACGGCATAGACACCACACCTGATAATAATTTATCATCAATCATTTTTTGACGAATTTTTTTATCTATCCCTGATTGAGCTGTGATAAAACCTGTCGGTACAACGATTGAGGCTTTGCCTGTGGCTTTTAATGAAAAAATAATATGTTGCAAAAATAGCTGATAAATCGCCATTTTATCCTTTGATTTTGGCGATATTTTCGGAATACCTGCAAAAAAGCGTTCGCTATTCGCTTTCGTGTCCAAACTGTCTCGAAAATCGCTAAAATCCATTTTAAACGGTGGATTAGAAACGATATAATCAAATTGTTTTAAACTATTATCCTTGTCTTTATGCACAGGATTTAAAATGGTGTTACCTTGAGCGACATTCGGAATAGAGGCGACCAAGTTATTTAAAATCAGATTTAAACGTAACAAATGCGATGATTTTTGCGAAATATCTTGCGTATAAATACTGCATTTATCTTCACCAATCGCATGAGCCACATTCATTAATAACGAGCCTGAACCTGCGGAGGGGTCATAAATGGTGACATTGCTAATATCGGCATTTTTTGGCACAAGAATTGATGCCATAATGCGAGCGACCGCATGAGGCGTATAATACTCGGCATATTTTCCGCCTGAATCTTTGTTATAATCCTTGATTAAATATTCAAAAATATTGGCATAAAAATCAAACTTTTGCTCAAAAATATGCTCAAAACTAAAATTCACCAATTTATTAATAATCGCTCGTGCAAAGTTATCACGCTTGCTAGGGTCGGTGATATATTGGCTGACAATGCGTTCAAATAATACGACTTTTGCCCCACTGTCGGTTTTAATCGCAAAAATATCATTATTTTCTGTGGCAATATTGGTTAAAGTATCATCAAATAATTCTGCAAAACCATCTTCATTATTTCTACTAAATAAATAACTTATCAAATATTCAGGCTTTAATTTTGCCGTAGTTTCGCTAATGTCAAGATATAAATCTTCAATATCATCTGTCGACATTTTGCCAAATTCGACCTCCCAATTCTCCGCTTGGGCTAATTGTTCATTTTCTTTTTTGACTTCGTAGGCGAATTTATCATTCAAAAATTTATATAAAAAAACTTGGGTAATAATTTTAAATTCGTTACCGTCATTACTTAAGCCATAAGTGGCACAAGTGGCTTTTAGCTCATCAATAAGCTGATGGGTCTTTTGTTGGTATTCAACTTCTATCATGATTTGTTACCTTGGTTATATTTTACAAAAATTCATTTTGATATTCGGAAATCACTAAATTGTTAATATAACTTAATACATTTTTATTTAATCTCACATTGGCATTACTTTTAAAAGCACCTCTAATCGTTCGAATGGTTCTTTGCTCAAATAATGCCTCATTATTTAAAATATCATTGGAGTTTAACACACTTTCATCAACATCTGATTTAATATTTTTTAGCGTTTGTGCAATTTTTCTGTCAGAAATATTAAACTCATTCATTAAGCTATCATGATGACGTAACCGCTTATAAACTCGCATATATTTGGCATCATCATCAAATAAGCCGATTAATCGTTTATTTTCTGCATTTAATTGCTCTGCTCTCTGCTTTAACGCTTGAAATTGTTTAATATTTTCTTGTAACTCAGCTTGTGAGGGGGCAATTTCTGTGGCATGATTTTTTTGTAATAACCGCTCAAGTTCCTCTTTTAAAGAAATATACTCAGGGTCTTTTGTATCAAGATTTTTTTGCATACTTGCCCGAGTTTGTTTTGAGACACTGCGTAAACTATCGGCAAGCACCAATTCTTCTTCACCAATTTTTTCAAAACTAAAGACAATATCTTCTAAGCCTTGATTAATCAGAACTTTATCAAATGAGCCTTTATTTAATGCCTCTTTGGTATTTAAGGTTTGATTATGGCTTTCTACCACTTTTAATAAATCATTGAGTTTTGCAAAGTCCAAACGCTCTAATAACTCATCATCGCCTTGATAACGAATAATATTATATAAACCTTTGGCATTGGTTAAAGATTTTTTAATGGATAATATTTTTTGTTTATTATCAATTTCGCAAATTTGCTGATTAAAAATTTCTGCATTATGGGTATTAAACTCAAAAATATTATCTTTAATTTCTTCAATTTCTTGTTCAATCTCCGAATAAGATTTGAATAAATTTTCATACTTGCTGATTTCTTCGCCCAATTCTTTTTGCAACTCTGCCATATAGGCTTGATTAGTCTTATCAAATGCCCCTCGAATATCCGCAAAATCTACTACATAGCCATATTCATAATCTTTATAAGTACGATTAACACGCGTTAATGCCTGTAATAAACCATGCTCTTGAATTAACCGACCCATATATAATTTTTTTAAGCGTGGAGCGTCAAAGCCTGTTAATAGCATATTATAAACAAACAAAATATCTATCTTGCCTGCTTTAAAATCCTCGACCCATTGTTTTCTATCTTCTTTTGTACCAATATCATGCAAAATCAACGCAGAATTTTGCATATAATATTTTTCTGCAACCTCTGCCTTTTGATGAATTTGTGCAAGGCGTTCATTAAATAATTCGTACATTTTTTTTGCTTGTTCCGAGCTATGACAAATGACCATTGCTCCGATAGAATTATCTTCAAAATTGGCACGGCTACTTTCAAAATCATTGATAATATAATCAAGCATAGGCGAAACAAATTTTTCTTTGCAATAAATATCTTTTATCTTGCCCTCGCCTTTTTTCACATTGAGATTATTTAAAATATCTCGTAATTTTAATTGATATTGGGTTGAAATCGCCTCACGAATTAATTTTAACGTATAACCATCGCTGATAGAGGCATCATAATAATATTGATGAATATAATCTCCAAAAATATCTTTTGACTTTCTATCCTCGGCAATTAACGGTGTCCCCGTTAAACCAATTTTAATGGCATTTTTATCAGCCTGTTCGAGATTAGCTAAAAAGCTACCTTGTGGATTATAACTACGATGAACCTCATCTAAAAAATAAACACGTTGAATATTAATATTATAATCTTCATGTTGAATAACTGTTGGGTCATCACTAAATTTTTGGATATTAACTACGGTAATTTCTAATTTGCCTTGATTATTATCAATCGCTTGTGTACGTTTAAAATCTTTTGCAAATTCTTCTTTACTTTGTACCGTTTTAACTACCAATCCTCGAGAGCTAAATTCTCTTTTTGCCTGCTCCAATAAATCCAATCTATCAACAATAAAATAAAACTTAGTGATAATATGCTGTTTTTGGAAATAATCGGTTAAATGTTTGACGTTATAATAAGTCAGAGCGGTTTTTCCACTCCCTTGGGTATGCCAAATAATGCCCTTTTTAATGCCGTTATCTAAAGTTTTGGCAATTGCCTTTGTCGCAAATAATTGCGGATAACGCATAATATGCTTTTGCAAAATACCTTGTTCACTTTTTACATAAACCAAGGCATAACGCAAAATAAACGCTAATCTATCTCGACTAAGCAAAGAACTACAAATGCGATTTGTTGGGGTATTTTCGTCTTGATTGGTAATAAATTCATCAGTATTATTAATTTCTAATAAATTATTATCTGCTAATACTTTTTGCTTTTCACTTTCCGCTACTTGATAAAAATCAATCGGTTCAATAAGATGTTTATCTTCTCGAAAATAATTAAATTTACTATAACCATAAGAGCTACTTGCATAAAATGCCCCTTGTATTGGCTTAATACAGTTATCATCATATTCCATATTATTGGAAAAAATCATAAATTGGGTAATATTGATAAAGCGTTTAAATTTTTTATTTTTTGAACGTGCGTCCATACGTTGTTTTTCGGCTAAAATTCCATTTTTATTATTTGGTTTTTTTACCTCAATAAATACTAATGGCAATCCATTGATTAATAAAGTAATATCAGGACGAAATTCTTCTTCACCATTTTTACACGTTAATTCTGTGACCACATGAAAGCTATTATTATCAAAATTGACAAAATCTATCAGCTTAATATTAGATTGGTCGAGTAATTTTTGATAAAAAACTTGTCCTAAATCATCATTATCTAAAATTAATTTTACATCAGTTAAATAGCGTTCTATCGCTTTAATATCTTTTGTCGGATTAATTTTTTGTAATGATTGCTTGCAAATATCGGTAAATATATTATTGTTTTTATCCCACTGATGATTTTTTAAAGATAAATAAGAATACCCCAATTTCATTAAATGCAGAATAGTAGGAATTTTTACTCGGCTATCTTCATTAAATTTTAACATTGTTTTTTATCCTCAATAACAAACAAAGGAGCATTTGCCCCCTTGTTTAAATCACTATGTTTAGGTTATCGCTTAGGTTGTAAATCAACCGTTTGCCCTTTTACTTGCGAGCTATCCTCTGTCATCAAGCAAATATAACCTTGCATAATATCTTCAGGGGGTAATAAGCTCATTGGGTCTTCTTTTGGTGAGGCTTTGGCACGCATTGCGGTGCGGGTTGCCCCAGGGTTAATACAGTTAAAACGTAAATTACTATCGACATTTTCTGCCGTAAGCATGGTACATAAGCCCTCAACCGCATGTTTTGACAAGGCATACGCTCCCCAATTTCCTCTTGGCTCACGCCCTGCCCCACTTGTCGTAAACACAACTGAGGCGTTATCCGCTGTTTTTAACAAATCAAATAATGCCTGCGTTAGCATAAAAGTAGCGGTAAAATTAACGTGCATCACCTCTTGAAACGTATCTGTATCATAATCTTCTAAGCTATCTAAATCGCCCAAAATCCCCGCATTATGCAAAATGCCGTCAATCTGCCCAAATTCTTCTTTAATTTTGTAAGCCATATCTTGCATTGCCTCAAAACTTGCACTTTCTAAATTCATGGGGAGCATTAACGGCTGTTTTCCGCCAAAACTTTCAATTTCATCATAGACATATTCAAGTTTGCTTAAGGTTTTGCCAAGCAATAAAACGGTTGCACCATAACGAGCATAATTTAACGAAGCAACTCGCCCAATGCCATCACCTGCCCCTGTGACTAGGATAACTTTACCCTCAAGGCAATTTTCTTGTGGGTGATAATTTCTAATTTCTTCGTGAGTTAATGGAGTTGTGTTCATTTTTGTTCCTTATTCATATAATCTGTTAAAATTTCTACCAATTGTTGAGAAGTTTTAGCAACTTTATCCGCTCCCCAATTTTTGACATTGGCTTGCTCCGCCTTGCTAATATAACCATAACCTGCAACAATCGTTTTCATGCCTGCCGAGTTACCTGCCTCAATATCTCGAATATGGTCACCGATATAAATTACCTTATCCGCTTGATTACGCTCAATATTTAAAGTATCAAGGGCAAGAAATAACGGTTCAGGATTGGGCTTGCTATGGGTAACATCATCAGGGCAAACCAAAACGCTACAACGCTTATCTAGCCGTAATGCTTGCAATAACTGTTCCGATAAATATCTTGGCTTATTAGTCACCACGCCCCATGCAATGCCTTGACTTTCCAAATCCGCCAAAAATTCATTTAAACCATGATAAATTTCACTTTTGACACAAATATTTTTTTCATAATTATCCAAAAACTGCTGTTGATAAGTTAATATTTGCTCATTACTTAAATGATTATAGCTTGATGCTTGGAATAAGGATACCATAGCCAACACACCTGCTGAAACTTCCTCAACTATCGTTTGTTCACTTGGAGCAATTAAGTTATATTCTTCGGCGATTTGTTGAATAATATAAACAAAATCTTTAGCAGTATCAACTAATGTACCATCTAAATCAAATAATACAGCTTTAATTGGGTTATCTGTTTTCATAATTTTTTTACCTTACAAAATACTTTTAATTCGCTGAATTGCCTCTTTATTTTCCTCAATACTTGCCACTAATGCAAGGCGAACATAGCCCTCACCCATATTTTTACCATTGACCGCCCTTGCTAAATACCGCCCAGCCAACGCATGAATATTTACTTTTTCATATAAAGCAATGACAAATTTTTCATCATCATAATCAAATTTTTCAGGCACTTTTAACCAAAAATAAAAGCCTGCATCAGGTTTGCGTAATTCCAAAATTCCGTTAAATTCATCTAGCCATAATTGGAATTTTTGCCGGTATTTTTGCCGATTTTCTTCGACATGGGTTTCATCTTGCCACGCTTTGATTGACGCATATTGATGATGTAACGGCATTGCACAGCCTTGATAAGTGCGGTATTGCATATATGGGGTGAGCAATTTCTCATCGCCTGCAATAAATCCTGAGCGTAAACCGGGTAAATTGGAACGTTTTGACAGCGAATGAAACACCACGCAATTATGATAGTCATCTCGCCCTGTCATTGCACACATTTCTAACAAGCCAAGCGGTGGCGTATCAAAATATAATTCGCTATAACACTCATCACTAGCTATCACAAAACCATATTTATCTGATTTTGCTAATAAAAACTGCCAATCTTCTTGGCTCATTACCGCCCCTGTGGGATTATTTGGACTACAAGCAAATACTAATTGGGTGCGTTGCCAAACGTCTTCAGAAACTTCTTGAAAATTAGGATTATAATTATTTTCTTCGGTGCAAGGCACATAATGCGGTTCGGCTTGAGCAAGAAAGGTAGCCCCCTCATAAATTTGGTAAAACGGATTAGGCATCACCACAATCGGCTTTTCTTCGCCTGTATCGCTTGCATTAACCACCGCTTGCACAAAACTAAAAATTGCCTCACGAGTTCCCATGACAGGAATAACTTGATTTTCACTAATTTTATTTAACGAAAAACGCTTTTTTAGCCATTCGGCAATGGTTTGCGATAACTCAGGGAGTCCGCCTGTGGTTGGGTAGTTTTGTACTTTGCCAACATTTTTTATCAATTCATCTAGGACAAATTGCGGTGGATTATGTTTTGGCTCGCCAATGCCTAATTTAATTGGTGAATAATTTTCATTAGGCTGTACGTCTGCCAATAATTTTGCCAATTTTGCAAAGGGATAAGGGTGTAAAAGTTCTAAGTTTGCATTCATAAATAATTCCATTTTTGTAAAAAGTATCTTTTATGCTATCCTAGTGGTATTTTTACTCGAAGTCAATCATTAACATGGGGAATTTTATGAAAAAGTTTATCGGTTTATTATTGGTGATTATTCTTGCGGTGGGTGGATATTTCTTTGCTACCCCCTATCTTACGTTAAATAATATGAAAAATGCGTTTGATAACAAAGATTATGATACATTAATAAATTATGTTGATTTTCCAAGTGTTCGCCAAGATATTAAAGAACAGTTGCATACTGCCATTCGCCAAGAAATTCAAGAAAAATCAGATACAGAGCCTTTTGTAGATGGCATGGAAGATTTGGGCATGAGTAAGGAGACTATGATAAATTTATCAGCAAGTTTCGCTACAGGCATTATTGATACGGCAATCGATGAGTATTTAACGGCTGATAATGCTCAAAAAACGCTAGCAAAAGGCGAGGTAAATTTTAATAAATTAAAAAATATCTCTTCTGATTTGCCATTAAAGCAAAATGGTTCAGAAATTGCCAAAAATCAACCTGAAAATACAACCGCAGAAAATGCCGATGTTGATTATAAAGCTCATTATGTTTCTATCAATAAATTTGCGATTGAATTATTTTCGCCAAAAATGGAGAATGAAAAACTCACAGTCATTATGGAACGAGATGGTTTCGATTGGCAAGTTACACAAATTAAATTACCATTAAATGAGTTAAAATAAAGCAATTAAAACAGGAGGGTAATTTTATGAAAAATAAACTTATATTTGCGTTTAGTTTGATATTAACTGCTTGTAGCTCGCAAACTATATTAAAAAATAATAGTCATACAATAACCAAAGCAAGTTTTTATGGGAATTATACATGTGGAGATTATCGAACTAATGAAGATACAGGCACAGGCATTGGAGTAATATACACAATAAAATTAGCTAAAAACCAATGCGTTATAGATATTGAGGGCTATCAAATTTATAGACATATTTTGTGTGATACTCAACTCACTGATGACGGCAGGCTTGAACTTTATCAAAAAGACAATCATGAAAAATATGTAGAAATGCAGAAAATTGGTAAAAATAAATTTAATGCTACCATGCACCATTATGATAAAGGCAAAGTTTATCCATTAGAAAAATTACCATAAAATTTTCACAATTACACAGATTTAATTTATAATAATTCATTTACAATTGATTAATTAGGATAATTTTTTGGAATATTTTGAGCGACATCAAGGTGGCGAACGAGCCATTTTAGTACATTTAGACATTCGGCAAATGCAAGACCCTGACGACATTGAAGAATTTGA
>PDWJ01006567.1_pt1 | contig 14016 bp, 13 predicted proteins | sample 1430881 | NCBI WGS metagenome assembly PDWJ01 (sample SAMN01162460, study PRJNA174530) | Oral metagenome, whole genome shotgun sequencing project. | biome: Marine environment; feature: Marine mammal; material: Swab sample of the gingival sulcus; isolation source: swab sample of gingival sulcus... | reverse complement strand
GACTCTATGCTATAGATAAAAAATGGTTAGCTTGGAGAAAGGAGTTTTACTCATCTTCAAAACCTGTAAGACTCCTTGGAATTGATGAAATAGCAATAACTATCCATTTGGATTGAAAAGCTTTTTCCTTTGTTGGAGCATCTATAGGTTTTCCGTATAAGCAGGTCGAAATAACTAAAATAATAGTAAAAAATATTTTTTTTATAACAATAGTTTTCATCTCATTCTCCTATAATGTTATAAGTTAAACTGATTTCGACATAAAACCAACACTCTATCTTATATTCTGTAAGTTTAATTACAACATTACGTATAGTAGCTATATTCTGTCATAATAGCTACAGTATCTATCTTCCCAACAAGGAAGGATTAGGTAAATAGAAGAAACCAATGTAGCCTTTATAGAGGCTTGTATCTTTATTTCCTATTCAAAAAAATATAAGAGGGCTTACCAACTTAAGATTAGAAAGCCCTCTTAATATACTTTACAACACTATAGATCTATATAATATTGAACCCTTAATCTGTAATAAATACTACCTCTACCTAGAATATGAACGAACAACACGGAAGCCTAGGTAATTACCACTATTGTAATAGCTATCAGGATCAATATAATCACGATAAGAATTTCGACAACTACTAGCCTCAAAACTCCAATTACCACCACGAATTATACGATAAACTCCGGATTCAGGACCATGAGGATTCTCTAAAGGTGTGTTTGAATAGTAATCACTATCATACCAATCCCAACACCACTCAAACACATTACCACTCATATCGTAGATTCCCAATTGATTTGGAAGCTTACCGCCTACTTCGTGAGTCTCATTTTCTGAGTTAGTAATATACCATGCGTAATCGACAAGTTCACTCTCTTCATCGCAACCTGCATATCTAAAATTATCCGTATGATAAATACCACCTCTTGCTGCATACTCCCACTCTGCTTCTGTTGGTAAACGGTAACCATTTTTACTGAAATCACAAACTATATCTGTTCCACTGCCACTGTAGCATCTTTCCAATCCATAAAGATCACTAAGCTTATTACAATATTCAACAACAGCATATAAAGTTACCATCTCAACAGGTCTGTTTTCTCCAATGAAATTTGAAGGATTACTACCCATTAAATCTTCATACTCGCTTTGAGTTACCTCATATTTACCAATGTAGAAAGAGTTTAAACTCACACTATGTAAAGGTAGTTCATCATCATATCCCTCATTGAGACGATCACCCATTTGGAAACTACCACCTTCTACAAAGATAAGATTATTATCAATAAGCTCTTCTTTAAGAGTAATGATTGTTATAGGACTCTCACCTATTGAACCATTATTATCGGTAGCAACAGCTTTTAAGCTATAATCTCCGGCTTCAAAATTAGCAGTATCCCATTCGTAGATATAAGGAGAAGAGGTTAAGCTAATCATCAGATCATTATTTAGATAAAGATCAACTTTCTCAACTGCACCATCGTTATCAATAGCATTCATCTCAATTGATACTAGATCTCCAATGGTAAAAGAGCTTCCATTTGAAGGGGAGTTAATAGTAACCATTGGTGGAAGATTTCCGTTTTCCTCTATTTTAATACCTATTGAAGCTGTATCAGAGTAGCCATCACTATCTGTTACAGTCATACTAATATTATGATCACCTATAGAAAGAGTGTTTATATTTAACGGGGTTCCACTTCCAAGATAACCATCAATATTTGATTCCCACGCTATATTTTCTGTAATTATTCCATCTTGGGCATCCTCTCCATAACCTGAAAAACTTATCTCTTCTCCATAACTAAAGCTTGAATTGTCCAAAGGAGTTGAAATAATAGCCTCAGGTATGTAGTCTAAAATAAGAACTCCCTCTTTCAAACTATTCTCAAACAAGTTCCAATCTAAAGCATACTCTAAAAGATTATTTGAAAAAATATCCAATAAGCTCTCTAAAAGTAGATCTTTACCAACTTTCAACTGATATTCAAGGTTCATTGATGTTGAATTGATGATAGTTTCACCTTTAACTTTACCATAAGAGTTTTCTGCTATAGTAACAGCTTCAACTCCATAAATTTTTGTCTTTAATTGAAGAGAAACACCCGCCTTAAACTGAAGATCTCCGTTTATCTCAAAGTTACTATAGTTTAAATTTTCTGTATGTGATGAAACTTTATTCCAACTACCATTTTCGTATAAACCTCCGACTATATTTTCCTCTGTACCGGAAATACTATATGAAGCTTTTGCCATAATTGTACCGTCAGATTTTGCTGTTAAGGTAATAGTTGGAGTAATAATTACAGGTATTACAGTAGATAGAGTAATAGATGGATAACTGTATATTGCTATGTTTTTATCTACTGAAGAAAACCCTTCTACCTCTCCTATTCTGGTTAAGAGATCTGTTTCCCTTTCTAAAAAGGCAACAATCTCAAACTTTTTAAGAGTATTAAGAGCTATATTAAAATCAAGCTTTAAACCTACTTTCGATTTAAAACTACCCTCAAGCTTTACCTGATCGTTGGTTGTTGAGGAATCTCCATCTTGATCATAGAATAGAACCCCCAAATTAAGATCTATTCCAAATTTTGATTTCTCATCACCTTTTCTAACACCTTTAGCATACCATATAGATTTTGGCTCTAATGAATCTAAAGAGATAGTATCTGAATATGAACAATTTTTTATGGCTTCTGTTATAGTAGCCTGCTCTGTTTCAAAAATGGTCTTACCATTCTCCTCTCTTTTGCTAACAACCTTTCTTAAAAAACCTTCAGGCACTACATCTGAAATACCACCTACAACAATATCTCCAACCTCAATATGATCAAGATTAAGATCTTCTTTGAAAATCAGCATTCCTGTTTCATGAGAGAAAAAGTCAACTTTTGAGTTCTCGTTAGGTGTCAAGACTTCAGTAGTTTGAGTAGTATTGCTACTATCTGTAGGGCTACTATCATCAGAACAACTAATGAATAACATTAGAGAAATAATTACCAAAAAGAAAATTTTATCTCTTCTCATTTTACCCACTCCTTAATTAAGATTTAGACTAAATATCAATAAGATGACAAAAACAATCAATAATATGTATACCAACTAATATTGTCAAGTGTTTTTTTATGGTATTTTTCTATCTACATAAAGTTCAATTTCTCTTGGACTTTTTCAGTAGATCCTAAATAAATCACAAATAAATTTAAGATAAACGAAACTTTATATTGATTAAATCTATATTTTGAAATAGCTTCAAAAAAAAAATGTGGAAAACCTAATGTTTGTAGATTTTGTTAGAATAGAGATAAGATCCGGTAACGGAGGAAAAGGTTGTACCTCTTTTCATAGAGAAAAGTTTGTAAATCAAGGCTCTCCCGATGGTGGAGATGGCGGTAAAGGTGGAGATGTAATTTTTGTAGGAAATAGAAATCTGCACACTCTTTTAGATTTTACCTACAACAGATTCCACGAAGCTGAAAATGGTAAAAATGGCGGAACAAACAGAATGACCGGAAGATCGGGAAAACCGCTTTTTATAGAAGTACCACTGGGAACTATAGTTAAAGATAGTAAAACCGATGAAACCCTTTTAGAGATACTTGAAGATGGTGAGAAACATACACTTTTAAAAGGTGGACTTGGAGGAAGGGAAACTTTCACTTTAAAACATCAACAAAGCAAGCTCCAACCTATTCTCAACCGGGAATTTCCGGAAAAAAGATGAAGGTTGTTTTAGAGCTTAAAGTCTTGGCTGATGTAGGATTAGTAGGGTTCCCCAACGCAGGTAAATCAACACTTCTTTCAGTTGTATCAAATGCAAGACCAAAAATTGCCAACTATCCATTTACAACATTAGTACCAAATCTTGGTATTGTTAAGTACGGGAACTTTAAAAGTTTTGTTATGGCAGATATTCCGGGACTTATTGAGGGAGCTAAACTTGGCAAGGGTTTAGGAATCCAATTTTTAAGGCATATTGAGAGAACTAAGGTTTTAATCTATATGTTAAATGCAGATTCTGAAGATATAAAAAAAAATTTTGAGATTCTAAAGAATGAAGTAGAGGGATTTTCCGATACTATGAAAGAAAAGCCCATAATAAAGGTACTAACCAAAGCGGATATGATTACAGATGATATGGAGATAGATAGATCATTCTTTGACTGTGAGATTTCATCTGTTGCAAATATGGGTTTAGAGAATTTAAAGAATAAAATTGCCGATACTTTAAGAAAACAACTGTAAAATTACTATACTAATTGAGAGAAAGTTTTGTATAGAGTAATTGATGATGACTATAAACTAATGGATCTTATATCTTACCTAAAAAAGGAGAAGATAAGTAAGCTTTATATTGATATTGAAGCTGAGAATAATTTTCACGCATATGGAATTTCACTTTCACTTTTGCAGATCTCTGACGGGAGATCTATTTGGGTGATAGATTGTATGAAAATTAGTGAACCTTCCCTCTTAATTAGGATTCTTGAAGGAGAAGATTTTATAAAAATAATGTTTGATTCCTCCGGTGATCAGATTGTATTTGACACTAGTTTAGGAATAAAAGCAAAACCTATTATTGATCTTAAACTGGGATTTGATATTTTAGGGGTTAGAGAATCATTATCAAAACTTATAAAAAAATATGATGATACTCCCATTAAAAGTTGTCAAAAATCCAATTGGAGTAGAAGACCACTTTCAGACAAACAGATAAAATATGCTGCTTTTGATGTAAAATATTTAAAAGATCTTGCTAACGATATGTACAGAAAACTCTATGAAGCAGGAAAAATTGAGGAGTTTATCCACAGGAATCATGTTATAACCAATAAGATTAGAAAAGTAAACCCATATTTAGGGTATAAGAAACTTCTACAATCAAATAGGGTAAGTAGAAAAAAAGAGTGAAAAAGTGGAAGAAAAAATATGATAGCAAAAGATTCCTTTTAATCTATGAAGCTATAAAAGATCTAGATTGGGAAGCTGAAAATATCTTTTAGAGAAAATAGATATTATATTCTAATAAGGGGGATATTTCTAACAATAAGCCCCTTATTAGGTAAACTATTTTAACAAAAAAATACTATTTACTATCAAGCTCTATCTTCAAACTGGCAGCCAACTCAAACTCCTCATTCTCAATGGCCTTTTTCAAACGATCTTCAAGAATAGTTTTCATCTCTTGATCATGATCTTTTATATCATCATTTAAACAATGGGTTTTAGTCATCTTAAAAATATCCTCTCTTATATAATCCCTATAAGTATTATAACACTCAGGACAGCCAACAGATTTAAACTTTTTATATTCGTTTAATGTTAAACCACATCTCCTACACTTTTCTTGAACAGATCCTATTTTATCAAGAGCTGAAGACATAATCTCATTAATTTTCTCAAAATTAAGCTTACTAAGATCAAACTTATTATCCGATAACTCTTGAAAACAGTTTGAACATAGATTTACATTCTTAACATTCCCTGATTGATCTTGAATAACCGCCTTTACAGCTACCTCAGGGGCTCCACATTTTTCACACTTCATGATACTACCCCATCTACTATACTTAAACTTCTGTCTGCTTTTTCTGCAAGATTAAGATCATGTGTTACCAATATCAAACCGGAATTCTCCTCTCTGGCAAGATTCCAAAGTATATTTCTAATTACTTCAGAGTTCTCACTATCAAGATTACCCGTAGGTTCATCTGCCAAGATTAAACCAGGGCTATTAATAACACCTCTTGCAATTGCAACCCTCTGTTGCTCACCACCTGAAAGATCTTTTGATCTAAATTCAACTCTATCTTTGAGACCTACCATCTCAAGTAACTTTTCTGCCCTCTTTCTAACATGACTCTCTTTTTCGCCCGAAATCAAACCCGGTATCATAACATTTTCAATGGAAGAAAACTCCGGAAGAAGATAGTGAGCTTGAAAAATAAAACCAATGTTTCTATTTCTAAACCTTGCCTTTTTCTTATCATCTAATCCTAAAATTGAGACTCCGTCATACAGAATTTCTCCACTATCGGGAGTATCTAAAGTACCTATCAAGTTTAATAATGTGGATTTACCGCTACCTGATTTCCCAATCAAACTAACAATAGATCCTCTGTCAACCTCTAAGCTTAAACCCTTTAGAACTTCAATCTTTGAGCTTCCACTCCCATAATATTTTTTCAGATTCTCAACTCTTAGTAACATCTAATATTTTTCCTTTATTCACTCATCCAAAAGGAGGAGTAAGGTTTTAATCAACTCTACTCACCCAATGTTTAAAGATATAGTAATTACCACTCTTTGTAAATAGAATCTATTGAAAAAGATTAAATAGAATTCTCCCAGAACACCTATATACTTCTTATTTAATTATTTATAAAAAACGCCTTAAAGAGATAAAGGAGAGTGTTTTATTAAAAGAAATCTGAGTTAGATATAAGTATTTAACCTATATTTAGCATAATAAGTAAAATATTATATAGACTTTCTACTTTAAAATTCTTGAAAAGGTACAATTTTTCATGTTCAAATAACCTACTACTTCCAGGCTCAAAGATCATAAAAGGAACGGAAGACCGAAGGTAGAAGAGAGTTTACCATTATACATATATGTTATAATTTAATTTACAGGTCTAATTATTACATAAGATAGCCTGTTTTTTTTATCAAACTAAAGCATTAAAATTTCATACACAAATTTAGAAATACTTGTAATAGGAAAGCAAAAAATAGTAAAGCAACTTCCATTTGTATGCTTATTTTAAAGATATATAAACTTATTTTCCCGCATATTTAGGAAAAGAATTTATAATACTTGCCTTAAAGAAAAGAGTATACGATATTTAATAGGGGGTATTCCTGATAAATTCTAATAACACTTAGAGATTGAATGCCTGTTGGTAACATCTCTAATATTTAATTAAGAAGGGTATTCTATTTATAAAATCAAACCTTTTTTGCTGATAAAGCTCTATAAGGTTAATTTTTGTTTATCGTGTAATCCATGTTATTATGTATGAGGTCTTTTTATGAATAATCAATTTGAATCTTTAGTCGGACTACTTAAAGAGTATTCAAAAAAAAACAATATGAGACACTCCAAAGAGAGAGAAAAGATACTTTTTGAACTTTGTGATTCGGAAAATTTGAGTAGCCATTTTGATGCTGACGAACTATTTGCTCAAATAAAGGTAAAAAAGATTGATGTTTCAAGAGCTACAATATTTAGAAATTTAAACCTATTTGTTGAAGCAGGAATATTGAGAAGAACAAAACTTGGAGAATCCCACTTTCATTACGAAATTTGTGGAGATGAAAAAGATAGACATGAACATCTCGTATGTACGAAATGTGGAAAACTTATTGAATTTGTTAATCCTGTTATACTTGAAGAGCAGAGAAAAATTGCAGAAAAAAATGGATTTAAAATTTTAGATTATAAACATGAGATATATGGTTTGTGTAAAGATTGTGTTGAGTAATAAAAGATCTCAAAAATATTGATTTTTTTATATTTTTACTTGACATATTGAAAGATTCTTATTAAATTTAACGCCGTTGAAATTGGGGATATAGCTCAGTCGGTTAGAGCAGTAGACTCATAATCTATTGGTCCGGGGTTCAAGTCCCTGTATCCCCACTTAAAGGTCTCGATTTTCGAGACCTTTTTCATTTGAGAGTAAATAAAAATCTTCCCTGTCCGGCCTAAATTAAATAATTTGCTTAGCGTATTATATCTTTTACTTTTATATTACCTTTCGCAATAGTTGAAATCAAACAAAAAGGTTATAAATATGAAAAAAATAATGTTTCTTCTCTGCTTTTTGGCATCAATAAATGGTGAAGATTTAGGATCAATCCTTCTTAAACATAAAAACTATGTTCTGAAAGGGGATATACCAAAATCTGTATATATAGAAAGTGAAATTTCCGCCTATGGTCTAAAAGGGAAAAGTAAATCGTGGTATATATACCCCGATAAATACTATATAGAGATGGATCTTGGGATTATGTCTCAAACAGAAATTTTTGATGGAGAAAGAGCTTTCTCAATAGATAGAAACAATAAACTTGAGGAAAAGAGAGGAAAAAAGGATATTAACAAATCATATCTTTCTGCAATTATGAGTAGTTTTGCATATCTTGATTATAAAAAGTATGATCTCAAACTCAAAGATTATGGTAAAACTACTATTGAAAATATTGAGTGTTACAAGGTTGGCTACAGATATAAAAACTCAAAAGAGATAAAACATTGCTATAATATAGAAACAGGTAAATTAGAGTTTGTTCTTTCAAGAGAGATGGGTATAAATGTATCTGAAAAGAGAGAAGATTATACAAGGTACTCCTCTGTTATGATACCTAAGATTAGCAATGTTACCTTAGCTCTTGGAATGGGAACAATGAAAACGGTAAACAGTGAAGTTGAGATCAACAAAACTATACCCAAAGATCTCTTCTCTATTGGAAAGAGCAGTAAAGATTTCTACTTTTTGGGAAATAAAAACTCTTCAAAATCTAAGATAAAGATTGAGAATGGGCATATATTTTTAAAAGCTAAAATTAACAATAGCGGATACAGATATTTTATATATGATACCGGAGCAATGACTACCGTTTTAAGTAAAGATCTTGCAGAAAAACTAAAATTAAAAATTGATGGTAAATTACCTAGTTTGGGAGCCGGAGGTCAATCTACAACATCTTTAACAAAGATTGATTCTCTAAGAATAGGATCTCTAAAATTTAATTCCCAAAGTTTAGCTGTAATGGATTTTTCCTCTCTTCAGCCATATCTACCTATGAAAATAAATGGACTAATTGGTTATGATGTTGCTTCAAGAATAGTATCTGAAATTGATTACTCCAATAGTGAAATAATATTTCATGATCCTGAAAAATTCCAAAAACCTGAAGGTTTTAGAGAGATCAAATTAGAGCTCTACAATAAACTTATACTGGTTCCCGCTATTGTAAATGGCGTTGAAGGTAAATTTTATCTTGATACAGGATCAAATTCAGGTGTAGATATATCTTCATCATTTGCAAAGAGGGCTAAAATAGACCTTTCAAACAGTAAAAGTTCATCTATTATGGGTGTTGGTGGTGCTAAAACCATGAAAATAAAAGAGGGTGTTGAACTACTTTTTGGCGATAAAAAATGTATCACCAATGTAGGAGTCCACAGCGAAAAGGATGGTGTTTTTGCTATGGAAGAGGTTGACGGAATCATAGGTTCTAAACTGTTTGGCTCAGAAAAAATTATAACGGATTATATGAATAGAGTTATTTATTTAAAGTAGTAAAAAAGGTTATGATAAATAGCTATAAAAACAAAGGTGAAAAACTAAAAAAGCTCCTAATTTAGGAGCTTTTTATATATACCCAGAGGGAGTCGAACCCCCAACCGCTTGGTTCGTAGCCAAGTACTCTATCCAATTGAGCTATGGGTACACAAAACTATCTTTCAAAACCATACGGAGGAGGTGGGATTCGAACCCACGTTTCCGTTAAGAAACACGCTTTCCAGGCGTGCGCCATAAACCGCTCGGCCACTCCCCCAATAAGACAAAGCACAAAAGCAAAATATAGTAACTAATACAATCATTGTCAACAAGATTGATATAATTATATCGATCATTACCTAAATTTTATTAAAATTTATATAACAATAATTTTGTTTTTAGTAATTCTAAAGCTATTTTATATTTATAAAATAAATAAAAAAAACTCTAGAAATATTGCGGGGTAATTCTAGAGTTTTTCTGTTTGGTTTAAGCAGTAGCATGCTACTGCTTAAACCTTATTTAATCTCATCATTTTTAGTTAAGGATTTAATGAGATTACTTTATAAGCAACATTCTTGAAGAAAGAACTTTTCCATCTATAGAAAGAGAGTAGAAGTAAACACCACTATTAAAGTTTCTCATATCTAAAGAGTAGCTGTTTAAACCTTTAGAAAGGTTTGATAAACCTTTTTCCATTACTAACTTACCATTAGAATTAAATATTGAAAGTTTTCCCTTATTGTTACTCTTTAGAGAGTTAAAATTAATGGTTGTAGTAGGATTGAAAGGGTTAGGGTAGTTTGAAATTAAACTATTATCATCAATAATATTCTCATCAATACTTGTAGGATTGTTATTGTTCATTACCCCTACAGCATCTAAATCAAAACCTGCAGCTCCACTTGTTGGATAAGGATCTATAATAGGATTACCAAAACTATCTAAGTCAGAACCATCTCCAACAACATCAATAATTTTAACATATTTTATATCCTGCAAGTTAACTAATCCACCAATAACAGCTTGTTTATTTTTTAGAACACTTAAATCAAAAGGGTTACCGTAACCTTGCTCATACTTTCCTGCAAGTTGACCAACTAACTTAGTATTAGCCTTTGATTCTCCATTGTACGCACAATCAAATTCAACAAAATCTACACCGTTACTACTAACAGCTACCTTTGCGAACTCTAAAAATGTTGCATCAAATCCATTTTCAAAAACACAGAAATCATAGGAAACACCATCTGTTATTCCGGTATCAAATTTTAAAACAATCTCTCCGCCTCTACCAATACAAACAATATCAAAACTTGTTCCTTCTGCTTGACCTAGAGCATTTTCAGGTACTTGCCACTGAGGATCAACATCCTCTCCGTATGTTACAGATTCTACAGAAGTAGCCCAAGATTTTATAATCTCATCATCTTTGCTTATAGCTGTTGTAGTAGGATCTCCAACAGGTCCGGGATAGCTCTCTTCAACAGAGTATATATTTGTAAAGTATGAATATGAATTTTCATACTTAGCAAAAACTTTTATCTCACCAAGTTGATCAAGAACAACAGTTGATCCCTCTATCCATTCAGTAGGTTCTGAACTTTCAAGATCTGTATTTGTTCCTACAAAGATAGTTTCCTTTTCTCTGTTACTACTAAAGTTTAGCTCTGCATTTTGGTGGATTACTTTTAATGTAGGTGCTTGAGGTAGTGTTGCAGGTTGTTCAGGTAAATACACAGCTCCCAAACCAAAGTTATAAGCATCACTCTGAAAAACTTTTCCTCCATTTTGAAGATCACCGTAGCTACTGATTGCTCCAAACCAGTTTCCACCCATAGAACCTCCACCTGTAGCAAGAATATCATAGTTAATATCATCACTTACAGTTCCATTCCATTTAGCAAGGTAGGATGATGAAGGAGTGAATACATTACCATTTATGAATAGATTTCCGGCATCATCTATATCGGTATCATAAGCTCCACCCTCTAAACTTGAAAGAACTACTCCATCTTCAGAACTTAGATTAGTTTCACCAATGGCAGTTAAAATATCCTCTCTATCAAACTTCAATAGTGTTGATTCTCCGGCGTTATAGATATTACCCTCACTGTCTATAGCTATACCTGTAGAGAAACCTTCAAGTTGAACTATAAGATCGTGAGATCCTTCACTATCCATAAGCCAAATTCCATTTTGAGATCCATTGTTAAGACCTGAAACATATACTTCTCCATTAAACACTTCACAGTCAAAGTTACCCATAAAAATTGTAACCTCTTCCCAAGTAGATGTAGAGATAGTATATTTATAGATCCTATCATCAGTATTACCTGTTTTGGTAAAACCAACTAAAATATTGTCTCCATCAATATTTTTTACAAAACTATTAAAAATTCCTGATCCATAGTATCCCTCAGGAGAACCAAAATTTTCTACATCTTCAGTTGATTGATTAACTCTTAATAGGTTGTTGCTTGCAAAAGCATAGATATAGTTTGAATCAACATCATGCCCACTTACAAATTTATCTGTTAAAAAGTCCATTGACTCATAGCCTGTTTCCGAAGTGTTTAAAAATTCGGATGCAGAGAAGCATAAAGACACAATGGTAATAACAGAGAGAATTAACTTTTTCATTAAAAACCTCCAAAATTATTGTATGCAAAAACGCGATTAATAAAGGGAACTTATTAATTACCAAAAAATAAGTATAAAACCGTACATTCATCAAATCGCGAAGATGCAAACTTTCGTTTGTTAAATGACTTCTAAAGACCCGGCTTAAGCATAAGCTATCACGGTTGCGCGTCAGCTCTAGATTCTAACTAGATTCCATAAAAGTCACATCGTACAAAGGAAAGCTATATTAAAAGTTGTAATACTGCAAGAAAAAAGTAAATTGATTAAGGATTGATCTCTCTTTTAATAAAAAAACGCAAGAACCTCATATTTGAAATTCTTGCGTTAACCTTGTTTTTAGTAGATTCTGTTTAAGAGCTACTTAATATAGTGAAGCTTCTTTATTGCTACCGCATCTTTAGATTTTATGGAAAGATAGTATATTCCCGTAGAAAGTCCGTTAAAATCTAAAGTAAAACTATTTTCTCCTTTATCAAACCTTTTATTGAACTGTTTAATAACCTTTCCACTATTGTTGTATATCTCCACATTAGCCGTTTTAGAATCCTCTAAAATGAAATTTATTGTAGTAAAACCATTAAAAGGATTGGGATAGTTCCTTATTAAAGATGAACTCATCTCATCTCTCTCATTAATACCGGTAGTATTAGAGTAATACTCAACAGATCCTATATCAACAATCTGATTTACTCTACGATTCCCAACAATATCATACACAGGAAAGCTATAATGTCCGTAATTCTTTATTCCACTGTTTATACAAGGGGAGTTCTCAAGTAAAGAATAGTAGATCCCCTCTTCAGATTCATTAATCAATGGATCTTTATCTATACAATCCAAATATTTACCTTCAAAATTTACTCCTGCTCCCGGACCTTTAAAATCTTTCTTTCCCCCCTCAATATCACAATTATAAAAATCAGGATTGGAGTGTGCATCTGAAAGGTAGAGTTGTTTTCCTCTCTCTGCACTATTTCCCCAAAAAATAGTATTTACAAAAGATCCATAGCTATCCTTAGTATATATAGCACCACCATCTTTTCTTGCAAGATTGTTAATAATAGTATTGTTTATCAATATTGGATTAGAGTTTCTTGAGTAAATTGCACCACCATTATCTGCTTTATTATTCCTTATAATACAATTTCTAACCTCTAATGATCCATCAAATACATATATGGCACCACCACTATTTTCTGCATCATTATCCTCTATTGTACAATCTGATATTAAAACCTTATTTCCCTTACTTATATGAACAGCACCACCATTTCCGTTTCTTTCTCCAATTTGAGTGTCCGGAGCATAGCTGTTCAATATATGACAATTGTTTAGTATGGAAACTATTGTATCTTCTTGTGATCTTTGAAAGTTAAACCTTATACCCTTCCATTTTTGATTATTAAGACCTCTAAATACAATCTTTTTATCATACTCTCCTCTGGCTTTTATGTATCCATCAACTTTAAACTCATAATCACCCGAAAAAACTATCTCAACACCAGATTCTATCACAAGAACAGTATTGCTTGGGATTTCAATATCTTTGTTTATTATGTAAGGAGAGTTTTTTGTTTCCCAACTTTCTTGAACAATCTCCCTGGAAGCAAGTAGAATCATGGGTAGTAGGAGTATTAAATTAATTATGTACCTCATATAGCTCCTCCAATAATGCTTGTTTTATTAGCTGTAACTCAAGCATTTTTACAATTTCCATTATAAAAATATTCCTTACTATACACATAATCAAGTTAAATAAACTTTTTTTTTAGCTCTTATTAGTTTCTACTTTTACCCTTTTTATCTACAGCATCTTACAACATAAACTGGGGTAAATATTGAAAAGAGACCCTTTAAAAAGAGTTCCCCCTTATGAGTAAACTTAACAATAACAGCTATTTAAATAAATATAGCCTTATAGTGAAAAGAGTATTTCAGCAGAGAATTGAATTTCAATATAAAAATAATAGAGGCTCTTTCTGTAATATTATGGTTGCATTTTTATTTTTCTAATATGTGGTAAAAATCCAGTTGCCATCAATATTTTTAAAAAGAAATAATTCATATCA
>PDWJ01006849.1_pt1 | contig 14017 bp, 13 predicted proteins | sample 1430881 | NCBI WGS metagenome assembly PDWJ01 (sample SAMN01162460, study PRJNA174530) | Oral metagenome, whole genome shotgun sequencing project. | biome: Marine environment; feature: Marine mammal; material: Swab sample of the gingival sulcus; isolation source: swab sample of gingival sulcus... | reverse complement strand
CCTCACGCCGAAGCACTAGATCCTAAGTCTAGCGTGTCTGCCAATTCCACCACTCTCGCATAACAGTGAGCAGTGTGATGATATAACAAAACTCAAAAATTGTCAAGTACCACTATGTGGCCAACTTCGTTTCAACCCTTCACACTAACAAGTGGATGTATACTACAAAATTTTTAAATTTTTGTCAAGCGTTTTTTATAATTTTTTATAAGAAATTCTATGATTAATAAACTTCTCTGACTTAGAGACTCGGTGCCAAGCCCTTAAGCCATCGGAGTTCGGAAATCAATAGTTGCATTTTCTAAAAGATTCTGTTATATATATAATTATGAAAACACTTGAAACTGAAAGATTAATACTTAGAGCTTGGGAATTGTCTGATTCAAAAGACTTATTTGAATACGCCCAAAGTGAACTGGTAGGACCAAGAGCAGGTTGGCCTCCTCATGAAAATGAAGAAAAAAGCAAAGAAATTATTGAGAACTTTATAAAGCACAATGAGGTTTGGGCTATTGAATTAAAATCCGAAAAAAAGGTAATTGGCAGCATAGGTTTGCACAATAGACAATCTGATCCGACTAACACTGATCCAATGCAAAAAGAAATTGGCTATGTTTTAAGTCCCAAGTATTGGGGCAAGGGTAGAATGCCAGAGGCTGTAAAATGCGTTCTTGATTTTGGCTTTACTGAAGAAAAATTAAATTTAATTTGGTGTGCCTGTGATGAAGATAATCATAATTCTAAACGAGTTATTGAAAAATGCAAGTTCAAATATAAGTTTAAAAGAGAAGAAGAAAAAAAGCTACTTAATAAAAAAGTTATTTCTTGCTTTCACAATATTAGCAAGGAAGAATATAGAAGCTAAAGATGACAGAGGGGGAGACTTCCCCCTCTTAACTTAAACCTTTTTGAAAATCTTAATTAAGATTAATTTGGACCAATATTGGATCATGGTCACTAATAGCTCCTTGTGCTTTTGTGAACTCGGAGTTGATATTTAGGATGTCAACTTTCACGCCTTCTGCGTATTCTCTGTTTATAAGAAGAGCATCTAACACTTGAGAATTGCCATTGTAAACATAAGTGTGTCGCTCGTTTTCAGGTAGAAGCTCAACAGTGTTTACCATAAGACCACCCTTAAGCACTTTCATTGAAGGAGCGAATTCAAAGTCGTTCATATCGCCCATACAAATGATTAAAGCCTGAGGTCGTTTGAGATGGAGTCGTCCCATAAAGCGATAAACATAATCAGCTTGTTGCGTGCGCTTTTCTTCGGTATGTCTTTTTACAGGTCGGATTGCTCCGTAAAGTGCATCATCGCCTCGCTTGGATTTTAAGTGATTAACTATAACAAAGATATCCTTGTTAAAGCCTTTAAGATGAGCAACAAGCGGTTTTCTTCCTCGGCTGAAAAAGGCTTGATTGTTTCCAATTCTTCCCGGATTGAAGTTGAAATTTTCCTTAGCAATATCCAAGTCTTCTGTAGCATTTCCCTGTTTGAAGTAAGGTAATGAAATTCTATCGCTTCTGTAGATTATAGCATTACGGATGTGCATTTCCGGCCAACCTCCGTCTTTTCCATGTTCAGGATCAACAGAAAGATATTTGTATTCAATACCTGTTTCAGCTTTTATACCGTCTACTATTGCTTGTAGAGTTTTTTCTGCACTTACAAGTTTTGAACCTTTTTTTGCTCCGTCATCATCGGCAACTTCAACAAGACCAATGATATCAGGTGTCTGTAATTTGTCCTTGATATGAAGAGCTAGAGCTTTTATTCTTTCAGGGCCGTCAGTCAATGTAAAGTTTTCGATGTTGTAAGTTGCAACACTTAAAGCCTTTGGATTCGGAGCAAATTTAGGACTGTCAACCTTTGCTCCACAGTCTATAATTTTTGGTAGAGGCTCTATGTTGTATACTTTGTAATTGTTGTAATCGAAAGCTAGAACGCCAATAATAGATCCGTCAAATTTATCGCCGGGATTTGGTGTAAAGTTTTCATATTTAAATTTGCTTTGTTTTTTTTGATGAATAGATAACAATTTATCAGAAACAATAATTCTTTGACTCTGCTCATAGTCATAGCCGTATTTTACACCACCGTTATTCGTGCGGTTTTTTGCATATTTACCACCGTCGGCGACAACAGCAATGTCTCCGTATTTTTCTTTAGCACCTACGATTAGAGGCTTGTGAATTGAAACAAGCATTCCTTCATAAGATTCGTAAAAGTCCATTGCATTTTTTTTGATATTTAGTTCATCAGTAATATTTCCTGTGTGAATTGCACTTGGTATGTTTTTAGCATGAATAGTTTCAATATTAGTAGAACCATTATCAATTTTTACTAAGTCAATCTTATTTGCAACAATTGAAGTAATTGTCAACTCATTTTTGTTTGGTTTTGAGAATTGCAACTCTTTTACAGTTCCTGCAACGCTGACTAAGTCTCCCATTTTAACTTCCACGCCGGCTTTATTTTCAACATAAATACCCTCGGAAGTTCTTGCATCTTTATCCCTATCTCTTTTAAGACTTTGCATAAAGAAACCTTTGTTGTATCTTGTCTTGTACAAAACTGTTACAACACCCATAATTTTTTCTACTTCTTTTCCTTCATATTCGGAACGATGATGAGTGCCCTGAATTGTAGAAATGCACATTTTTTTAGGTGTAGCAGAAGCATGAGCATCTACTCCATCCTTTGTAGCACATCCAAAAACAAGAAGTGTTACACATAAGCTTAATAAAGCTAATAATTTTTTCTTCATTCTATTTTCTCCTATAATGAATAATATTAAAGACCTCTAGTATCAAAATGTTTGGTTACAATTTTATCATACCAAACTCTTTGTAAAATTCCTGATTCAAACAGAATATCCATATATCTATCAGCCCATGAAATCGTTTTTACACTGGCATCAATAGACAGGGAAGTTCCGTCCACTAAATCCATTCGTACTAATTTATCTCTTAGTACTTCATCATCAAATAATTTTTCGTTTGTACTTACCATTTTTTTCTCCTGTAAATAAAATTATACTGTTATTCTAGTACATTTAGAATAATTTTGCAAGACTCGTAAAATGCTCTATTCTTAAAACACTCTATTGTATTGAATAAATTAGCGTTATAAGCTATACTATTATCGTAAAACTATTGCAAAACAGTAAAAATTATGGAGGCTTTTATGAAGTTAGTTTTAGTAAGACATGGAGAAAGCGAATGGAATAAGCTTAATTTGTTTACAGGTTGGACAGATGTTGGCTTAACTGAAAAAGGTATAGAAGAAGCAAAAGAAGGTGGTAAGGCTCTTAAAGAAAAGGGTTTTGACTTTGATATTTGCTACACATCATATTTAAAAAGAGCAATCTATACGCTCAATTATGTTTTGGGCGAAATGGACAGAATGTGGTTGCCGGTTGTAAAGACTTGGAAATTAAACGAGCGACACTACGGCGGATTGCAAGGTTTGAACAAAACTGAAACAGCCGAAAAGTTTGGTGCTGATCAAGTTAAAATCTGGCGTCGTTCTTTTGACATTGCACCTCCCGTTTTGGAAAAAGGCGATAAGCGATGTCCTTACTTGCAGGAACAGTACAGAGGTGTTGACGAAAAAGAATTGCCTTTGACTGAAAGTTTGAAAGATACAATCGCAAGAGCTGTTCCATATTTTGAAAATGAAATTAAACCTAAAATGTTAGAAGGTAAACGCGTTATAATTGCGGCACACGGAAATTCACTTCGAGCCTTGGTTAAATATTTTGAAAAACTCAGCGATGAAGAAATCGTTTCTGTTAATATTCCGACAGGCGTGCCTTTGGTTTACGAGTTTGATGACAATTTCAATGTGCTAAAAAAAGAATACCTAGGCGATCAAGAAAAAATCAACGCCAAAATAAACGCCGTAGCCAACCAAGCAAAAAAGAAATAAGCACTTTAAAGACGCTTAGATAAAGGAGAATGATGTATGCAAAATGTAACTATACCTCTTAATGTTTCATCAGAAATTATGTTGGCCCTTAATGAAAGCGAGCAAGATTTAAAGACTTACTTTCAAAAGGGGATTGCTGTTATGCTCTTTCAAGAGGGGAAATTAACAATTGGAAAGGCTATTCAGTTATCAGGTTTGAGTCGTTATGAATTTGAAAAAGAACTGTTCAAAAGAAACATTCCTATTTCGAATCCAAGCCTTGGCGAAGTTTTTTCTGATGCAGAAAAATTGAGAAGTATGTAATGAAAGTTGTTATCGCAGATACCGGCGTTTTAATTTCACTTATTCATATTAAGCAACTTGATCTTATTGAAGAGATTTTCGGTGAATATTATATAGCAAAAGCTGTTTGGATTGAGCTAAATAATTATGATAATCCTGATTTTGATAAAGGAGAATTGAATAAGGTAAAAACAAAGGTTAAAGAAATTCATTCAAAAAATTATTTATCAACAATAATGGATTATGGAGAGGCTGAATCTTCCATATTATATGAAGAATTAAATGCAGACTTTTTATTAATAGATGATAACAAGGCTAGAAAAATTGCTGAATCTCTTGATATTAATTGTATAGGTACATTAGGCTTATTACTAGAAGCAAAAAAACAAAACTTACTTAATGAATTAAAACCCATTTTTGAAATATTACTGACTACAGGACGCTATTTTTCAAAAATATTATTAAATGGAATTTTAGATAAGCTTGGAGAAGACTTGATAAGTTAAGTTTCATTATATTTTAACTATTTGATTGTAACCTATCCTTTTCTTGGGTAGTTATAATGGCAATACAATTTATAGAGATATAGGAGTATGCTATGAAAAAGAAAATTTCTATTTTGTTGGTAGCATTTATTGCCTTGAGTGTTTTTGTGTCTTGTACTACTACAAAGCAAGAAACAAAAAAAGAGTCAGATGTTTATAAGCAAAGTCTTGTTGACGACAAGGGAAATAACTTAGACTTGTGCTTTAATCATTCAGATGAAACCGTTAATATTAATTTTAACGGAACAGAAGCTCTTTTGAAAAGGCAAGTTTCAGCATCAGGTTATATTTATGTCAATGATGAGTATGAACTTAGTGGTAAGGCTAAGGATGTCTACTTAAGAAAGGGCGAAGACTTAATTTTCGTTTATGAAGAAGTAAAAAATTAAGCGGGAGTAATGGAAAAAAAAGAGAAACAATTTGCTGACTACTTTGGTCGGAAAAAAGTTCTACTTGTCTGTTTTATTTTCTACCAAATATCTTTTGCGCTATTCTTTTTTAGCAATTCATTTTTTTTAGCTGCACTTGCAATGTTCTTCTTCGGACTTGGAAAGGCTTTCCGCTCCGGTTCACACAAGGCAATGATTTACACCTACCTTGAACAAAAAGGCTGGGAGAAAAACAAGACCTTTGTCTACGGAAAGACGCGCTCATATTCGCTTTTGGGAACAGCAATCAGTTCTGTACTTGCAATTGCAATTATTTTAAGCGTTCCTCATTCTCGCTTTATCTTCCTTGCATCCATTGTGCCTTTTGTGCTGGACTTCTTTTTAATTCTTTCATATCCTAATTCACTTAACAAGTCGGAAGGTGCGGAAAGTAAAAACTTATGGTCTATAGTAAAGGAAAGTGCTAAAGAATTAAAAAACAATGCTACAACTCGCCGACTAATTCTCAATCATAGTTTTTACGATGGGCTTTTCAAAAGCATAGAAGATTTTATACAGCCAATTCTTTCTGCAATTATTTTGGGAAGTGGTGTTTTGCTTTTTTCAAAATACAATTCTGAAACAAATTTAAATATTATATTGGGCTTAACTTATGCCTTTATAAATTTGATAAATGTCTTCGGCTCTCGCTCTGCCTATCTTTTCAAAAATGCCTTGGGCGCAAGAAATATTCTAAATTATTCCTATCTTTTTATCGCTTTAGTTTTAACCATACTTGGGCTTTTTATCAATTCATACATTTTAGTAATCGTAATATTCTTATTCTTAAACATAGTCGTTAATGTAAGGAAGCCAATCTTTGTTGGCGAAATCGGAAACGCAATTCCGAAAAATGAGCGCGCAACAATCTTAAGCATAGACAGTCAGCTGAAGTCGCTGGCAATTACGATTTCAGCACCGATAGTCGGTTTTTTGGCAGAACAATACAGCCTTTCAATGGCAATGTACGCTTGTTCCGGCTTTGTAATTTTAACACTGGGGATGGTCTGGCTAAAACCAAGCGATTATACTAAAGATGATACTAAACGATTATACTAATGATACAAAAAAATCATTATAACACTTACAAAATACCTTAAGCTCAAATGAATCACCTCTTGCCTTTTTTCACTTTTTTTTGTATCTTATGAGGATATTAACACATTAAATAAAATTATATAAATATTTTAAGGAGATTAAAATGGCTAAACAACTATTGTTTAACGAAGAGGCTAGAAAAAGCCTACTTTCCGGTGTAGAACAGATTTCAAACGCTGTAAAGGTTACACTTGGACCAAAGGGACGAAATGTTCTTATTGACAAAAGCTACGGTGCACCTACAGTAACAAAAGACGGTGTTTCAGTTGCACGAGAAGTTGAACTTGAAGACAAATTCGAAAATATGGGTGCTCAACTTTTAAAAGAAGTTGCATCAAAGACAAACGATGTTGCCGGTGACGGAACTACAACTGCTACAGTTCTTGCTTATTCAATGGTTAAAGAAGGTCTAAAGGCTGTTGCTGCAGGCATGACTCCTCTAGAGCTAAAAAAAGGTATGGACAAAGCCGTTACAATCGCTGTAGAAGATATTCAAAAAAATTCTAAAGAAATTAAGGGTGCAGACGAAGTTGCTCATGTAGCTTCTGTTTCAGCAAACAACGATTCAGAAATTGGTAACATCATTGCAGATGCAATTTCAAAAGTTGGAAAAGACGGTGTTATTGATGTTAGTGAAGCTCAGACAATGGAAACTGTTATTGACTTTGTTGAAGGTATGCAGTTCGATAGAGGTTATATCTCATCTTACTTCGTAACTGACAGAGACAAGATGGAAACAGTTTTTGAAAATCCATACATTTTAATTTTCGACAAATCAATCTCAACAATGAAAGACCTACTTCCTCTATTGGAACAGGTTGCTCAGTCAAGCCGACCTCTTTTGATTATTGCAGAAGATGTAGAAGGTGAAGCTCTTGCAACTTTAGTTGTTAACTCACTTCGTGGCGCACTAAAAACTTGTGCAGTTAAGGCTCCCGGCTTTGGCGACAGAAGAAAGGAAATGCTTGAAGACATCGCAGTTCTTACAGGCGGTCAGGTTATCTCTGAAGAACTCGGCTTGAAGTTAGAAACAGCTGATGTTTCTATGCTTGGTCAGGCAAAAAGCGTAAAAATCGACAAAGACAACACTATGATTATTGACGGTGCAGGAAAGTCAAAAGACATTAAGGACAGAGTTTCTCAAATCAAGAACCAGCTTAACGCAACTGACTCAGAATATGACGGCGAAAAACTAAGAGAAAGACTTGCAAAACTTTCAGGCGGTGTTGCTGTTATCAAGATTGGTGCTGTAACTGAAGTTGAAATGAAAGAAAAGAAACACAGAGTTGAAGATGCACTTTCAGCAACAAGAGCTGCTATTGAAGAAGGTATCGTAGCAGGTGGTGGTCTTGCTCTAATTCAAGCTATTTCAGCTTTGGACAAAGCTGATGTTGAAGCTCTTACTGAAGATGAAAGAGTTGGTTTCAAAATTGTAAAGAGAGCTTTGGAAGAACCTATCAGACAAATTGCTGAAAATGCAAGTCTTGACGGTGCAGTTATTGCAGAAAAAGCTAAAGAAAAGAAAGGTATCGGTTTCGATGCAGCTAAAATGGAATGGACAGACATGGTAAAAGCAGGTATCATTGACCCTGCAAAGGTTACTCGTTCAGCTCTACAAAATGCAGCTTCAATTGCAAGCTTGCTTTTGACAACTGAATGTGCAATCACAGACCTTCCTGAAAAAGATGCTCCTGCAATGCCTGGTATGCCGGCCGGTGCACCTGGAATGGGTGGAGGAATGGGTATGTATTAATCTTTTGAAGAATTTAATACATAAACTTTCAGCTTAAAAAAAGCTCCCTGAAAAGGGAGCTTTTTTAATGCTTGCCCAAATTCTTGATTTATGCTATAATCGCTTCCATTATGTCAGATAATCAGAATATAAGAAATTTTTGCATTGTGGCGCATATTGATCACGGAAAATCCACACTTGCAGACAGGCTAATTGAAAAAACAAAGATAATTGATTCTCGCTATCATCGCGAGCAGATGACCGATGATATGGATATTGAAAGAGAACGAGGTATAACTATAAAGAGCCAGGCGGTTCGTATTCCTTACAAAGCAAAAGACGGAAAAGAATACATATTAAACTTCGTTGACACTCCCGGGCATGTTGACTTTTCTTATGAAGTTTCCAGAGCCATCGCATCTTGTGAGGGAGCTATTCTTATTGTCGATGCAACTCAGGGCGTAGAATCTCAAACGCTTTCAAATATGTATTTGGCTTTGGAACATGACCTTGAAATTCTGCCTGTTATAAATAAGATAGACTTACCTGCAGCCGACCTTGATATGGCAAGACACCAAATCGATCACGACTTAGGCTTGGAACCTGACATGGCTGTTCCTGTTTCTGCAAAGACAGGCGAAAATGTTGACGAGCTTTTTGAGGCTCTGGTAGAATATTTTCCGCCACCAACAGGAAAGGCAAGCAACCCATTACAAGCACTTATTTTCGACTGCCACTATGACGCTTATCGCGGTGTTATTATCCATGTTCGCGTTTTTGAAGGCGAGATAAAGCCGGGAATGACCATTCGCCTTATGAATACAGATGTTGAATATAAGGTAGAAGAAACAGGCTGTTTCATTTTGGATTTGGTAAAGCAGTCATCACTTAAGGCGGGCGAAGTTGGTTACATCACTGCAGGAATTAAAACTATTTCAGATGTAAGCGTTGGCGATACAATCACTGACGCAAAGGCTCCTTGCGAAAAGCCCTTAGACGGTTTTAAAGAAGTAAAGCCTGTTGTATTTTCTTCTGTTTATCCGACTGACACAAACGACTATGAAGAACTGCGTGATTCTTTCGAAAAGCTAAAACTAAACGACGCAAGTTTGACTTGGGAGAAAGACTCTTCCATTGCCTTGGGTCATGGTTTTAGATGTGGCTTTTTAGGTTTGCTTCATTTGGAAATTGTACAAGAAAGATTGGAGCGCGAATTTAATCAGTCGGTAATCTTTACCGCACCGTCAGTTCAATACAAGCTCACAATGCGTACGGGCGAAACTATGATTTGCGACAATCCTGCCGACTATCCAAACGAGGGCTTAATTGCAACAGCAGAAGAGCCTTACATAAAAGCTACGGTTATTACACCTACAACTTATCTCGGAAATGTTATGTCTCTCTGTATGGAAAAGCGAGGTATACAAGTTAACATGACCTACCTCGATGAAAAGCGTGTAGAGATGGTTTACGAAATGCCTCTTGCCGAAGTTCTTTTTGACTTTTACGACAGACTGAAAAGTATAAGCCGAGGCTACGCTTCTTTTGATTATGAAGTTATAGAAACTCGCCCAACGGACTTGGTAAAAATCGACATACTTATAAACGGCAAGCCTGTTGACGCTTTGGCTCAGCTAGCTTACAAACCCGGTGCAGTTGCAAAGGCAAGACATGTTTGCGAGCAATTAAAAGATGAAATCCCAAGACAGCTTTTCAAGATTCCGATTCAAGGTGCAATCGGCAGTCAGGTTATTGCAAGAGAAACTATTTCAGCTTTAAGAAAAGATGTTTTGGCTAAGTGTTACGGTGGCGATATAACCCGAAAGCGAAAACTTTTGGAAAAACAGAAAGAAGGTAAAAAGCGAATGAAGATGGTTGGTAATGTTGAATTACCACAGTCAGCGTTCTTGGCTGTTTTGAAAACAAAAGAAGATTAAAACTTTTAAGAAAAAATTGAAAAAGGCATAAGTGTAACTTTTGATATTTCTGCGACAGGAAAGCCCTTTTTTATTCCTTCATCAGGTATTTCCATGAATAACAGAGGGCTTTGACTATTACCTAACAGCTCCACTGACTTTCCATAGATGGTTTCCATTTCGTTCTTACGCCGAGTTTCTATGGCTATGGGAATATTATTTTTTATAGACTTTTGAATTAAGCGAAGTTTTCCTGAAAAATCTAAACCCATTGCAGATTCTTCTTTCATATTAAGATAGGGGGAGTTAATAATTTGCTCTTCTGAAAATATGGTCTTATCTTCAATACAAGAAATAATATAGTCTTTTGCATAAGAAGACAAGGTTTGACCTTCTAACTTTGCTTTTAGCTTTGCTTCAATTAGTTTATGCTCAGTATCGCGTTGCTTTTGTTCTTTCATCCAGTCAGATTTTTTTATAAAATTCTTATTTTCGCTTTTATTTTCAAAATTTATATCGAGTCGTCTAAAGTCGCCTCTACCGAAGGGCTGTGGTGGCATTTTCTTTTTATAAAAAACAAAGTCCAGTTTTGCCGATTTTATCGCTTTCTCAAATTCCTCAATATCATAAATATTGAGAAGATAAACTCCATCACTTATTTTTTTTCTAATTAGTTTTTTTAACTTTGCATCATATTCAAAGAGCTTTTCCTGCTCTTGCGTAACTTTAACAACAAAGCCCTTATAAAGTGAAATGCTTGTAATTTTTTTATGCCATTCATTTATAGAAGTAAAAACGCTCTTTGGAATTTCCTTCGAAGATGCTTTTTCAAGTTTATCGCAAATTTCTTCAACAGGAATCTCTTTTTCAAAATTCTTCAAGCAGGCATTTTTACTTATGCGGAATGTTCCTATAGTCTGAACTGAAATAGGCTCAATAATTGGTATAAGATCGATAAGCTCTCTTAAATTCGCATTCGGCAATACCGTAACATCAAAAGACTGATCAATTATAATTGGCTTAGCCGGAGCTTCATCTTCCCCCCGAATTTTGGGGTTCAAAAAAACGAAGCCCTTATCATCTTCACATAAAAGACCGAAAGACAATGCAATTTCTACAATATTGTATCTGTTTTGATATTCATTTACAGCATCTAAAAATTCATAAATAAGATAAGTGTTTTTTATCTCTTGAACAAACAAAAGCAAAAAATAAAACTGCAAATCTTTTTTCGAGTAATGAGCATTGAATTCAACAGAGCTAAAAAATTTACTTATAATAAAGACAAATTCCTGAAAATATTCCTTACTGAATTTAGGCATAGCTCCCGCAAGCAAATAAACATATTTTTCTTTATTACTCAACTTTGAAAACTTTCTGCACTTTTCAGTATGGATTATAAAACTTGCATCCCTACTTCTCATTAAGGATAAGTTCAAACAAGATGCAAGAATGTACTCCAAAGTGATAAGATTATCTTTTACATCAGGAAAAATTTCCACAAGCTGTTTTACGGTTTTCTTTTTTAGCGAACCGTCAACTTTTAAAATTGAATCACCGCTATTTTGAAAACAGAATGAAAGAATAGCACATAAAAAGGTATCCTTGACAAGTATTTCCTGAGCTTCATCTTCAAACACTTTTTCAGGCATCAAGAAAATATTTTTTTCAAGAAGAGCTTGTAAACTTTCTTTTAGAAAAGGCGTAATTTCATAGATCGGTCTAGCCTCGCTTTGAACATACCTTCTATAAATTAAAAGCCTTGCTTCCATGTTTGCAATAACTTGAATACAGTGCTTTTGTGAAAATTTGCTTGAAAAAAGCATAATGAGATTAGACTCACTAATGCCGCCTGAATCATGGATACTTTTAAGCAAAATAAGATCATTTCTATCCAAGCCTTTTATAATAGCTTCCTTTGTGCTTGTTTTTTGCAAAAATGACATCAATTTTTGAATTAACTTTTGCTTATTGAACGGACTTTCCATCTTGCCCAAATTCAATTCCATGAGAGTGACAAATTTATTGTGAGGAAGATTCAGTATAAAATTTTTCCAAGCCTCTATTTGCTCTTCTTGAGCATCCATAAACATCTTTGTCATTTATTTATCAAGACAAGCAATCCCCGGTAGCTCTTTACCTTCAAGAAATTCCAAAGAAGCTCCACCACCTGTGGAAACATGCGACATCTTATCTGACAAATCAAATTTATTAACTGCTGCAACTGAATCGCCACCACCTACAACACTGATAGCACCCTTAGCTGTAGCTTCTGCAACCATCTTTGCAATTTCTGCTGTACCGTTTGAGAAAGCTTCAAACTCAAATACACCCATTGGTCCATTCCATACTATGGTTTTGGATTTTAAGATTTCTTCTTTGCAAAGAGCAATAGTTTTTTCGCCGATATCCATACCCATCAAATTATCGGGAATATCTTTTTCATCCAGCTTTATAGCCTTAGCCTCAGGAGAAAATTCTTCCGAACAAATATGATCTACAGGTAATATGATTTTTACGCCTGCTTTTTCTGCATCTTTCAATAGTTTTTCAGCAACTTCTAAATAGTCTGCTTCAAATAAAGACTTTCCTATTTTATACCCTTGAACTTTCAAGAAAGTATAAGACATACCGCCACCAATAATAATAGCGGATGCATTTTTTAGCAAGTTATGAAGAACTCCTATTTTTGAAGATACTTTTGCTCCACCAATAATTGCAGTCATAGGCTTATCAGGATTTGAAGAAACAGGTTCAAGATATTTTATTTCTTTTTCCATCAAAAAGCCGGCAACTTTATTATCCACAAACTTAGTTATTGTAGAATTTGAAGCATGGCTTCTATGAGCAGTTCCAAAAGCATCATTTACAAAGACATCACCATATTTAGCAAGTTCCTTTGCAAGAACTTCTTGTTCAGCAAGATCTTTAGAAGTCTCTTCTTTATGGAAGCGAGTATTTTCAAGCATCATGACACCTCCTTGAGGAAGAGCATTTACTTTTTCAAGCTGATCCATGCAGGAAGCTGCGAAGTCAACAGGCTTATTTAATAGCTTAGAAAGATAGGCTGCTACCGGCTTCATGCGATGCTTAGATTCAATATAAGCTTCTTTATCAAATGCTAAGCCACTCTTTTCAGCCTTCTCTTTAGCTTTTTTAGCATCCTTTTCCGGAGTTCCTAAATGACTCATCAAAACTAAAGAGCGAGGTTCTTGATCAAGAATATATTTAATACTTGGAAGTGCTGCACAAATTCTGGTATCGTCCTGCACCTTTCCGTCTTTCATAGGTACATTGAAATCAACTCTCATAATAATTCTTTTATCTTTTAAATTAATATCTTTTATTGTCTTTGCCATTATTTCCTCCGAAAAAGCTGTTAATTTTTAATTAGTTATCTTCGTTTTTAAATTCTATAAAATCAATTTCAACACCGTTTGGATCTACTGCTGTTAAGATTTTCTTACCATCTTTCACAGTTCGTGGTGGAGCAATGATTTTAACATTTTCTGACTTTAAGAACTTTTCAGCATCAGCAATCTGTTCAACTTCAGTAGTAAGTGAAATTCTGCTTTCCATTTTGGGATTTGCTCTATCGTTATAGATAAGCTCTAAATTCATTCCACTCTTTGGTTCAGTTAAAAAAGCTATCCTTTTATTTGGAGTAGCTGACATCATATAATTAAAATTAAAGCCCAAGATTTTCTCATAAAATTCTATGGACTTTTCCAATTCTGTTGTTCTAATAGCAACACTGTTTAATCGCATATTCATCTCCCTTGCAATGAACTTGTATCTTGTACCGAAATAGTCATATTTCTACACAGACAATACTATAATGTAACACAAACTAATGCTTTTTGCAAGTCCTTTTTTGTGGCTTAGTCTATAAGAATCATAGATAGCCAATGTCAAAAATTTGAGATTAAACTCATTCGTATAGACATTTTTAAGAATTTATGTTATCTTATAAGCTCACAATAAAAGAAAAATTAGTCAAATTATTGGAGGCTTAAATATGTCAGTAAAAGTAAGATACGCACCATCCCCAACAGGGTTTCAACACATTGGTGGTGTTAGAA
>PDWJ01007838.1_pt1 | contig 14018 bp, 11 predicted proteins | sample 1430881 | NCBI WGS metagenome assembly PDWJ01 (sample SAMN01162460, study PRJNA174530) | Oral metagenome, whole genome shotgun sequencing project. | biome: Marine environment; feature: Marine mammal; material: Swab sample of the gingival sulcus; isolation source: swab sample of gingival sulcus... | reverse complement strand
TAAAAATATCGGGACATGATAAGTCGAACCTTTGGTATCCTGAAAAAAACCGGATTTGACCGACGTCAACTTACCACGATCATATATCGCAAACTTAAACGGGATATCTATGCCTTTGCTCTGGAACAGCATACCCATTTGTCGCTCTATATTTTTGGGTCTCACACGCATATGCACCGGAATACGTTTAGAATACTCATAGTACATATCTTTAAATAATTCCTTGTCCAGATGGGTTAACTCCTCATAAATAGAAACCTTTTCATCAACAGGAACAGGTTGATTACCATCTTCCCCTACAATAGTTCTGGTGACAATGATGTCTTTTTTACTGAAGGTTCTGCTCAGCGTAAGCGAATCTTCAAACATCAAATCTGTAGGCACCTTATACTTCTGTTCTAAAATAGTACGGGCATAAGTGAATTTTTCATTCCGAGACGTATCAATTTTTTCATAGATCATCCCCTTAAAATCCGCTTCTGAAGCGTATTTGTTATCCCGGGTCCATTCTGAATACTTACCGTAAACATTCATCAACTCATTATTTTCTACAGTACCGGCAACTTTTTCCAACACCTGATAGACATCTCTTGAAAAAGCGACCTCTTTACTCTTCACAGAATCCTGTATCCAATACAGTTGGGCCGTAATAGTCCCCAGAAGAGCTAAACTCATCACAATGATGATAATTATTGTAGAAAGTTGTTTCACGGATTCAAAATTATAACATAAAAACTGTTACCATTAATTTATTGCAAGAAATTTAACGCAAAAACCATTCTATTAACGATATTTTAAGAAAAAATCGTGCTAAAAATAAAAATCCCTTAAAACAACTGACAAAAGTTCCGAAACCAATCCTGTCCCAATTACTCTTATATGATTATTGTAATCTACCTGTTTTAATAGTTTAGAGAAGATTTATATTGTGGTGGATTTTGTCTGGCATATCTAAAATAATATTGAAAATCAAGGAAGCAGTGCAGGGATGCTATGAAGAACTATTTAGAACACTATTATACCGAAATGTATAAACACAAAAATTATAAGATACCGTCCAAAGCCTTATCAACACAAACAATACTATAAATTGTTAATTTCAAGACTTTTAAAAGTCTTTTAAACTGAAACATCAGAAGTTTAGAAGCAATCCTTAAATACCAAATTGTCGGTCTAAGCGTTTGATTAATGCTTCTATCTGCGGTTCTGTCTCAGCCCAATCAATATTGGTAATCACCATATCGGCGCGTTTTACCTTATCGGCCTCATCCCATTGGTTATTAATACGCGCCATGACCTGCGCATGGCTTACCCCGTCCCGTGCCATCACCCGGAAAATTCGGGTATCAAGCGGAGCGGTAACACAAACCACAAAATCGCACAACGCATCAAATCCCGACTCGTACAAAATAGCGTTTTCCACAATAACGTATGGTTGGCTACTCTCCTCTACAAACGTTTTAAGATGCCGACGTACTGCCGGATGCACGATAGCATTGAGCTTGCTGAGTAAGTTTTTATCATTAAAGACCTTTTGGGCTAAGACTTTGGTTTGCAAAACCCCGTCCACATAGGTTCCAGAGCCAAAAACTCTGATGAGTTCAGCTTTGACCTCGGGATCCTTATGCATGATTTTTTTAGCTTCGGTATCCGCATCATAAACACTTATACCTGCTTGTTTCAGATAGTTGGACACAGCGCTTTTACCGCTACCTATACCGCCTGTCAGACCTATGATTTTAGTTGTTTCCACCGGATAAATTATTTTTTTTGTAGGCAAAAAATTTGACTTGTTTTGGTTCAATAGTATAATACACGACAGCCTCCGGTTTTTTACTTAAACGAGGGGTCAACAAATCCTGAGTATTATTAAGCAACAGGGATTCTTCTATGACACAGGAGACTTCAAAATCATGAACCGTTAGCTGTGTAAAAGAGTCTATGGCTACCTGATAGGTCAATTTTACGGTTTTGGGGAAGACCTCCACCTGATAGTTACTGTCATCTACCGTCACCATAAGCGGCACCTGAATGGTGTTTTCTGTAAATTTCAAAACCTTACCGGCAAACCTGACCTTTTTGGTTTTGAAGAAAACTTCTTTAAAAGGGCTCTTTACGGGAACATCAACCGTAAGATTACGATCTACCCCCTTGTAATACAATGTGTCTGTCGTTACATCATGCAAGGCATCAAGATAAACCTGCGACCCCACGATGTCTATACTGTCCGGGGTGATTTTAGGCACTGACACCCACTTATAACCCGGTTTAAATTGAATATGCGTTGGAACTTTGACAGGAATACGTTTGACTGATTTTCTTTTGACAGGCAACCACAAGGTATCTTTATCAAATTCAATCAATTTTATATCAACAATATCTTTTTGCCATTGTTTCAGAAAATTATTAATCAGGACGTAGGGAGTTCCACCATGGAGATTGTCAACCCATGTTTCATTGATGGTCAATATATCCGGATGCGTTTTTTTTATTGAGCTGACCAACCCTGACGCTTGAACAATAGCAGTCGCTTCACCTTCCCATTGGCTCTGCGATAAAAACATGACCGTATTGGGCTCCATTCTGAACTTAAACGTCATACGTGCTGTTTTTTTCGCAGATATAGACATCAACAACCAAAACACAATTGCTATAACAAAAAATATAGCAAATTGTTTGAATTTTTGAAACGTCTGTTCCTGTTTTTCTTTGGCACTAAACATAATAAAAGCATCCCTTGATTAACCCTACAAATGTCAACTATTCTGTGCAATAAAAAAAGAAGCTGTCTAAAAAAATTAAACAGCTTCTCAATTTTTTTTTGTTATTTCCGTACTAAAATATATTCATATTGTCTAAAGTATCCATAACGCTTTTGACATGCACTTCAGATTCTTTAAGCAATGCCATTTCTTCATCATTGAGATCCAACTCAATAATTTCTTCGATACCGTTTTTACCCAATTTCACCGGAACACCCATGGCAATATTTTTCATACCGTATTCACCATCAAGCATGGCACATACAGGGAAAATACGTTTTTGATCTTTCAGGACAGCTTCAACCATTTGAGCGGCAGCTGCTCCCGGTGCATACCAGGCTGAAGTACCCAATAAATTCACAATCTCTCCACCACCTTTTTTGGTGCGTTGTATGATGGCATCAAGTTTATCTTTATCTATAAGTTCTGTTACCGGAATACCGCCTACAGTAGTATAGCGTGGTAGTGGTACCATAGTGTCACCGTGACCACCCATCAATACAGCTTGCAGATCTTTAGGCGAGCAGTCTAAGGCTTCTGCCAAAAACGATCTGTAACGTGCAGTATCAAGAATACCTGCCATACCAAAGACCTTACTTGCCGGTTTTTTAGCGGTTAAATAAGCCGCATAAGTCATAACATCCAATGGATTAGACACAATGATGATAATGGCTTCAGGCGAATGCTCAACCACTTGTTCAGTAACTGATTTTACAATCTTGGCATTGGTAGAAATTAAATCGTCACGTGACATACCGGGCTTTCTGGGAATTCCCGAAGTAATGACCACGACGTCAGAACCTGCAGTTTTTAACATCGGCACAAGTAGCGCCTACATTTCCGGCACCAACAACAGTTACTTTCATTCTTTAGTTTTTAAGTTTGATATAAATTAAGTAGGTACAAAGCTAAGGTATTCTTTTGAATTTCATAAATGAGTATGACCAATTTTATACATTCTTTAACCTGAGGCTGTATTATTTCTATTACATTTGTATTTAATGTGGACGTAAAATTTAATGACGCCCACGCCAATACAGACCCGGCTATCAGGTAAAACACAAACATCTTTAAAAGACTTCAATAAAACTTACATACACAGAAAGCTATCCGATTAATACCCTTTAGTGTATACAATCACTTACAAAACATGACAAAAGCAGCCAATGCACTCATCAACGAAACAAGTCCTTACCTCCTTCAACATGCTTACAATCCCGTAGATTGGAAAGCATGGCATGAGGAAACACTGGAACTGGCAAAAAAACAAAACAAACTCTTGATTATTTCTATAGGCTACGCCACTTGTCACTGGTGTCATGTGATGGAACATGAAAGTTTTGAAAACAACAGTGTTGCCGAGGTGATGAATAAGCATTTTGTAAGTATCAAAGTAGATCGGGAGGAGCGTCCCGATATCGACCAAATCTATATGGATGCTATCCAATTGCTCACCGGTCAGGGCGGATGGCCACTCAATATTGTGGCACTCCCCGATGGCAGACCCATCTGGGGAGCTATGTATGCCCCGAGAGAACGTTGGATCAGAGTACTCAACGAGATAGCCGGTGTATGGCAGGAACAACCCGACAAACTCATTGCCTACGCCCAACGTTTGACCTCCGGAGTCCGCCAGAACGTATTGATATCTACCGATGAGAAACCCGCAACACCACTGACCACAGATGATTTTCAACAAATCATTGAGCAATGGCAGGAAAGGTTTGACCATGAATGGGGCGGTATGAACAGAGCCCCGAAATTCCCACAACCCACCGTTTACCGGTTTTTACTCAAGCAAGCTTGGCTGACTCAGGACACCCGGTTACTGGATTTTGTAGAACTCACGCTGGAAAAAATGGCTTTTGGCGGTATATACGACCACCTGAGAGGAGGGTTTGCCCGTTATTCCACAGATATAAAATGGCATGTTCCCCATTTTGAAAAAATGCTCTATGACAACGCCCAGTTAGTCAGTTTGTATGCCAATGCCTACAAACTGACCACCAATAAATGTTTTAAAAAAGTTGTAGAAGAAACCCTTGATTTTGTCCTTGAAGAATTGTACGACAACACTACCGGAGGATTTTATTCTGCGCTGGACGCCGACAGCATCAATGCTCAGGGCAACCTGGAAGAAGGGGCTTATTATACGTGGACAAAAGAGGAATTAAAACAAATTCTTGGCGATGATTTTGATTTATTTGCTAACCTCTACAACATCAATCCGTACGGGTATTGGGAACATGATAAGTACGTCCTAATCAGACAACACACCGATGAGCATTTCGCAGGACTTCACCATCTCCAATCCGATGAACTCAACAATCGAAGGAAACAATGGCAAACCTTACTGAAAAACACTCAACGAAACAGACAGAGACCTGCATTGGACGACAAATCTTTAACCGCTTGGAATGCGCTGATGATACAAGGTTTTCTCGACGCCTACAAAGCATTGGGGACAGAACGCTACCTCGATACAGCCAAAAAAGGGATTGATTTTATCTTTAAACACTTGAAACGCGATGACGGCGGATTTTACAGAAGTTATAAAGTCGGCAAAGCCCATATCAACGCCTACCTGGATGATTACGCCCTGCTTATTCAGGTATTACTTGAGATGAATAGTATAGACGCAGACCCGCATTGGATTACCAAAGCCAAAGCACTCGCAGACTATACCATCAAACATTTTTACGATACAGCATCCGGTTTCTTCTATTTCACTTCTGATACGGATTCGCGATTGTTTCATAGAAAAATAGACCTCACTGATGATGTCATTCCTTCATCAAATGCTGTCATGGCTCACAATCTGTTTAAACTGTCTCACTATTCAGACCAAACAGACTTTGAAAACATGGCACTGTCAATGCTCAACAAACTATCGGACAAGATAAAACAATATCCTACAAGTTTTATGTATTGGTTGATTCTGGGACAACACATCTCACAGCCCTATACCGAGTTTGTTGCTACCGGTAAGGAAGCCCAAGCATTTTTAAAAGACATCAATTCCCACTTTTACACCAACGTCCTGTTTGCAGGAAGTACGCAACACAGCGATGAAGCTTTGTTTAAAAACCGGGTATCAGACGACACAAGTCAAATATTTATCTGTAAAAACCGGACATGCCTGTTACCGGTCAACACTGTAGCGGAAGCCATAGCGTTGATGAATAAAAAGGGTTAATTCTTTTTATTCATCGAATGTCGTTATGAAACGTCAGAATACCCATAGCATTGGGAAGCCAGAAAATTTTTCGTAAAGGAATCGTAGCTCAATTTTGAAATCAATAATTTTCGAGCATGGTCAATTATAGCCGGTGGTTTGACTTTGTAATAGATTTTTGGCTAATAATCCGGGTTAAAGAATATTGACTTCAAACGCCAAATCTATACCAAAATCAGCTTTGACTTTTTGACGAATATTTTGAGCTAAATCAAACATTTCTTGTCCTGAGGCCTTGCCATGATTGACCAATACCAATGCCTGCATGTCATGAACACCGGCGTCTCCAAAGCGTTTGCCTTTGAAACCTGCCTGTTCAATCAACCAACCGGCAGGGATTTTTACATCCGTATTGTTTAACTTATAATGAGGTACATTGGGATAGTTTTTTTGGATTGTTTCTAATACCGCAACATCTACGACAGGATTTTTAAAAAAGCTTCCTGAATTACCCAGAATTGCCGGATCCGGCAATTTAGACTGCCTGATGTTTATCACCGCCTGGGCAACATCTCCGGCCGTAGGCACATCCACTTTCATTTGAGCCAATGCAGCTTTGACTGCTCCATAATCCGTAACCAAAGTCCCACCATTTTTTTGCAATCCAAAGGTTACGGCCAGAACGATATATTTTCCTTTTTGACGTTTAAAAATAGAATCCCTGTAACCAAAGGCACAAGCATCATGAGGTATTTCTTTGATGTCAAAAGTATCAACATCCAGCACCTCCACAGTTTTCACAACATCTTTAACCTCTACACCATAAGCTCCAATATTCTGAATAGGTGCCGCTCCTACCGTTCCTGGAATTAACGCCAAATTCTCTAAACCGCAATATCCCTGATCCAACGTCCACATCACAAAGTCATGCCAATGTTCACCGGCCTGAACACGCCATAAAACTGTCGTGGAATCCTCAGTGACCTTCTCCTTACCTTTGGTATTGATACGAATAATCAACCCATCGTAGTCCTGTGTAAACAACACATTACTGCCACCGCCTAAAATAAAATAAGGATAGTGTTCCGTCTCAGCAAAACGCAGTGCTTCTTTGAGTTCGGCAACAACGCTTACTTCACAAAAGGCTTTGGTTTTGACCTCAATACCAAAGGTGTGATAAGGTTTAAGTGATACGTTTGTTTGAATCTCAATCATTCAGTCCTGTCAACTATGATTTTGATGTGTAAACTTCCAGGGCTTTAGCTAACACTTTCAGGGCAGCCTCTAAATCTTCCTTTTTTAAGACATAGGCAATCCTCACCTGATTTTTACCTACACCCGGCGTTGAATAAAATCCACTGGCGGGAGCGACCATAACAGTTGCACCATCCAGACTGAAATCTTCCAACAGCCATTGGGCAAAATCATCACTGTCCTTTATGGGTAATTCGGCCAGACAATAGAACGCGCCTTTGGGCATAGAAACTTTTATACCGGGAATTTTTTGCAATCCGCCAAGGAGTACTTTCCTTCGTTCTGTATATTCTCTACTGACCATCTCAAAATAAGAATCCGGAGTGTCCAATGCTGCTTCAGCCGCAATCAATTCATAGGTTGGCGGACTGAGACGGGCTTGGGCAAACTTGACAGAAGCTGCAATCACCTCCTGATTTCTGCTGACGATACATCCTATCCTCGCACCACACATACTGTAACGTTTTGAGACCGAGTCTACCATAATGGCGTGATCGTCCAATCCGGGTTCACTCATCACAGAATGATGGGTATAACCATCATAGACAAACTCTCTGTACACCTCGTCTGCAATAAGAAAGATATCGTGTTTTAAGACCAATGCTTTGAGTTGTTCTATTTCTTCTTTTGAATAGAGATAACCTGTAGGGTTACCGGGATTACAAATCACAATCGCTCTTGTCTTAGCAGTAATCAGTTTTTCAAACTCTGCAATAGACGGTAAGGCAAAATTATGATCAATATCAGAAACTACAGGTACGATTTTTACACCACTGGAAACAGCAATACCATTATAATTAGCATAAAAAGGTTCTGGAATAATGATTTCATCACCGGCATCCGCAATAGAACCAATGGTAAAAATCAAGGCTTCTGAACCACCGGTAGTCACCACAATATCTTTATGAGACACATCAATGCCGTGTTTCTTATAATAATCAGCTAATTTCTTTCTATACGTTGAGCTACCATCAGAGCGGGTATATTCCAGAATCTTAAGATCTGTATTTTTCACAGCATCAAGTGCTATTTTCGGGGTTTCTATATCCGGCTGACCTATATTGAGATGGTAAACTTTTATTCCTTTTTGTTTAGCTCTTTCAGCATAAGGCACCAATTTACGAATAGGTGAATGAGGCATAGCCTGTCCTTTTTTAGATATTTGAGGCATCTTTATATGTTTTATTATTTGACTATCATGCAAAATTGCAATTTTTTTTTATATAAATTCCTGCTGTTTATCAGTTTCCTGAAAATATCAAACAAACGGTCTTTATCATCACATACAAAATGGCATTACAAAACCCACAACAAACCCACAAACACCTAAAAACAAAATACTTATAAAACAGAAAAAACCGTTTTAAACATCTATTTTTTTCACCGACGTGATTAAAATTTATGTCTGAACACAAAGGACATTCTTATTTATCGGTCTAAAAAATCTTAAAACAGTCTTTGATTGACATTGCGAGAACAATTTTTTTATCTTTTGTCCTTTAGCCTTATACTTAAAGCATATTTTAACGCTCAAAATACCTTCTCGAACTGCTGAGATGTGTTTGAATATCAGTTTTAGGATGATCTTCAAGAATAAGGATCCCCCCCAGATAAGACCTGAAAAATCATTAAAATCATGATATTCAACATCTTGCAGTTTTAAAACTGATTTTAAAAATCTAAACCTCACATTACAAAATAATCTATACATTTGCTTTTTATAAACCTTAAAACATTAAATAATGAAAAGGACGCTTATTACAATAGCACTTATAGTCACCTCCATGACTACTTTTGCTCAAAAGTACAATCAAGATGTTTCTGCAAATATTTTTAATGTCATAGTCAATAGATGGATTGAAGTTTCCTATGAATATTATGCCAACGAAGAATCATCAGTAGGGTTGACTTTACAAACCAGATTGGTCGATGAAAACAAACATGACTACAACCGTTCTTATGCTGTAACCCCCTTCTTCAGATACTATGTATCTGATGACCAGAACAATGTGGGATTATTTGGCGAGGTATTTGTCAAAATCAATGGCGGTTATGAAAAAATGGAATCAACCATGCTAGATAATACTGCAGTAATTAATCAGACTGATCCGGCTGAAAGTATCCCGTACACATACGATAAATACAACAATATGGCTTTAGGAATTTCCGGTGGTTATAAATACAGATCTGAGCAGGGTTTTGTCGCCGTTGGCTATGCAGGAGTCGGTAGAAACCTATTGAATTCAGGGGGGCCTAATGTCGTCGCCAGAATCGCTTTATCTATAGGATACGCTTTTTAAGCCACGCTTATTTCGTAATCCACAACATCGGATTTTGTTTGTTGGTATTTTTCCAAATTTGGAACTTTAAGATACTTTTACCGTCCACGGGGTTGGTATAAACAACCCCGATTTTTTCTTTGGTATCTATAGTCTGCCCTCTTGACACAACGACATCTTTGAGATTAGCATATACACTGATATAATGTCCGTGTTGTACTAAAACAGACAAAACACCATTTTGCGGGTTTTTCTGTATAGCCAGAACTTTACCCTTGAAAATACTTTTGACAGTAGCATTATCCTCTGTTGCAATTCTTATCCCGCTACTTTCAATTTTCAGTTTAGGGTTTAGCGGATCCTTCTGTGTACCAAAACGAACCGTAATCACCCCACGATCTACCGGCCACGGGAGTTTTCCTTTGTTACTTTCAAAGTCTTTGGCAAGCTTGAGTGCTTCCGGAGCAAGTTTGAAGGTGTTTTTGGTTTTATTACCGGTTTTCTTGATGGCTTTTTTAATCAAATTTTCAATCTGAGCCGTCAATTGTCGCTCTTCCCGCTGTTTGGCAGAAATCTGACGTTCGTAACTTTTCTTCTCCTTTTTATATTTATTGACCAGTTCCTGCTGCTTCTTTTTTTCCTGTTGCATCGTAGACTGCTCGTTTCTCATGTCTTCCATGAGGTTTTCTTTCAGGATTTTTTGCGCTTTGATACTGTCATTGACTACCTGTAAAGCCTGAGCTTTTAAAACAATATTTTCACCTTGTTTTTTACGATAGCTCGTGTATTGTTTAAGGTATTGAAACCGTAGATAACCTTGATAAAAACTATCCGATGACAATAAGAACAACAATTGATTATCATTCAGTTTATGCTTATACGATTTGTAAATCATAGCCGCATAATCTTCTTTCAGCTGGGTCAATTCGGTTTCCAAGAGTTTAATCTCCCGCTGGTTGGCATTCAACTTTGTTTTCAGCTGTTTAATCTCCTGACGTATATTATCTATCAGATTTTGACGCACACGCATTTTTTGATTCAACATACTGACTTGCGTACTCAGGTCCAATTCTTTTTTCTTGGTTTTGCTCAAAAACCGTTTGATATTTTGTATTTCTTTTTTCAGGGCTTTTCTTTTGTTCTCCAAAGTTTGCCTGTCATTTTGAGCATGGGCAAACTGAACAACCATAAAAAACAAAGAGATGAGCCATATGTAACGAGTAGATGCTTTCAATATTAAAAGTTTAAAGGAGTGTAACCCTCGGGTATTTTGAATGGAAAAGACAAGGTTTCATTGAGCCGGACGTTAGAATAAACCATCTTTAGTTGAGTCCTAACCTCATGGTCTTCCGTAAATTTTGCTTCAACAGACAGCGGGATATATTCCTTGTCTATATGTTGATAGTCAATATACCTGACCAACAAGCCTTTGTGGTCATCATGTGTTTCGACTTTCGATAATTTCAATACTTCTGTATCTAAACTGAACAACAAAAACAGACCATCAATATAGGGGTCGTAAGTGACTACCAATTGATTGTTTTCCATATGCGTATCGTAATTGGTCTCTTTAAAGCCGTTAAAAGCCTGCCCCAAAAGCAAAGACTGCAAATGGTCAAAACTCAAGTCAACCCCCAGTTTCCGTTTTAAAAACTCAAAATCGCCATCGTAAAAAGATCCGTTGAGTTTATCGTAGAATTTGATACTACCGGGCGTAATCATCATTTTAGCTACTGAAAGCCCCATATATTGAGCACTCATCCAGATGACTTCATCTTTTTTCATGCGTAATTTTACAGTCATGGATTGTTCTCTGCCCTCAACTGCTAACGTCGTATTTAATTTTACAGACAATGTATTGGCTTTGAACAAACTGTGTTTATAAGCCTTCATGATATGTTTGGGACTTGCAGATGATAAATCAGATGTAGTTGTATTCAACTTACGGTAATGAGTAACTTTTTTCTCGTTCTTTAAAACGTTGTAAACATCTATTAATTGTTGATAGAATTGGGATTTCAGCTTATTATTATCAAATAAAAAGTCCAACCCCATCTCCAGAATGTCTGCGGCTTCATCAGGTTTTTTCAACTTTGCCAAAGCAATCCCATTGTACAAATAATGTAATGGTTCTACAGGATGTTTATAGATTTCCTCCTGACTCAGCGCATAGAGTTTGTGATAATCACGGGCTCTGACCAATGCCGTATAATCTTTTTTGATTTCTGATGTTTTCTTTAAATCCTTTGGGTCAGCCGTTTGAACACGTTCTTCTTTTGCCTTCTCTTCTACCCTTTGTTCAATCTTCTTTTCCGGTGTCACTTTTTCGGGTTTGTCTTCGGCAACCACAGCTTGTTTGTATTTAAACCTTTTCTTATAACTGGCAATATTAGGCACATAAATGGCATTTTTGTCTATTTCAGCTATAAGTTTTCTGGCTGCTTCGTCATCTCTCAATCTGACATACAATTTCAGTAAAGCATAGGCTTCGCCGGGTTTGTCCTTGTACAATTGTTTTTGGATGACCAAAGCATCTTCCAGATTCTGTTCAGCTAAAAACAAGTCTGTTTTCAACTTCTTCCCCCAAAAATAATCCGGTTTTTGTTGTATTAACCTATCGCAATACTCATGAGCACGCGTATAGTCTTTCAGGTCATAATACACCTTGGCTTTTTCATACAACATAGCCGCATGATCGGGATAAATTGCTTCACATGCTTGTAGATGCTCCAGCGCTCTATCCGGATTCTTTTTGATTCGCTCCTGAACAGCCGAGATAAAATGATCTTCAAAATTTAAAAATTTATTTTCAGCCTCAAGATCAAGTTTTTCTTCTACTGACGAATCCATATCTTCCACGGAATCATCCTGAGCCCATAAGCTAAATGAGAATAATATGATGACCAATGCCAGTAATCTACTCATCTAATGTCAATTCAGAATAATCGCCCAAACTCACACTGGTAAAACGACCATCGTATTTCACGTGATTACCTATCATAGAATCTTTGATAGTCGCATGCTGTATTACACTTTTATTCTGTATCATCGTGTTCGAAACAGTACTATTGATGATGGTTGTCCCCTCTCCAATAGACACATATGGTCCTATCTTACTGTTCTGTAAAACTACATCCTTACCGATATAACAAGGAGGAATGATCTGGGAATTATCAGATTTTACAGTTTCAGACACAAGTGATTTACCAGCTTGCATCTCGTACATCAATACTTTTTGGTTGGTTTCTATGGTTGCTTCTCTAAAACCGCTGTCCATCCAGTCATTTACCGTACCGGGTACAAATTTCAGACCTTTGATACGCATATTCTCAAGGGCATCGGTCAGTTGGTATTCTCCACCTTTACCGGTGATGTTATGGTCTATCAGATGGTCTATTTCCAGTTGCAATTGTTGACCTTCTTTGAAGTAATAAATACCTATAATGGCTAAATCAGAGACAAATTCTGTTGGTTTTTCTATAAAATCCGTAATCACACCGTCACTTAATTTGACCACCCCAAATTTTTCAGGATTATCTATTTTTTTGACCCAAATCACACCGTCATAAGTATTGTCCAGCGTGAAATCTGCTTTGAAAATGGTATCGGCAAAAGCGACGACAACAGGACCATCAAGTAACGTACGTGCCTGATGGATAGCATGGGCTGTTCCTAAAGCGTGTTCCTGAACAAATACGTGACCGGTGGCACCCAGTGATTCAGCAATAGCTTTAAGATCATCAGAAGTACTCTCGGGGAATCCTTTAGTAACAGGGCCTATAATAAAGCCTATGTCGGTTACCTGCTGACCTACTACCGTTTTGATTTCTTCTAACAAGCGTTCTACTATTGTTTTACCGGCTATAACTGTCAGGGGTTTGGGAATGGTTAAGGTATGTGGTCTCAATCGGGAGCCTACACCCGCCATAGGAATAATTATTTTCATATGATTATTTTATGGTTTTTTTTAATGGTCACATGCAATCTTTGATGTTTAAAATATGCATTACGCTGTGTATCTGATAATACCTTTAAACATGTCGGTGTCATGTGTTAATTCAGTTTAATATGGTGTAAAGATACAATTTTAGCGGTTAAGCCGTTAACCCGTCCTGATAAATTTATGGGAACTGAATGCCCGGCATCTCTCTTTTATGATTAATGAAGATTCAGTCCTGTATCACGAGTAAAACAGCTGACAAAAGAGGTGTTTTGGGCTATCTTATTAATAATCATCTTGTCACATTCAAAAAAAAGCCTAAATTTGCACACTTTTAAAAACAATTAATAACCAAGGTCGTGTACCTTAAAAATTAACACATTATGCCTGTAAAGATCAGATTACAAAGACACGGAAAGAAAGGAAAACCATTTTATTGGATTGTTGCTGCAGACTCAAGAGCAGTAAGAGACGGTAAATTTTTGGAAAAATTAGGTACTTACAACCCAAACACCAACCCTGCTACAATTGACATCAATGTTGATTCTTCAGTTAAATGGTTGGATAACGGGGCTCAACCTACCGATACTGCCCGTGCAATTTTATCC
>PDWJ01004144.1_pt1 | contig 14020 bp, 15 predicted proteins | sample 1430881 | NCBI WGS metagenome assembly PDWJ01 (sample SAMN01162460, study PRJNA174530) | Oral metagenome, whole genome shotgun sequencing project. | biome: Marine environment; feature: Marine mammal; material: Swab sample of the gingival sulcus; isolation source: swab sample of gingival sulcus... | reverse complement strand
GGCGATTTTTTATTATTTATTAGCGATACTTTTTCCTCTACAATATCCACTAATATTACTTGATTATTTTGTGCTAATAATACGGCATTTGACAAACCAACGTATCCTGCACCTACTACTGTTATTTTCATTTTATTTCACTCTTTAATTTATTATCTTCATTAATTATACTTTCTTTTTTCATCAATATCAAAATGATAAAAAACAAACACGACATATAAAAATAATTAGAAAAAATCCCTACTGATGACCCCATAGAACCTAAGAAAAAGGATGGAATTGCAACATATGCAAGGATATCTTTTTTACTTGTATTTTTCCACATAACTTTAATAAACTTCACAAGTACTGCTATATAAAACATTAATATCAAAAATCCATTTTCGACCAATACTTGAACAGGAAAATTGTGAATACTTTTTGCTGCTTCCATACTATACTCTGGTTTTTCTAACATCACTAACGTATTACCCATACCAATTCCCATAAAATTAGAATCAATAAATTCCTGTATCGCATAAATAACCGCATTGGCTCGTGTTTCGATAGATATTCCCAAATCAGGGAAAGGGGTTAGCGTAACAATATGCTCTATCGGATTGACAAGTAGCACTTCTAACGAAATTTCATAGTCCCTAAAACTTACATAAATCTCATCATAAGGTAGCATAAACAGTACAAATATTAAAAATATACCCGTAAAATTAAGTACATACTTAACCTTTTTAGAAAACCACACTTGATGTAGATATAAAAAAATTGCTAATACTGATGCTATTAATACTACTTTTGCATCATTTACAAAATTCAGAAAAAAATATATACAAATAGTTGCTATTTTAATAAAATTATTTTTTTCATAAATTAAGTAAAGGACAAAAAAACTAAATAAAGCTGTTCCTAATTCATTTTGATTCCAAGCAAAAGCAGAGACCGAACCATCTTCATAAATAGCGGTATTTGGCAATCTCAATTCTGTGACATATTCCAATATAGCAACACCAATGGATAAGAAAAAAAATGCCCTAAAAAATTTATATAATTGTTCAAAGCCATATTTCCCATATAGATATTTCACTATTAAAAATATATTAAACAGTGAAAAATAATGCAAAACCATTACAACAAAATGGGTGTATTGATTACAATAAACATAAGTTAAAATGAGATTGTAAAAAATAAGAAAAACAAATAAAACATAATAATATGTTGTTTGTTTGTAGTTTTTCAAAGAAATTAACAACAAAGAAAATGGCAACAGCATTCTATACACACTAAAAGAACTTTCGGGACTACTCCTTAATACTGCGTGTAGAAATGCCAAGAATAGCATAATGAAAAAAAATATGTCTTTTTTAACTCTCATTATTTTCTATATAAACCTTCCTTTATTTTTTTAATTTTTCACAATTTTCTATATCTCTATATTTAAATACTTTTGCAGGGTTCCCGCCTGCAATGCCACAATAAGGAACATCAGAAACTACAATTTATTATCAATTTTCACAATCTATTATATCTATCCCATCTATTTTTTTTATATTATCAAATACATTATCCAACGAATGATTATTCTCTCCCACAACCCCATCACACATAACCACTTTCGAGCCATAAAGCAAATTCATTGTAAACATTGCTGTTGAAAAAAGCGAAGCGACTATTTTAGGGTGATAATCGGGGAATTCCAAATAAAACATCTCAATAGGATAGTCATTGGTAACAACCTGTATGCCATAGGCACTTATTTTATCCAAATCTTCCTTCAATTCTCTACGATGTGGAAAATAAAGGAAATCCATTGTACTATATTTTTCCTTAACCTTTACAATTGCCTTAAAATAATTACCCTTCATCCAAGATTCAATTTGTCGAATAGGAGACCCTATAAAAATGACAACATCTTTCCTATTTTCTTTATTTTTCAACAGATGTTTAGAAAAATGTTCAAACTCATTTTTGATATAAAAAGGCGTTTGCAAATCAAATATAGAAAATATATAAGACTCTTGCAATATAGATTGCGGACAATTTAATGTAGCCACACCATCATCCAAATAAATTCTTTTGTTAGGTTTTGTAAACCAAGTTAATAATTTAGCAAACTTAGAATTAAAAGCCCCTATGAATATATTTCCGCCCAATAAACTAAGATATATGGTAATAGGAAGCTGTAATAGAATAGCAATAATATATTTTAAAGACCTATTTTCTGGTTCCAAATAGACTTTTTTAACATTATAATCAGATAAAAAATCATCTATCAATAATGACATTTGTTTATTATTATGACCAGCATCTGCCAATCGAGCAATAACCTTTACCTTTTGAAGTTGTAATGATTTTATTGCCTCATAGGCACACATTACTTGCAATGGCGATTCTACTATAAATAAAGCCATTTTATTTCGTAGGTTATGTATCATCTGTTTCATAGCATCAATCTTTTTTTCTCTACCCTTTGCGTCATTATAAATAATATTGGCAAAACACCTAATGCTCCAATAATACTAGCATAAGGAATATATTTTATATCAATATTTACAAATATTGCCAAGGATGCCAAATACAAAAGAGTGGATAATACTGAGCAAGTTGCTATCAACTGTGTTTTACCATAATAAAATAAATAATTGGCTAAAAACAGGTATGGTAAAATAAGCAGTGCTGAAACTAAAAACAACATAAAATAATATTTAACGCCTATGAACTCATTTCCTAAAATCCACAAAAATAAACTTTCAGGAACTAATGACAATATAAAAACAGCTAAAGGAACAAACAATAAGGAATATAACGCCCACAAATGAATGTTTTTTAGTGTTATCTGTTGTTTCTTCAGTGCCTCGTAAAGATGTGGAACTACTCCCTTGTTTATTGCCGAAATTAAAACAAAAACAATCAGTGCTATATTCGCCCCCATTGCATAAATCCCTAATTCCGTATCGGTATATTTATGATAAATAAACAATCTGTCTAATTGCCCTTTTATAAACAAACTAGCATGATGAAATAACAAAGGAAACCCAAAACTAAATAGATAGAGTAATGCAGTTTTATGCTGTCGAATACTAAATTTTCTATCGGTATTAACTTGTTGCCTGTATAAAAAATAAGCCATCATAAATACCAAAATATTTCCTATCATTGTGGCTATAAAAAATTTTTCAATTAATTTGTCTTGGGTGAATTCAAATAATGTAACAATTATAATAACTGGAATTGAGGTCAATAAAAATTGAATTATGGTATAAGAAAGAGCCTGTTTTTGGCATTGCCTAACACTTAACTGCACCCCAATAAACACACGAAAAATGACTGCAATACTAATAAGCATCAATATTTGTGATTGTAATAACCAGCAGACGAAAAAGAAAAGACTACCAACTCCCAAAGTATAAGCATACCCTGAGCGAACCACTAAATTAATAGAATTTTTACCATAAGTATAAAAATACCTTGCAATAGCTCCTTCTTGGCTTAACCCAACTACCAAAATAAACAATGCCAAATAAGTTTGATAGTAAGACAATAATCCATACCCATCTGCCCCTAACTTTCCAGACAAATAAGGCAATAACAAAAAAGGAATTCCCTTACTTGCTACCTCTCCGATTACATAAATACTACTATCTTTTAATATTTTTTTTGACATTGATTATTCTTATTCAAACAAATTAAGTAAATAATTAACCATTTACGATTAAGAAATCCATAGGCTCTCCTTTTTCTACATTCTTGGCTACCTTTTTACCTAAAATATTTTTTAAATATTTAGGATGCATACCAAATCCCGGACGTACAGAACGAACATTTTGTTCAGTAATAATATCACCTTTTTTAATATCTTCCGCTACATATAACGAACGGGCAAAGACTTTGCCTGATTTTTGTTTTTCGGTTAATTCATAGGTTTCTGTACCTATTGCTTTTTCAGCTTGTCTAACAGCCGTTACCATTTCTGTAAATTCCTTTTCATCTAATGAAAAAGAGGCATCAGGACCTCCAACACTTTTATCTAAAATAAAATGTTTTTCAATAATACTTGCACCTAAAACAGTAGCAACAATAGGTAGTGTTGCTCCTAATGTATGGTCTGATAAACCAACCTTTACATTAAAGTCTTTGGCAAAACGTTGCATCATTGCCATATTCGCCTCTTCAATTGGTGCAGGATATGATGATGTACATTTTAGCAATGTAATATCATTATTTCCCACATTTCTACAGGTATCAATCGCCAACTTAATATCTTCATATTCAGCAATTCCTGTGGACATAATAACAGGCTTACCTTTTGATGCAACATATTCTATCAATGGAATATCGGTAATTTCAAAAGAGGCTATTTTATAAATAGGATTGTCTAATTCTTCTAATAAATCTACTGCTGTTTTATCAAATGGCGAAGAAAAACAAACTAAGCCTTCTTCTTTGGCTACTTCAAATAATCTTTTATGCCATTCCCATGGTAACATTGCTTCTGCATATAAATCATAGAGTTTCTGCCCTTCCCATATTGTGCCTTTAATTATAAAATCTTCTTTATCAGAATCTAATGTAATCGTATCGGGTTTATAGGTTTGTAACTTTATTGCATCTGCACCTGTTCTTTTCGCTGCTCTAATTGTTTCAATGGCAGTATCAATACTACCACCGTGATTTGCAGATAGTTCTGCTATAATAAATACTTTGTTTTTCATATTTAGATACTTTATTTAAAAGGTTGGAATATTATACTTTTATACAAAACTAAAATTCTATATATTCTAACAATTTCTCTACCGATTTTTTAGACTTTTCCCAAGTACATTTATCAAAACTAATATCTAAATACTGTTCTCCATTCATTATCCTATTCCCTATCATATTTCTATGGAGAATATTATGAATTTTTAAAGCCTCTTTATTAGTCTTCTTAACATAAGCTGTAAGTTTAGAAAAACCAATTTTCTCAAAACCAATTTTTTGTGTATAATAATTCAGCAAAATTCCTAATCCTTTATTTAAAAATATAGGATTAACATAATTCCCTATTTCAGCTATATCATCTTTAAGTACAGAAAAAGTTATAACCCCAATCAAATTATTATTTGAATCAATAAGCAACCAATATCCTTTATCTTTCTTATTCTTTAAACTTTTAACAAATTCAAGATGATTATTTATATCTATTTCAGAACTATGACTCATATTTTTTCTTATCAAAATATGATTTCTCATTTTCAAAACCTCCAAACTTTCACTATCATCAAGTTCTGAAAAATTCTTAAATCTAATACCATCTACAGAAAAACTTTTTTTAAGATATTCCTCTATCATTTAATCTATAATTTTATCTTTCCCTATCAAATTAACTAATTGGCTAACATTGTTAATTTTTTTAATAACTTCCGCGGTTACTCTAACTTCAAAATTTTCATCTAAAAAAGCTATCAACATCAAATTACCTAAAGAATCTATCTCAATAGGTGAATTCATATTTAACTCTTCATCTAATACCAAAATGTCTTGAATTTCTTTTAAAAAATCTTCTTTTTTCATTATAACTATATTTTAAATTTTTATTACTGTTGCTCCCCAAGAATACCCCACACCAAATCCTGCTAATAAAACTTTTTGATTTAATCGAAGTACTCCTTTATCAATCATTTGCCTTAATGCTGTCGGAATTGTACTAGATACGGTATTACCTGTGTTTTTTATATTTACATAAAATTTATCTTTGGATATCTTAGTTTTTCTTCTTAAATAATCTAGCATAAAGGCATTTGCTTGATGAAATACAAACCAATCAATATCATCAATTCCTAATTGGTTTTTAGATAATGTTTCACGAATTAAATTTGGCACACTATCTATTGTGAAATTAAATATTTCAGGACCATTCATATATAAATTATTATCTGTATATGAATTTATTTTAGCATATTGCTGTTCTTCTGCCTGAGGATTATATTTATACTTCATTCCTCCATTTTTCACTATTAAATTTTCAGCACCCGAACCATCTGTCCCTAAAACAAAGTCAAAAATACCAGTATCTTCATCTTTTTCTATCAATGTTGCTGAAGCACCATCTCCAAATATAGCTCTATTAATTATATCTTTCTCATTAATAAATTTTGAATAAGTATCAGCCGTTACTAAAATTATTTTTTTAGCAATTCCTCCTGCAATTAAACCTTTTGCTATAGATAAGCCATATACATAACCAGAACATCCTAGATTAAAATCAAATGCCAAAGTACTTGTTTTTAAACCCAATCTATTCTGTAAAATACAAGCTGTAGTTGGTAAAAAATATTCTGGACTTTGAGTACAAAGAATAAGTCCATCTATTTCTTCTTTGTCTATTTTCAACTCTTCAAACATTTTTTTCACAGCTCCTTCTGCTAAGTCTAATGCTGTTTCTTCTTTTACAATATTTCTTCGCGAAATTCCAACTTTACTCTCAAAATCATCAGCATTCCAATTAGGTTCTATATCTTTTAGGTCTTTGTTTTCTAATATCTTATTAGGAAAATATGTTGATATATGTTTTATTTTTGAATTCATATTATTTAATAATTTTTGAATGAATAATTACATCTTTAAAACTTCCATTAAAAAAACAATGTTCTTTCAACACTGCCTCTTTAACAAAACCTGCCTTTTCAATCGCTTTATACAAATGTGGTCGCAAATCAAAAGCATAAGTAAATAATTTATGCAAATTTAGTTCTTTAAAAGCAATTTTCTCTATTAATTCTAAATAATTATTCCAATGCAACTCAAATTCATCTTTTTCTAATGCCGTATCCATAATAAATGAAATTTCTGCATTTTTATCAACCCAATTAATATGAACCAAACCACCATAACCGATACATTTACCATTTTTTAAATAAGAAAATAAAATTTGCTGTGGTTGCTTTTGCTCAAATAATGCACTAACAACATTTTGATAATAAAGATTTTGTTTTTCTTCGGTTAAAAGTTCACTTTGACGTAAATGATACATTTGTTCATTACGCCATTTCATAATATCCAACCTATCTTCATAACGAATAGGTACAATTGAATATTCTTCACAAGAAAATTCATTATTTTCTAAAAAAGGGTATTTATTTGGAAATTTCATTTTATCTCTCTTTAATTTATTTAAAATTTTCTCAATTTAAAAATTTCTTTTTGTCGTTCAATTTCTGCTCTTAATTCCTCTTCGGTTGGCAAATATAGTTTATATTTTGTAGCAAAAATCTGTTTGTTTTCGGCTAATATAGAATATTTTGCAATATCGCTATCGGTTTCGGAACACAGCACCATTCCCAAAGTTGGATTATCGGTTTCTTGTCGCTGTTTTTCATCATACATTCGCACATACATATCCATTTGTCCCACATCTTGATGTGTAATTCGCTCGGTTTTAAGGTCAATCAGCACAAAACATTTCAAAATATAATTGTAAAAAACAAGGTCAATAAAATAATCTCGCTTTTCCGTTCGGATTAACTTTTGTCGTTCCACAAAAGCAAATCCTTTTCCTAATTCCAATATAAATTGTTGCAAATTATCAACGATAGATTTCTCAATTTCTGTTTCGGTGTATGCTTTATTCGTTGGAATATTAAGAAACTCCAAAACAGCAGGATTTTTAATAAATTCTAATGAATTTAACTGAAAATCTTTGGTTTTTTCTTGCATTTCCTCTTTTACAAGGTCTTCATTTTGCGAAAGCAACAAGCGTTCGTAATATTGTGTGGCAATATTTCGGTCAAGTGTGCGAGTACTCCAATTATTTTTAACCGTTTCTTGAATGTAATAGGCTTGTGCTTTTTTGTCAGAAACCCTCAATAAATGCCGAATATGTGTCCAACTTAATCGTGTAAAAACATAGGACAATAAGTTGTTTTCAGATTTGGCACTCGGTGCGTGCCAAATGTTTTTATCATCTTCTTTGAATTTTGCACTCAGTGCGTGGGATTTTTTATTTTCGTCTAATTCATCACTCACTGCGTGATGAATTGTAATTATCTGACTATCATTAAGTTTGAATTTATCACTCAGTGAGTGATAAATCTTTTCGTAAGGGAAAAAAGTATAAAACTGACGAAAATATCGGACATTTGTTTCAGAATATCCTGCTCCAAAGTCTTTGGTCAATTCCACCGAAACATTTTTAATAATTTCCTTACCATATTCGGCTCTATTTTTACCATTTTGTTCTTCCAAAACAATACGTCTTCCAATCAGCCAATAGGCTTGTACCATTGCCGAATTTACAGACGAATACGCAAAATCCTTCGCCGACTGCAAAATGGTTTTTATCTCGTTAAGATACTGGTTATTGGAAGTTTGTTTCATTTGTTATTTATGGTTTTCTCGGTTAATATTATTATCCATATAAACTCTTAATATTTCAGCAACATTATAAAAATCATTCTTCTTCAAAAAAGCAACAGCACTCTCTAATTCCTCTTGAATTGAAGAGAATACTTTTTTCTGATAAGCATCTTTATTTACATTAAAAATAAATGGATATGAATTATATAATTTGCTAATAAGTTCAATACCTTTTATTTTTCTCTGTTGAGAAAACATTGCAATACTATTTGATAACAAATAATCTTCCATTGTATCAACTGTTAATCGTAGATTTTCAAAACAATTATCAAAATGCATAACACCTGATTTAAATTTTTTGTTTTCTCTCACAACCACTGTAACATGTTCTTTTTCTAAATTATTTGTTACATAATTTAAAGATTTTATTATAGCATCTCCCGAAATTACTTCTATATTCATTCCCAATGGTAATCCAGTTGAATGAGTATAATCTAGTTTTTGTTTAATATGAAACTTAATAGTATCATTTATGGTATTTGCATCTATAAAAGGGTTATCTGCCGTAAGCCTAATGATATAATCAAAATTATATTCTTTTTGTATTGCAACAAATCGACTTAACACATCATCTTCTGAACCTCTAAATATTTTTACATCTTTTGACTCACAATAATCCTGTATTTGATTGTTAGATTCATCGGTAGAAGTTGCAACTATTACAGTACCATTCAAAGTACTCACTTCATCTATAATCCAATCCAATATTGACTTATCACTGCTTAATGGTAATTTCATCAATACCTTATGAGGTAAACGGTCAGACTTCATTCTAGCCTGAATGATATATCCTACTTTATACAATTGTCCACCCCCCATCTATAACTATATTTTGACCTGTTATAAAATCAGAACCTGCTGATGACAACAATACTATACTTCCAATTAAATCAACAGGGTTACCAATTCTTTTAACTGCTGTTTTTTCTGCTAATTTATTGACAAATTTTTGACCATCTTCTTGTACTTTATTAGAAGGGAAAGGTCCAGGAGTAATAGCATTAACTTGAATATTCCATTTTCCAAGATAAGCTGCATAATACTTTGTTAATTGTAAGACCCCAGCCTTCGCAGCACCATAATGAGGGGGGTTAAGATATTCAGGAGTTTCATCATACACTGAAAAATCTGGCGACACCATTCCATACATAGAAGATACATTTATGATTTTTCCATACCCCTGCTTTTTGAAATACGGTATAGTATGCTTTATTCCTCTAAATATTGAAGTTAAAGTACCATCTAGTCCAAAAGTAAAATCATCTTCTGTCATATTTTCTGGCGATTGCCCTTTCAGATATACTGCATTATTGACTATAACATCAATTTTACTTTCATTAGAATATACATTATCTATTGCTTTTTTAACAGATAATTCATCAGAAACATCACAGCATTCAAAAAAAACATTTTTAGTATTCACAAAAGACTCTTCATACCTATTTTTATTCCTTGCTAATACATACACTCGTGCGCCTTGTTGTGCTAAATATTTAACACAAGGGGTCGCCAAATAACCATAACCTCCTGTAAAAAGGATTACTTTACTATTTACACTTAATAAATTATTTAAATTTTCCATAATGTTGGTATTCTATATTTATCCTCAACAAAAATATGTTCCAATGACTTTTCCGCTGAGAAATTTAACAATGTGTCTATATTATTTTTTAGTTGAATTTTATTATTAACCCCTAATACCATTTTATCTATAAAATCTTGTTGCAAAACATACTGCATAAGATAAGTAGGCAAATCATTTTTATAAGTTTCTTGTAAATTCTCTAATATACTTTTAATCGGTTTAAAATATTCATTTAACTCACTAGCATCAATAAAAAACAAGCCTTGTAAGAAAGTAGAACGGGAGTGGATTTCCGTATTGTATTTATCTTTCAACTCTGTGGCTATATTCTTAAATCTATCGTCAAATATATTAAAAGGAATTTGAATTAAATCAGGAATAAAACCTTTATCCAATACAGTACCTGCTTCATCTAATGTATTCAATGAAAAACCTATTTTACTGATAAATTGCTTATTTTTTAACTCTTGTAATTGTTGCCAATTTTCTTTTTCAACTTCCAATGGTCTGTGATACAAATAGCCATAGATAGACGTTGATTTCAAATTATCAAGACTTTCTTTCAATAAAATTTCAATACTATTATCTTCTAAAATAAATTTAGAAACAACTTTAAAATTTTGCAAGTCAAAATTTCCTAAATTTTCTTCTGAATTACCATAAGCCATAGCAGTATCAAGTGTATTTATGCCATTTTTTTGACAAACTTGCAAAATCTGCTCAACTTCTGTTTGTGAAGTCTGCCCTTGCTGATTAGAAATTCCATAATCTAAACCAAACTGAGCAGTTCCTAACGCCAACTTACTTATACAAGAGAGATTACGCATAATATTCTTTCACTTTGTTAATGACATAATTTTGTTCTTCATCAGTCAAGGTTGGATACATTGGCAAACTAATACAATGTTTATAATAATTTTCTGCGTTTGGCAAATCGCCTTCTTTCCAACCAAATTGACGATAATATGGCATCAAATGGCAAGGAATATAATGAATTTGTGCATAAATTCCATTTTCTCGTAGATAATTATACAATCCCAACCTATCCTCAACTTCTAATACATACAAATGATAAGCGTGTCCTTTATCTACCCCACTTTGTCCTTTGATAAAAGTATCTTTTTCAAAAGCATTAAAATATTTTTTAGCAATTTGTTGGCGTTTAACAACTCCATCATCGGCTCTTTGTAACTGACTTAATCCCAAAGCACATTGAATATCAGTAATACGATAGTTATAGCCAAGTTGTTGCATTTCCATATACCACAACGGATATTCATCTTTTCCACCTGCAAATTCAATGCTATTTTGATATAATTCGCCTGTATTATCTTTGGTTATACCATGCGTTCTTAATGTCAATAATTTTTCATAAAGTGCCTTATCATTAGTCGTAATCATTCCTCCCTCGCCACACGCAATATGCTTAACAGGATGAAATGAAAAAATCGCTAAATCAGCAAAATTACCATTACCACAATTTTGTTGTGTATCTTTTTCATCGGTAAAAAATCCTGCTGGTGCATGACAAGCATCTTCAATAATCCACAAACCATATTCATCAGCAAGTTTTCTAAATTTTTCTAAATCAACTGCTTTACCTGCGAAATCAACAGGAATTATCCCTGCATAAGTTCCTTTTGGGGACTTTTCTAATAATTCTTTTACCGAATTATAATCAATTAAATAGGTTGTTGGGTCAATATCAGCAAAAACTACTTCGCCACCACAATAACGAATACAATTTGCAGACGCAGCAAAAGTAATCGGTGTTGTAATAACCTTTTGTCCTTCTTTAACATTCAAAGCCATCGTACACAAGTGAAGTGCTGCTGTTCCATTAGAAACTGCCACTGCATATTTACAGCCAATATAGTCGGCAAAAGCCTTTTCAAATTCATCAATTTTAGGACCTTGCGTTAAATAAGGATGATATAAAGCCTCTATTACAGCCTGTTCATCTTCTTTGGTAATATGTTGTTTTCCGTATGGAATATTAAATTTATTCATAATCAAACTCGTTATCTACATGTTCTTTTATCAATTCTCGCATACTTTCCACGGTTTCCCATTCGTCATTATTCTCAGAATTATAAGCAAATCCTTGTTTTACTTTTTTAGCCTTAAATTCCGACTTAAATTTATCTAAATCCCAATTAGGTGTAGAAGGCAATATGACATAATATTTTCCTAAATCATAAGTATAAAAAGAATCAGATGGAGTAATCATTTCTTCGTGTAATTTTTCACCTGGTCTTATCCCTACAACTCGTTGTTCACAATTTGGTGCAATTGCTGTTGCTACATCTGTAATTTTATAGGAAGTAATTTTTGGAATAAAAATCTCACCACCCCAAGCATTAAATAAAGCGTACATTACCATATCTACACCACCTTGCAACGAGATATTAAATCTTGTCATATTTGGGTCAGTAATCGGCAAAAATCCCTTATCTCTATGTTTGATAAAAAATGGAATAACCGAACCATTAGACCCCATCACATTACCATACCTAACAACTGAAAAACGAATTGGATTCCAACCTTTTATATTATTCGCTGCCACAAATAATTTATCTGATGCCAACTTTGTTGCTCCATATAAATTGATTGGTGCACAAGCCTTATCAGTTGATAATGCAACTACTCTTTCAACATTGGTTTCTAAACAAGCATCGATAACATTTCTTGCTCCATCAACATTGGTTTTCACACATTCCTCTGGATTATATTCTGCAATATGTACATGCTTCATTGCAGCTGCATGAATAACATAATCAACACCTTTAAATGCCCTTATTAATCGTTCTTTATCCTTTGTTAGAGCCTTACCTAATGACCCCGTTCCACCTGTTATTAATATTGATTTATTTTTTAACATAATAAATAAATTAATTGTTTATGAAATTACTAAAATTATCAACTTCATTTTTTTAACTTTTTAAAAATTCTCCTATAAATATCACACCTATTCCTAATATAAGACCTAAAAAAATCCAAATAGTCACAATTAGTAATCGTTTAGGCTTTGACTTTTCTGTAGGAACACTTACAGGATCTAAAACTGTAAATACAGGAGTCCTTTCTTTTAACTTTATTTTTTGAGACTCTAATTGTTTTGCTAATTCAGAATACAAACTATATGACAAATTATACTCTGCTTGTAATCGTTCTAACTTGCTTTGTGACCTTGATAAAATAAGTCCTTGATTTTTATCTCTAAAAGTAGCTAAATTAGCTTGCTTTTTTAAAAAATCTTCTCTAGCATCTTTATAACTTTGTTCTATAAACTGATTATCACTTTTTACTTTTTCTATCTTAAAATTAGTAATAGATTCTTGCAATAAACCTTGCACATACTTAACCATTTGAGCAGATGCCAAAGCTTCCGGCATTGAAAAAGAAACTTTTACAAACCCCTCTTTATCATTTACATTAATAGATAATTGACTTTTTATTATATCAAATAATACCTTTTCTTCACTTGAAACCCTATAAATAGAATCGTTCACAACTGATTTAGCCTCCTCCTTTTTTCCTCTAATTGCCCTCAAAATAACTCCCGGTAAACCAATAGTATATTTTTTAATATATGATAAAACACTCGGACTATAGTATTCTTGATAATACTCCTTAAAGGTCACTTTTTTAGAAACTCCATCTATTTGTAAAGGTGTATTTAAAATTGCTCTTTTAAAAGGGACACTTTCTGTAATTTTAGGATATAGTGCTGGTGATATTCCGTTAGTTCCTCCGGTACCACCTAAATTAATTCCTGCCATTGCCGCCAACCCACCTAAATCTCCCATCTTATTTCCTTCAGAAGTTTGGGGAATTACTGTTGTAGAAGCTGTATATTCTTTCGCTGAAAAAACAGCAATAAAAAAGCCTATTACTCCAAAAACAATTAGAAATTTATAAATTGTTTTTCTACCTTTCCAAACTGTTTGTAGTAAATCCAACAAATCTATCTCATCTTCCTTTTGATATGTATTTTCTTCCATTATTTTTTCACTAATTGATTAACTAATAATGCTATGGTAGCTAAAC
>PDWJ01003812.1_pt1 | contig 14025 bp, 13 predicted proteins | sample 1430881 | NCBI WGS metagenome assembly PDWJ01 (sample SAMN01162460, study PRJNA174530) | Oral metagenome, whole genome shotgun sequencing project. | biome: Marine environment; feature: Marine mammal; material: Swab sample of the gingival sulcus; isolation source: swab sample of gingival sulcus... | reverse complement strand
CCATTCTGACATACGCTGCCGGTACACAGCCATAACCTGTTGTCTCTTTATTATTCCAGGTTTCTTCCGAAGCCTGCTTCCACACCTTGTCCCAGGCCTCTTGTCGCTGCTCGGCTATCAGCATATTCATTACCCCCGGGTTTTATACATTCTTCTATGGATTTCTTAAAGCCCCTTCTCTTACTCTATTGCCGCTCTCTATTGCCGCATGCCGGCACATTATTTACAGGGACTGGTGTACTTTTCCAGAACCGGAGTGTAATTTTATTAATATTCATGACTTCTACTTCCAGTACTGACTTTAGATTGGAGGCAGAATAACAATCCAATATGGTACAAAATATTTGCTATTAATGCTTAAACCTTTTTTGTAACATAATCCGGCATTTGAGGCTTATTCTGTCCATAGTATTTAAACACGTTAACAGCCTGCTCTACCTGGGCCGGCGTTAGCTGTGCTACTTCAGAAGATACGCTGTGGGCATAAATATATGTTTTTGCGGCTTCTTCTAAATATACACAGGAATATAAAGCTTCTTTCAATGTACTTCCAAGAGCTATAACACCATGATTTTTTAAGATAACAGCAAGCTGCTCCCCTGCATTTTCTACTGCCTGTACTCCCATATCTATACTGGCAGCAGAAGCAAACGGTACAACCTTTACAGCACCTTTTGTTGCATTGGGAAGCGTTGTCACAATACATGGCAATTCGCATGCAACTAATCCTACTGCCGTTGCAAACGGTTGATGTGTATGAATAACTGCATTAACGTTCGGCATGTTTTTATAGATATATAAAAGAGCCTCTGTATCAACAGACACAGCCCGTTCTCCTTCAATAATATTGCCTTCAATATCAACAACTAAAATATCATTGTCGACCAGCTCTTCATAAATCATGCCTGATGGAGTAACGAGTATTTCACCGCTTGGCATCCTGAAGCTTACATTACCTCCAGAGAGTGCTATCAGTCCATATTTATCCAGTTTCAATGCAGCCTGAATAATTTCCTTTCTTTCATTGGCAAATTTCATAGTACGTAATCCTTTTAAGGTATTTTCTCATTATACTTTATCAAGTGCTGATTTCAGACTGTTGATAATGTCTTCAACATCCTCAATACCAACCGAGAGCCGAACCAAACCTTCATCAATTCCCATTTTTGCACGCTCTTCCGGCTTTAGCATTCCATGAGTTTGAAGAGGGGGCTGCTGAACCATGGTATCGCAGTCTCCAAGACTCACACAATATTTTGCAATTTCAAGATTATCTGCAAATTTTGTAGCCTTTTCCAAACCACCCTTCACAGTAAACGAGATCATACCGCTGCAGCCGCGGTCTTTGAATAATTTCCTTGCTAATTCATAATCCGGATGACTCTCTAATCCCGGATACGCTACATTGGATATTTTTTCATGGGCTTCAAGCCATTGGGCCACGGTAAGTGCATTCTGACAATGCTGCCGCATACGCAAATGAAGAGTCTTCATACCGCGAAGCATTAACCAGCAGCTGAAGGGACTGGGAACAGGGCCCAATTCCTGATAGGTAGAAGAGCGTATTTTATCAACAAACGTTTCAGTACCGGCCAGAGCACCTCCAACAAGGTCTCCATGTCCATTAAGATATTTTGTTGTGCTGTGTACAACAACATCTACACCATGTTCAAGCGGCCGAACAATGTACGGCGTAGTAAAAGTGCTGTCAACAATTGATACTAAATTGAATTTTTTTGCGCATTTCGCAAAATTATCCAGATCGAGTACTGCCATGGTTGGATTAGCCATTGTTTCAGCATAAAGCACCTTGGTTTCGGGTTTTATGACTTGCCTGATTGTTTCATCCTTAAAATCATCCACAAATGACACATCAATTTTAAATTCTTCGAAGATTTGTGTTAAAAGTTTAAATGTCCCGCTATAAATGGTTTTATAGGCAATAACATGATCACCTGATTGTGCGGCATTGAGTATAGCAAGAGTAATGGCGGCCATTCCCGAAGCTGTTACCAGACATTTTTCTGCACCTTCAAGGGCCGCAATTTTTTCCTGTAACTCATTTTGTGTCGGATTACGGGATCGCCCATATGTGTAAATTCCTTCTTTATCTCCTGAAAGATAGCGTTCCCTTGTTTCCGGTGTCCAGCAATAAGTACTGGTCATATACATTGGAGCTAAAAGGGCTCCAGTAAGCGGGTCAATATTCTGACCGGCATGAACAGCCTTTGTTCCAAATTTCATATTTTCCAAAATAGAACCTCACTCGTCATTAATCTTTATTATTACTTTGGTATGTTTTTCAGAATTCTGTATTAATTCTTCAAAACCATCCTGTACCAGGGTATCAAGAGTTACTTCTCTGGTAATTAATTCCTCAACATCGATAAGACCCTTTGAGAAATAATCCAGCGCAACACCTATTTCATGTGTATGTGCCTGAGACGTATACATTTTACGCTCGCCTTCCTGAAAATCATTCATAGGGAAAACAGGAGGTTTTTCAAAAACACCCATGACCATAAGTTTGGCCCCAGGCTTCATAACACTCACACAGCTGTTCAAAGTCTGTTGAATACCCACACACTCATAAACAACATCTGCTCTTTTATTATCTGACCATGCATAAACGGCTTCTTTAAAATCTGTCTTGGTAATATCAACATATGTTCCGCCGTATTTAAGAATGAGATCTTTTTTATGAGTTCCAACGCCTGCCATTAACAGCCGGCCTGCACCTGCAAACTTGGCAGCCAGAAAACAACCCAGTCCAATTATTCCGGGACCAACAACAACAACATCGGCTCCCTTAATGTCGCCAAGCAATCTGGTTGAATGTATCCCACAAGCTAAAGGTTCAGCCAAAACAGCGTGACGAAGGCTCACATTTTCCGGAATGGCAAACAACCGTTCTGCGTTTAGTTCGACATACTCGGCAAAAGTACCATCAACACCTATTCCCAGAAATCCTAATTTCTCGCAGATATTGTAATACCCTGATCGGCACATTTCACATTCACCACATGCAATAGTTCCGTTTGCAGTAACTCTGTCTGATACTTTCCAATCAGTAACACCTTCACCAACTTCGCTGATAACACCCGAAAATTCATGTCCCAGAGTAAGTGGAGCCATTTTTCCTGTAAGCCTGTGAGGCTTTTCAGTAGGAATAAAATTGGGACCGACATATTCATGCCTGTCAGTTCCGCAAATACCGGCATAAGCCACTTTTATTACAACATTTCCCGGCGCCGGTCTGGGAACAGGGACATCACTGATTCTTAAATCTTTGTATCCATGCCAAACAGCAGCTTTCATTACTCACCTCCTCCTGAAAAGAAAATATCAAAAAGTTCCTGGAGTTTTTTTCCAGGTTTCTTTTCACTGACATCGACGAAATCCTCAGGCAGTTTGTTTTCAATAAAATGCAGTACTTTATGAACAAACGAAACAGATGCAGTACAGGCTTCTTTGGGATCATCCCTGTAAGGATAGAGATCTAAAGTGTACCATCCATTATACGCCAGTTTTTCCATCCAATAAAAGAATTCAAAGAACTGCGGCCAATGCACAGTGCCGACAGGCATATCGTCATCAACAATACGGTAGTTATCATTAATATGCACATGAAAAAGCCTTTTCTGGGAGAGCAAAATTGAAGCAACTTCTGCCGGATTCTCTCCCGCGTTAAATGCGTGACCAACATCCAGAGTAACTCCCACATTATCAAAGCCGGTAGCTTGTGCAACGGCTAAAGCCATTCCGGCATTCCTGAGCATGCAACTCATTTTGGGTTCGGAGACCTTGTATTCCAGTCCCAGTTTTACCCGTGGATTATAGTCTGCACATGTTTTAAGTGAATCAATAAGATAATCGTATGCTTTAGCATAATCATTTTGAAATACATAATCGAAACCATCCTGTCCAAGCCAAAGATTGACAATTTCCACCCCTATAGATTCTGCAAAATCCATTGAGCTTTTTACCAGCTCTATGGATTTGGCTCTCCTTACCGGATCGGGTGCAGATAAAGAGCCGTGTTTCCATTCCTTGTCACATACAAGTTCCACCCCCATTCCTATAATATTAAGTCCGCACTCCTCAAGGACAGGTTTTATCTCTAACCAGTTAGATTCATTAACATCAGAGGGATACGTAATCTCAATACCAGTAACCCCGCTTATTCCCGAAATGGCTCTGACACGTTCCATAAAATTCATGTAAGGCCTGTACCCTTCACCCACAAAGCGATCAGTACCCATTCCATAAACCCAAACACCAACACCTAATTTATTATTCATATTTCAATCCTGTTTTAATTTTATTCTTTAACCGTTTTTTTATGGTAGAAACCCCTCATCAAAAAGAATTTCTGCAACCCAGGCAGCACTTGTTGCGACAACGGCCGTACACTTATCCAGCTTATGTGCTCCTGCTTCCTCAAACTCTTCTTTGTCCCGAGAATTCGTAATATGAAAAGCCCTCCCGAATATCTTTTTATGAATACCGTGACAAATTACAGTTCCATAGGTTTCAATATATTTAGTGTGCAGTTTACCAACTAATCTGGTACAAAGATTTTTTTCCTCCCTGTCTCCACCAAAAAATTCTTTACGCCTGCCGGCAAACATTCCCAGAGACAGTATTCCCCCACTGTATCCTCCACATACGCCATCGCCAAGAAGTCCCATTCCTGCAGCAAATCCGTTTGCTGCGCGAAACATCACAAGATCTTCTTTACCAGTTACATCGGACAGAGCAGCCATATGACATTGCGCACAGCCTCTGAAATTTTGTTCGTAATAATACCCGCGTCTGTAGGCTTCTTTTACCAACTTAACTTTTTGATCTTCCCAGAGAAAAAATTGAGGAAAATCATTAAAAGCATCAACTATCATCCTCACTAACTCTTGCTCGTATTTAACACCATAATACTCCTGGACAGCATCTTTGACTGAGTCTGAACTAATGGAAGAAGCTGTATTTTCTTTCCTATACGCAAACCAAAAGCCTAAAAATTTCGCAGTATAGTACGGGAGCTCTCCGCAAAGACGAAGCATTTTTGCCAGCAGAACAAGCCTTTTTTCTACAGGTAATTTCCAGTCAGTCTCAGATATATTATTTTCTAAGATCTCCACCTCCTTTTTCAGGTTATGAGAAAACGTATTAATAAACGAAGAGTCAAAAAAACCAACAGATTTCAATGCTGTTTGTATATCATTTATCAGATTTTCAAACTGCTCTTTTCTGTTCATTAATAGAAGACCTTTCAATAGACAATTATCTTTCAGGATCCAGCATAACTTTCAGTCCCTTCCGCTCCAGAACAACCTTGAGTGCTTCTTCCCAATCTGTTAAAGGAAAAATGTGCGAAACAATTGCATCGGTGTTAATTTTGCCAAGCTGAACTAAACGGATGGCTTTTTCCCAGGCTGTAGGTATTTGAGCATGAGATCCTTGAACGGTTAATTCTTTCTTTTTAATATTATGAAAATCTATCGTAATATCATTATTAAAGATTCCCATTGGGACAAAAGTACCGCGTCTTGCAATAATATCCATTGCAAGAGAAACGGCAGACGGAGCACCTGTTGCTTCAACAACAACATCAGCACCGTACCCTTCTGATACATCTTTAACAATCTTGTCAACATCATTTTTCATAACATCAACGACCATATCAATTCCAAGAGATTTGGCAATTTCAAATCGCTTTTTATCAGATGTAGTACCTCCGACAATAACATACGCCCCTTGAGCTTTTGCCACCTGTGCAGCAAAAAGACCTATGGGGCCTGGCCCCAGAACAACAACAACACTACCAACATTGACAACCGTTCTTTCTGTAAGAGCATGAACACCGCAAGCCAGAGGCTCAATACAGGCACCCTGTTCAAACGATAAATCGTCCGGCAGGTGCATAACACTTTCGGCCCGGTTAACGACATATTCGGCAAAACCGCCATTTGCGGCGGATCCAATACCTTTACGTTCAGGACAATGGTTCAATTCTCCTCTCTTACAGAAACGGCATTTACCGCAAACATGGTATGTCGTTTGAGTAATAACACGGTCTCCAATTGAAAAGCCGGTTACAGAATCGCCTATAGCATCAATAACTCCTGATATTTCATGCCCTAATACAACTGGAGGCTTTAAAGCAAATCCTCCTTCATGTATATAAACATTATCTGTCTGGCAAATACCGGAGCGTTTAATTTTAATACGGACCTGTCCGGGCACAGGTTCGGGTGTGGGAATTTCTGTAAAAATAATATTCCCCGGTTCAATTTTTGTTTTTACTAAAGCTCTCATAATTACTCCTATAAAACCTAAATATATAAATAAAACTTATTCATAAGTAAAAATTCAGACCCAATCAAATCGTCCTTTCCAGAAGTCAAACATTTGCTCTCTCACTGATAAAAATTGTGAATATACAGCGTTTAATTTCTGATTTTCTACAGGGTCAGGAATAAATACATCAACATTATTTTGCTGATGCTCTGTTTTATCCGAAATTTCCAATGCAATTTTCAGGATTTGAATAATCCCCATGGCTCCAAATTCCCGGGGGGAAGGTCTGGAGATTTCATGATTAAGAATATTGGCGATCATTTGACAGATTAAATCACTGACAGCTCCTCCACCCACAAGAAAGATCCTTCCATTAACAGCAGGTAACGTGTCATAACAATCCTTGACGGAGAAAACCAGCCCCTCATAAACGGCCCTGAACATGTCAAAAGAAGTATGGGCGGATGTTAAACCATAAAACCCTCCGCAAGCAAAAGGATTACGGAAGGGAGCTCTCTCTCCTTTAAGATAGGGATGAAAAACAAGCCCTCTGCTTCCTGCCGGGATTTCTGACATTTTTTTTTCCAGCTCAGGAAAACCTGAATCAGAAAAAAATATGTTTTTTGCCCAGTCAATTGTTGAACTCCCGTTTAAAGTTGCCATAACCCTGACATATTGGTCAGGATAAATACCGCACAGGGTGCTTCCATTTCGATTTAAAACATCGACAGAATTACTGTCTAGAAGAACTTCATTGCAAAGAGTAGTACCAATTATTGTGCAGCTTTCTCCAAAATTTTTTACACCTGCACCTACTAATGTTGCCACAACATCCAGTGCACCAGCAACGACAGGTACACCCTCAGGAATGCCGGTTTCCTTCTGTGCTCCTGAATGAATTTTTCCAATTATATCAGAAGAGTTCATTAAGGGAGGCAGCATTTCTTTTGCTTCCGAAATATCCAATAAATCAAATAATTCATAAATAAACTGATGGGAAAAAATATTAATTCCAGCTGTTGAAAAATCTGAGAAGTCGCTTACAATCCGGTCTGTAAGCTTATAATTAATCCAATCCTTACAATGAAATATTTTATTAATACAGAGGAACCGTTCCGGTTCATTTAGTTTAATCCATTTAAGAATAAGAGGGAAAGCACCGGGGAAAAGCGCTGTTGCAGAATTCTTTATCAGAAAATCATCAAAATAATTCCCTGTAATAACCTGAAGATTTTTTGTTCGTGTATCATTCCATAGAACAGCATTCCCCACAGGACGACCATTTTTATCAACAGCCCACAGTCCATCACCCTGGGCCGACACGCCGACACCCTCTATTGAACTCCAAATTGCCGGATTCTTCTCTTTCAGTTCTTTTGTCAGAATACAAATATCATGCCAAAGTAGTTCCATGTCCATTTCTGAAGCACCATCAAAAGGCATTTGTAATGTTGAAGGCCTGCGGGCAATATCTAAAACATTTCCCATAAGATCAGACAAAACAATTTTGATATTTGTTGTTCCAACATCAATACCCAAAAGTGAACCCATTACAACTATGCTCCCAAATAAGCCTTCCCCAATGAATCATCAGAAAGTATTTGCTCTCTGGTTCCTGATTTTTCGATGAGTCCAACAGAAAGGATATAGGCTCTGTCACATATTGAAAGAGCTTTGAACGCATTCTGCTCGACAATCATTATTGTAGTACCGGTTTGATTAATTTCAGTTATAATCTCAAATATCTGGTTTACTATAATAGGCGCAAGACCTAATGATGGCTCATCCAGTACCATGAGTTTTGGACGGGCCATAAGCCCCCGGCTGATTGCAAGCATTTGCTGCTCACCACCGCTTAGATATCCGCCATACTGATTTTTTCGTTCACGGAGTCTTGGAAAAAGCATAAAAACTTTTTCAATATCTTCTTTTATCTCTTTTGTATCAGTTCTTAGATAAGCTCCAACCAAAAGATTATCAATTACTGTTAAATGAGTAAAGATTTTACGGCCTTCCGGAACATGCACAATTCCTGCGCCGACAACATCATAGTTGCGTTTTGGCACTGGTTTTCCGAGGAAGGTTATACTTCCGCTTGTAGGCTTAACAACAGAAGAAATACAATTAAGAAGAGTTGATTTACCTGCACCATTAGAACCAAGTACGGCAACCACTTCTCCTTCATCAACCTCTAACGAGACTCCTTTTAAGGCTTTTATTCCTCCACCGTAAGAAGCATGAAGATTATCAATTTTAAGCACCTTCTGCACCTCCCAAATATGCCTCTATTACATCTTTGTTCTGTTTTACTTCTGCAGGAGTTCCCGAAGCAATTGTTTTACCAAAATTAAGGACTGTTACGGTATCACATAATTTTGTAACAACATCCATATGATGTTCAATCATCAGAACAGTCAGGTTAAATTCTTCTTTAATTTTTAATATAAAACCCACCAACTCGTCAGATTCATCCATGTTCATACCAGCAGCAGGTTCATCAAGCAGAAGGAGTTTTGGATTAAGAGCCATGGCCCTGGCTATCTCCAGCTTTCGCTGATGTCCGTAAGGAAGCTTGCTGGCTATCTCATTTCGATTATTCTCAAGACCAACCGCCTGCAGAAGCATCATTGCTTTATCGATTATTTCTTTTTCGATTTTTCGATATCGATTGCTTCTAAAAAGAACATCGAAAAAATTATATACTGCATCCATACTGCTTGCTAATATTACATTTTGAAGTACATTCAAATTTGAAAAAAGTCTGATATTTTGAAATGTCCGGCCAATTCCCTTTTGTGCAATTACATGAGGCGCTGCCCCGGTGATATCCATTCCAGTAAAAAATATGCTTCCACTGCAGGGACTTATAATTCCGGTGATATTATTAAAAATTGTTGTTTTGCCTGCTCCATTCGGTCCTATCAATCCATAACTTTTTCCATGAGGAATGGTAACGCTAAAATCATCAATAGCTCTGACACCTCCAAAATCTTTAATAACATTTTTTATCTCTAATACAGGAGTCATTTTCAACCTTCCATCACTTATTTTATGCTTTCTTTTTGACAAAAGAACGGAATCTATTAATAGACTCTGATATATAAGAAATTAATTTCCGCATGGAAAATTCTTTGTACCCAAACAAGCCGGCAGGTCTTAAAGTAATAATTAATACTACAGCAAGACCATAGAAGAACATTCGGTAATTTGCAAATTGCCTAAATATTTCAGGTAAAAGAGTTACAACAAGAGAGCCCAGAATTGAACCTGTCAAACTCCCAAGTCCACCAATAACAACCGTAATTGTAAGCTCTGCTGATTTGGGTAAATTAAACATTATAGGAGAAAGGAACATAAGGTTATGGGCATATAAAGCGCCTGCCCATCCTGCATAAATTGCACTAAAAACAAACGACATTTTTTTATATTTAGTAATATCTATACCTACAGCTTCTGCTGCTATTTCCTGTTCTCTGATAGCTGTAAAATTCCGGCCGTATTTTGAATGAATTAATGTCCATGCTATTATTACAGCCAGTACGAGACTTATAAACGCTACAGGTAAAGTTGTGTATCTCGGTATTCCTGCCAGTCCTCGGGCACCACCTGTTACAGATGTCATATTATTAAACAATACACGTATCATTTCTCCAAAACCCAAAGTTGTAATTAAAAAATAATCTCCTTTTAATTTAAGCGTCAAAGAGCCAAGGAGATAGGCAACAAAACCGGCAACCAGCATGCCAAACAGAACAGAAGGTATAAAGGGAAAACCAGATTTTACAGTCAGTAAAGCTGAAGAATATGCGCCTATTGACATGAATCCGGCATTACCAAAAGAAAACAATCTGGTAAAACCGGTTAATACAGATATTCCCAGAACAGCAATAATATTTATGCATGCCAAAACCAGGATTCCCTGTGTATAATCCGTAAACATAATATACCGCTCCTCTGCCTAGGCCTTTTCTTCCACACTTACGCCCATTAAGCCGCTTGGTTTTATTAATAAGATAGCAATCAATAATGTAAAGGTTATCAAGTCTCTCAATCCGGAATTTAAATACCCGGACACCATAGCTTCGGTAATACCAATAACCAAAGCTCCTGCAATTGCACCTCTTACGCTGCCAAGACCTCCAAATACAGATGCTATAAAAGCTTTAAGACCGATATTTCCCATAGTTGGATATACATTATATTTAAGTCCAAGCAAAATACCTGCAGCTCCTGCAAGTACACCGGCAATTAAGAATACAAGAGCAAACATTTTGTTTACGTTTATACCTAAAAGGCCTGCCGTAGCACTGTTTGATGCAATAGCTCTAATTCCCAGACCCAGTTTAGTTTTTGTTATAATAAGTTCGAGAGTTACAAGGGCCACTGCAGAAATACACAAAGAAAACAGATCCAAAACTCCAACAGAAACACGTCCGATAGAGATGGAAGAAACCGGTAAAACAGGAGGGAACTTCTGAAACTTGGCTCCAAATAAAAGCATTGCTCCGTTTTGGAATACAATGGAGATTCCCATTGCCGCAATCATTAAAAACATAGTTGGAGATTTATTCTCCCGGATTCTTCTATATGCCAGCCGTTCATTAAGGAAACTGATAACACCAGCACCCAGAACACCAATGACTGCCGCAATTACTACAGTTGCCACAAAGGATATCTGAAGAAATTTGACAAATATCAATGTTAAGTATGCACCTAACATTGCAACTTCACCATGCGCCCAGTTAGAAAAGCCAAGCAGACTGTATATAAGCGCATATCCAGAGGCAATTAAAGCATATACACCACCCACTGAAATTCCATTTACCAGCTGCTGTAAAAACATTCATCTCCCCTTTCTGAAGGTTCCGGAGAGGGGAGCCCCCCCCGAAACCCCACACAGAAAATAAATAATTATTTACATACAATATAATTATTTATACATCTCCACAAAAACCTCATTCGGACCTTCAATGGTAAATATAGCCAATTCCCTCTGCGGATTATGAGTGGCCGGATCTACTGCCATTTCTCCAATCAAACCTTTAAAAGATGTTGTCGATTCAAGAGCATCACGGATTGACTCGGGATCGGCTTTGCCAGTCTCGTTAATAACCTGCTCAAGCCATTTAATTCCATCATTCCCAAACAGAACTTCACCTTCCAGAGCAATATTAAATTTTTTCGAATATTCTTCACCATAAGCCTTTGCTTCAGGAGTATTAAAGCCAGGCCGTGAGCAAAAAATAGCTCCTTCAAGAGCACCTTCCGCCAAAGTAGGGAGTTCAACTGAATCCCAGCCGTCAAATCCCACAAATTGACATTTAAGGCCCAACTCTCTTGCCTGTTTGCTTATCAAAGCCACATCGTTGTAAATCCACGGAATAAAAAGTACTTCAGGATCTTCCTTGGCAATCTTAGAAAGAGGCGCCCTGAAATCATTGTCTCCGGAGTTTGCTTCCTCTTTGGCAACCATGATACCTCCGCCGGCTTCAAAAGCTTTAATAGTAAAATCAGAAACACCTGCAGAGTAAGAGTCTCCAATATTGGTCAGGATAGCTGCACGTTTAATTCCTTTAGAAAGAACATATTCAGCCATTTTGGAACCCTGGAATGAATCGATAAAGCAAAGGCGGAAAGAATAGGGATGCAGTTTCCCGTTTTCATCCACTGTAACCAATTCGTTTGATGCCGCAGTAGCAATAACAGGAACTTTTTTTACATCCGCAACAGACGCCATAGGTATATTACAGCTCGAGAAATTGGTACCAACAACAGCAACAACATTATATTTATCAACAAGCTGCTTATAGGCATTAACCGAATCCTGCGGATCTCCCCGGCCATCAAGTCCAATAACCTCTAGCTGTCTTCCCAAAACTCCGCCTGCCGCATTAATTTTCTCGGCAGTTAACTGCATACCATTCAGGCCTGCCTGTCCCCATAATGCGGTATCGCCGGACAAGGCAGAGACATAACCTATTTTAATAGTGTCCTTTGTATCATTCTTACCCGAACCGCCATCTGCAGCGTCTTTCGGTTTACATCCGGAAAAGACAAGCATAACCAGCAGGAAGATCGTGAAAAGTATAAATACTTTTCTCATACAACTCTTACATGTTCTCAAACTCTTCATTAAGTTCCCCCTTAATCAAAATTAACCAAAATGAATATTATCATTTTAGATCATCACACATATTAAGCTATCTTCCTCTGCAATTCTTCTGCAATTGATTTATCCACAATAAGGATGTCTATACAGCCTGTTTTCAAGGCTCCGTATACAGCATCCGCCTTTTGAGCTCCCGCAGCAACAGCAATAACATTTGGTATATTTTTAAGTGTTTCAAAATCAACACCTACTACCTGATTTTTTAATTTAACTGTCCCCAAATCACCTTCAATTTTAAATGGATTAAAACAAATATCCCCAACATATCCGGAGTCTTGCAACATTTTCAGATCTTCTTCACATAGATAGCCTTCTGTAACAATAGTGGCTATTTTACTGAGTTCACCAATCCCCATAACAGCAATATTACAATCACTTATTCTTTCAAAAGATTTTTTATAAAAATCTTCTTTAGCAATTTCTCTAAGTGTATCAGAATTCATGGTTGCAGGAGCATAGAGAATGTTAAAATCACAATCAAGTTTATGGGCAAGTATTCGGGTAATTTCATCTGGTTTTATTGAATGATTTTTTGTATCGACTCCGCCAACCAGCTGCACAACTGAACATTTATTTTTCCGGGATGGCCGAATATTTTTCATAATTTCATTTAAAGTGACACCCCAGGAAACTCCAATCTTATCTCCATTTTTTATAAAGTCTTCAAGGAATTCCCCCGCCTTTATTCCTACCAGAGTCAGAGGCGGAAGATCGTTATTTGAAGTATCTGCTACAACAACCTGTTTTAAACAAAATTCTTTTTCTAATAGATTTTCCAAAGTAACACATTCATCATGCTCATCATGAATTGTTATGGTAACAATGCCTTCATCGAGTAAAGAATTAACAAGCTTATTTGCATATTGCCGTGATATTCTGAATTTGTGAGCAATCTGCTCCTGAGTCATGCCTGCCTTATAATAAAGATACGCTATTTTTGTCAGAACACGTTTATCAACCATTCACCAACCAAAAACTGGCGACATTTGTCGCCGTTAATTACATTTGTTTATTTACATGGTAAAGCCACTACCGGCTGAAGTCAATCAATAGTTTTTTATTTAATTCACCATGCCAGCTTCATGAGGTATACTGTCAGGGAATTGCTGACAGGGGGCATTTGCAGGCAGATAAATATGAAAATAATAATATCACCGGCTAAAACGCTTAATCTGAAAAACAGTGTTTCTACTGACTGGACGCTGAATATTTATACAAAACAAATTGTGGGCATTCTGAAATTATTATCAAGATCTGAATTAAAAAAGGCTTTAAAAATATCTGACAGCTTACTCAATACCAATGCGCTCTACATAGAAAATTTTGATAAAAAAGTTACATACAAAGCTCTGGACATGTACAAAGGAATGGTATTCAAGGCACTCAACGCGGCCAATCTGGATAAACAATCTCTGAAATATTTGGATGACAACCTGCTTATTCTTTCAGCGCTCTACGGAGTACTGCAGCCTTCTGATTTAATAAAACCTTACCGGCTGGACTTTAATTCCAGTCTGAAAGTTGATGGTGTACCGCTGAAAAACTATTGGAAGAAATAT
>PDWJ01003811.1_pt1 | contig 14025 bp, 8 predicted proteins | sample 1430881 | NCBI WGS metagenome assembly PDWJ01 (sample SAMN01162460, study PRJNA174530) | Oral metagenome, whole genome shotgun sequencing project. | biome: Marine environment; feature: Marine mammal; material: Swab sample of the gingival sulcus; isolation source: swab sample of gingival sulcus... | reverse complement strand
CAGCTTTTGATTTTCACAAAATTCCCCAGAATTCTAATTCTTTAAAATGCTGAATGAATCAGGGTGCAAATTTATTATAAATAACCTTGTTGACAATGACTTTTTAGCATAGATTTTAATAAAAAAATCGTGATTTTAAAGTGTTCAAACTATCTTTGATATTTATTATTTTTGCTTAAAATTTTCATAGAATTGATACACGATTATAAAAAAAACAACGATACTATTGCAGCTCTTTCTACACCCTATGGTGTGGGCGGTATTGCCGTGGTAAGATTGAGTGGTTTTAAATCCCTAAAGATTGTTCAAAAACTGTTTCAAACGACCGGTAAATCTAAAGATCTAAGTCAAGCGGCTACCCGGACTGCTCATTACGGTTATATTGTGAATGATGGTAAAACAGTTGATGAAGTGGTAGTGACGCTTTTTAAAGCACCATATTCTTACACCGGAGAAGATGTGGTCGAGGTTAGTTGTCACGGCTCACTAATCGTCCAACAGGAAATGGTACAGACCTTTATCGAGCACGGTGCCAGAGCAGCAGAACCAGGAGAGTTTACCCAACGGGCTTTTCTCAACGGTAAATTGGATTTAAGTCAGACAGAAGCTGTCGCCGATCTTATTCACGCCCAAAGCCAATTGTCCAAAGATATTGCCCTTAACCAATTGCGGGGCGGATTTTCTAATGACTTACAGGTGGTTAAACAAAAATTGGTGGAATTTGCATCGCTCATTGAATTGGAACTGGATTTTTCTGAAGAAGATGTAGAGTTTGCCGACAGGACACAGTTAGAAACATTGGTGGTCTCTACTTTGGAAAAGGTTAAGGCATTGTCACAATCGTTTAAAACGGGTAATGCCATCAAAAATGGGATCAATACCGCTATCGTAGGAAAACCCAATGCCGGAAAATCGACCTTGCTCAATGCTTTACTCAATGAAGAACGCGCCATTGTTACAGATATTCCCGGAACCACACGTGATACGCTGGAAGAGGTTATTCATATCAATGGTTTACTATTCAGATTTATCGATACGGCCGGTTTACGGGATACCGAAGACACGGTAGAGAAAATAGGAGTGGAGCGGGCGAGAAAGAGCATTGCCCAATCTCAAATCTTCTTATATGTATTTGATGTCAATACGACAACTCCCGAAAGCCTGCAAGCGGATCTTCAGAATCTGCCGCAAGACATTCCACATTTATTGGTCGGGAATAAAGCTGATTTATTATCTGAATCGCAAAAACAATCCTGGTTATCTTTTGATGATAGCATTATGTTGATCTCTGCTTTGACTAAAACGCATATTGACACCCTTAAAACCAAGCTCCTTAAGACTTTGGCGCTGGATAAGATTGATACCTCAGCAACTATCGTGACCAATGCCCGTCATTATAATGCTTTACAAGAGGTTCAAACAGCTCTTGAAGATGTTTACGCAGGTCTGCAAAGTGGTATTTCAGGCGATCTTCTCGCCGTAGATTTACGCCAGGCCTTACACCATCTGGGAAGTATTACCGGCGAAATCACCGGCGATGATATTTTAGGGAATATTTTTGCTAATTTCTGTATTGGGAAGTAAGAAAAGAAAACAATAATAAACACCAAAATACACAACATTAAAAATCGGCGACTCATCTAGATGAGTCACCGATTTTTGTTGACGTCAATAACTTTAAACAGATTTACTCAAATCTTTAATCTCTTTAATTGTTTCAAATTTTACATCGGCTAGTTCTTTAAAATGTGCTGTACCACACTTTATTTTACCTTTTTCTACTCCTTTTAAGTCCATTTCTAATTGAGTAGAACCTTTACTTTCACAAACAAAATAAACTTTCTTTTCTTTATTTTCTTCCCAAACAACAGCCCAATCAGGGTTATAACTACCTAATGGCGTTGGTATTTTAAACCAAGACGGTAATTTAGTATAGAATTTCACATTTTCACTAATTTCAAATTCTCTTACAAGTTCCGATTCTATATTACTATCGTAAATTACATAATCATAAGGAGATTTTGTGCTTTCTCGCATGTTTTTTTCCAAGAAACCATGTAATTCTTCATCTTCAAATAATTCTTGTTTGTAAAAATGACTATCACCAAGTTTATGATATTTAATTCCGTCCACAATATATTTGCTCATAATATCTCTAAAAATACTCAATACCGATTTCGCATAAATTTGTGGATTTCGCTTTATCATATGTACCGTTTCTGATGCTTCTAATATCTCAATGATAGTTCGCCTTGTTAAATTAATTTGCTCTTGTAAAAAACTAATGATGTTAGGGATGTTATCTACGTCTCGTTTGGAATTGTATTCTGCATCTGCTTCTTCTACAGTTTCGATACCACTTTCATCTATTTTTAAAGATACTTTTTTGAATATTAACTTTCCATCAAAAACACGAACACGGTCTTTTATGGCTCTTGCAATATCATCTTTTAATTTTTCAATATCATAATCTACTTCAAAATAAGTCTTATATTTTATTTTATCCCAAATGGCTTTAAAATCATCACTTAATAAAACTTCTTTTTTAACTTTTAAAGTTTTTCGTTCATCACGATTTTTAATTTCTAACGAACCTGCTTTTTTGGTTAGTAAATTATATACTTGTAGTTTAATTTCTTCTGTTTGAAAAAAATCTGGTAATACTACGGTCTTTTCTTTTAAGGCTTGTTTAAGCGTATCGGTTACTTTTCCTTGATTAGATAAATATCCGTTTTCTTTTAATTCTCCCCACAATTTAGCCGACTGATTCTTATTTACATTTTGTAATTTATCATTTTCATCTGTATAGGTAATTGCTGAAAAATCATCTTTGCTAACTACTCCAAATTTACTGCCACTTGCTTGTTCCATTTCGCCTTGTAGTCCTTTTGTAAAATGCTCATAACTTTCACTTGCCATTACAGTAAGTAAATTTACATCATGCCCATACACACGCTGTCCTTCTTGATTAACGGCTAAACGCAATCCACGACCTATTTCTTGTCGCCTTCTGGTTTCACTTTTACCTGCTTCTTTTAAGGTGCATATTTGAAATACATTAGGATTATCCCAACCTTCTTTTAACGCCGAATGCGAAAATATAAAACGAATTTTATTAGCAAATTCATCTCCGAAACTCAATAAACCTTCTTTATCTTTCATAATAGCATGAAAGGCATCTCCTGCATCTTTTGAGTTAATAGAACTTGCTGTTTCTTTGATGTCTTTAAATTGCCCACTTTTCTTATCTTTTGCAAAATAACCATTATGAACTTCACTTACATGACGGTCTAAATCTTTTATTTCATCTTGGAATAAATCTCTATATTGAGGGAGTTTTATCAAATTTTTATATTCTTCTTCAAATATTTTAGCATATTCTCCGTGTTCTGTTTCTTCATCGGTATAAACACGATACTTTTCTACTTTATCAATAAAGAATAAAGACAATACTTTTAATCCTTGTTTATTAAGTTTCTTCTCTTTATCTAAATGTTCTGTTATCGTTCTTCTAATTTGTAAACGCTTAATCTCGGTTTCAGGAAAATGATTTATCGATTCATCATAAGTAACAAATTGTCCGTTTAAAAAGCTTACATATTCTTTTCCTTTTTCACGATTAATCACATCAATGGTAAAATTATCATCATAAATATCATTACCTGTAAGTAATTGTAGATTTTGCCCATTTTTTACATTGATAACTTTTGTCTGAATATCTCCATTTCTATTACGTGTATGTACCTCCAATTTTGCTTGGATTGTTTTACCTCCCGAAAACCCTTTTAGCACTACATACGGATGATTAAAAAACCCTTCTGGAGTAACACTTGCCACCTCAATTTGCTTGACTAACTTACGATTATAAGCCTCCACGGCATTTAAACTAAACATTGTATTTATTGGTTCGGTATGTGTTGCCGAGTAGTCCAACTGCACCATCGGATTGAATTTAGCAATGGCCTTTTTTGCTTTTTCAGAATTACTGGTGCTTTGTGGTTCATCAACGATAACAATAGGATTTGTTTGTGCGATAAGTTGCATAGGACTTACGGTGCTATTATCTCTTTCGTTATTGATGATATTATCCTCGCTATTAAAGGCTTGAATGTTAATAACCATAATTTCCAAATTTTGACTTTTAGCAAATTCGGATATCATATTTGGCTTTTTACTATCGTACACAAAAAAATGAAAAGGCGTATTATTGTATAATTGCTGAAAATGTGCTTTGGTAATTTCTAACGATTTTAAAACTCCTTCACGAATACTAATACTGGGCACTACAATAATAAATTTACGAAAAGTAAATTTTTGATGAAGTTCCATAATGGTTTTTAAATACACATAAGTCTTCCCTGTTCCTGTTTCCATTTCTATACAAAAACGGTTTTCTTTTACCTCGACAGGGTCGCTTACGGGTAACTTATTACGACGCTGAATTTCAATTACATTATTATATAACTCTTCATCGGTAAGGATGAGTTTATTTCCGTAACCAATGGTTATTTGATCTGGATTAAAAAGGTCTTTTTCCGTATCAGGGTTACTAACACTAAATCTTCCTTCTATATGTTCTTGTCCGTTAAATATATCTACAATACTCGCTATTGCTTCGTTTTGAAAATCTAAATTAGGATTAAATACTAATTTCATATTTTTTGTTTTTTAGGCTACAAATACTTATTTAATTGTTTTGTATTTTTGATTAGGATGTTTTATCATTTCAGGTATTGTATAGTTTATTTTACCCTCTTCAATAAGTTCTTTTAAGTAAGAATTTTTAATATACTTCTCATTTCTGCCAATTATTATTGCAATTTCTTTTGAGCTTAACTCTTTTATTGCACAAATTTTCACAATCAAATTCTTAATAGACTCAGTATCTGTTCTTTGACCTATTTCACCTATTTTGTTTATTAAATCACTAGGTAGAGAATTTACAAACTTATCTACCATGCTCATTTCGTTATCTACCATGGTTATGTTCTTATCTACCATGCTGGTTTTCTTATCTACTATGCTGGTAACAGGTTTATCATTTTGAGAAGTCGTAAATTTCATTATTTCATCCGTAGGAATGTAATAAGTGTGCTTTCTATTTCCTTTTTTGGTAATTAATTTTTTAGAGGACAAATCACGTAGATATTTTGTTGAAATTTTACTAGATAATCCACAAAGTTGTCTTGAAGATTTATTGTCAATAGCACCAACTTCTCTGATAAAAACCAACATCATCTTTTGTTCATCTGACAAATCAAATTCTTTAAAATAATTAAGCCAATGAATATCAAATTCACTTAAAAAATTATGTAACAATAAACGAAGTGTAAATGAGTTTTTTGAATGACTACTTTCAAAAGTAGGAAGTAGCATATTACCATTTTTCATTAACTTTCGCATTAGCCCAAAACCTGTTCCTTTGGTTTCTGCCAAATTTGTTTCATGAAAAATAGAGGCAATAAATGTATTTCTGTTAACAGAACCAGGTTCCCCAATAGACTCTTCAGACTTTAAAGAAAAACCTGCATTAATAATTTCTATTCGGTTGGAATAACGAATAATTTGTATGGGTTGATTAACACGATAACTTCTATGAATAAAAGCATTAACAACGGCTTCACGCAACACTCTTAATGGAAGCACCCAATTTGATTTTGCTTGTATTTCACCTTCTTCTAACAAAAAGTTTGTAGGCAAATCATCGGATATTGCACTAACAGTACGGTGTACTAATGTAATAAGAGGACCTCGTAAATCTAATGTTGTAGCAAATCGTTCATCAGGGTTTTCAACCCATGTTTTACCATTAACTCTTATATAATCCACTCTCATCATTGGCATTAATCTTCTTAACGCCATTTTTTTTCCAAATACAATTAAACCACAATTGGTTAGCTTCCATTCATTATTGTATTTTTTTATACAATTTAAAGCACGAAGTAAATCTATGTCTTCATAGATTAATTCTTCTGCGTTAGGATTAACCTCATTTCTTAATTTACGATATAAGGCAACAGCACTTTCACTAATATCATCTATATCGGAATCCTCTACAATAGCACTATCAAAATCATCTTCCTTGTTGTAAAACACAAACATATCATCATCGGAACAATGTTGGTCTGTTGAGCCAATTCTCCTTAATGCTCCTGTTGGTAATCCTCTATTTTTAAAATAAACAGGTTTCATTGTTTGAGGCAGTTCTTCTACCTCAATTAATACAACATTTTTACCTTGGTAGCGTTCAATACTTATGTTAGGTCGAATAGGCTGATTAAAAGTTTCTGCACACTGTGTTGCAAGGTCTTTTTGTATTTTATCTGTATCATCTACCCCAACTACCTTATAACTTGGAAATAAACTTTCTTTATCTTCCTCAACACCTAAAACGATTGTACCTCCTCCAAGGTTTGGTTCATTAGAGAAAGCAATGATAGTTTCTAAAATAGACTTTCCTACTTCACCTCCTCTTTTCACTTCCAAACCATTGTGTTCATCCGTTTGATTCAGTATCTCTATGATTTCTTTTAATTTACTCATTTGTTTTATTCTTTATCTACCATGCTTATCTGCCAAGGCTATTTACCACAAAATAAAATGTTTAAACCTTATCTACCATGCTTACCTACCAAGGCACTGTTCTTTTTTAGTTAATAATTAAGAATTATTAGTTAATAGTTTTTTCAACTCTTAACTCTTAACTCCTAACTCCTAACTCTTAACTCCTAAATTTTAACTCTTAACTCATAACTCTCTAAATGCTTTTCACATCATTAATACCATTTTCTTTAAACAATACAATGGCGTTTGTTTTTTCTACATCGTTGGTAAAATTATTTTCATCAAAAACAATTTGCGTGTTATCTAAGTCGTTTTCTTTTATCCACGATACCATTTCTTTTGCAGTGTTTCGCGTAATACCTTGGTCTAAACAAATTAATAATTGCCCGAAACCAACACTATAAACGGTTTTATTATCAATGGTAATTGTTTCAATAGGATAAGTAAGGTCTAAACCGTATTTTAACAACACCTCGTACAATACATCTTCGGTAGAGCGTTCTGGCTTAATAACTGAATCTTTAAAAAGGTTTAAGTTTTGCTCTAACTCCTCGGGCGATTTTTCCCAAGAATACATATTACTACTATCCAAACGCAATACCTTAAAACCAATATCCAATTTTTTGGCTTCTGCTGTTTTGCCTTCCGCGATTAACTCTTCTTTTATTTTTGTACCTGCACGGCGAATACGCTCTTTACCTATTTCACAAATGTTTTTATATCCCGCTTTATAGGCTTCGCTTTTTTCTTCTGTGGCTTCTGGTAATTGTACCATAATGAATTTTCGGTTGCCTCCATCTTCTGCGTTTAATTTCATTGTGGCGTGGGCTGTGGTCGCAGAACCTGAAAAGAAATCAAGGATTATATCATTTTTATTTTGAGAAACTGTATTGATTATTTTATTTAAGAGTATTATTGGCTTAGGATATGAAAACTCAATTTTATCAGAAAATAGGCTTTCAAAATCCTTACGACCAGTTGTTGTTCCTCCATAATTTAGTATTGAAAGAAGATAAGTTTTCCTTCTTTCATCAGTTGGTATGATTAATCTTGGCTGTCTATTACCATCACTACCCCAATAAATTAAATCATCTTTAATTAATTTATCAACTTCCTCTTTATTCCATTTCCATTGTTTAGTAAAAATATTTCCATTAGGGTTTTTAATAGAGAAATAATTTTCATGGTCTTTATTTTCTTTTTCAGCATTTACAGCAAGATTAGCCGTTTGAAATTCATTTTCTCTACCGATTAATGCCTCATTAATTTTTGAAAACTGTGTACAGTTTTTGTTTTTATAAACAACTACAATATATTCATGTATTTTTCTATATCTTTTTGTAACTTTTAATGTACCTGAAGAACCTTCCGCTTCTTTGTTCCATATCATTAAATCAACATTATTTTCACCAAAAATCTCATCAGCAATCTTTCTTAAATTATGTACTTCATGATCATCAATAGACATAAAAATAACGCCATCATCAGTTAATAAATTTCGTGCTAATTGCAAACGAGGGTACATCATATTTAACCAATTACTATGGTAACGCGCGTTCCCTTCATCGTTGGTTTCGCTACTTATTATATTCCCGTATTCATCAGTTCGGTTAAATTTTTCGTTGTATTCAGCAAGGTTGTCTTTATAATTGTCTTTATACACAAAGTCTTTTCCCGTATTATAAGGCGGGTCTATATAGATCATTTTCACCTTGTTGTAATAAGACTTTTGTAATAGTTTTAGCACTTCTAAATTATCGCCTTCTATATAAAGGTTTTGGGTGCTGTCCCAATTTACACTATCCTCTTTTACCGGGCGTAATGTTCCTATACTTTGCTTTAAGGCTTCGTTTATGGCCTGGCGTTTTCCCGGCCAAGTAAAACGGTAGTACTCCTTATTCTCTTCTAAATTTTCACCTAACACTTGTTGCAATTTGGTAAAATCAATTTTACCCTCACCAAACACACTTGGAAAAAGTTGTTTTAGTTGTGCAATGTTTTCTTCGGTTAGGTTTTTACTTTTTGTATCTGTTATTTTGTCCATATTTTTTTAGTTAATAATTAAGAGTTAAAAGTTAATAGTCTTTTTTAGTTAATAATTAATAGTTAATAGTCCTCTTAACTCTTAATTCTTCATTCTTTTCTTTTTTGTTGTTTTCACTATGCTTACTAATATTTTTACAATTTCTTCTGTATCATTATGCAAGGAAATAAATTGTTTTTCGTCTAAATATTATGTGCCTTTTAACAAGTTGAGCCAATAAAGTGTTTCGTTGGCTTCTTTTAACGCAATACTTGCTTTATTAATAAAATCTGCTGTTGATTGAGCAAATTTACTTTCACTAACCAATGCACCAATAGCCGTTCCACTGCGTAAAAGTTGTTTGCTTAAAACAAACTCCTTTTTTTCCTCTTTTAAAAACTTATATAAATTCACAATTCTTATTGCAAATAAATAACTTTTCTGTTTAATAATACTCTCTTTCATAAATCCCTTTTGTTGGTTAATAATTAAGAGTTAAAAGTTTTTTTCTTGATTTTTAATTCTTAACTATTAATTTTTCATTCTTAACTCTCAACTCTTCTTCAAGTTGTTTTTTCTGTATATTTAAGCGTATGCGTTGGTCAATATCTTTGGCTTTTTTAATGTTGTTTTTTATGCTTTGTATTTGCTTTTTTAATTCTTTTACTTGTCGTAATGTATCGTAATCGTTATTTGGTTTTTCTCGTAAATTAAAACGACCTGTTTGGTAGGCAATATTTAAACTTACAATAGCATTTACATAACTTTGGTGTAGCGTTTGTAAATTGTTTTTTTGTATGTTTTTAAACTGCAACGCCTTTAAAAACTCGTTTTGTTGTGCATTTTGCTGTGTGAGTTTTAAAATAGGTGTTGTATGTTGTGATACAATTACTCGTTTGTTCTTATCGGCTTCATTGTATTTTTTTTGTGCTGTGTTTATGATAAATTCATCATTACTATATAGCACCAATACACAAGGTTTTGGTATGTGTTTTTGGTATAGGTTTATTAGTTTTTCGGTGTATTTTATAAAATGTTCGTGTTTTAGTTTTAGGGCAAAAAATAAAATATCTTTATAATCCATTTCATCGGTAACCAATGCAGGAACAAAACTTAACTTTTGCTGTAATGATGCCTGTAATACGGATTTTTCAGGTAAAAAAGGCTCACGCAATAGTTTGTTTTCGGCTGTTGTTAATTTACAGCGTTTCTCAAATTGTTTTTTAGGGAATACCGTTTGAAACAAACAACCGTTTGGTAATTGAAATATGTTTTTTACCCAATTTTCCATTTTATGTAATAATAAAATAGTTGATTAAACTAAATGCTGTATCTATCGACTGTATCGGTGTTACGGTTTCATCGGTATTAAATACACTATCTAATACGTTGAGATCGGCATTTCCTTTAATACTTTCAATAGCAACGGCGTATAAATCTTGTAGTTTCTGTATCTCTTTTTTATTGCTTATTTTTTTTACCAAATCATCAATCAGTTCCTTATTTTCTTTTGGGCTAATCATACACGAATTTCGTAAAACATCTAATGTGTTTTTACTTTGTTTAATATTGTATATAATTTCGCCATCATTACTTACAAATACCAACCCAAAAGGATATAATGGGTTGTTTGCGGTATAGTCCTCATTATGCTCGGTATGTTTAAGGCAAAAGACTACGCCTTTATCTTCAAATTTAGATTTTGCCATTCCTGCGAACCCTGGAATTATTTTTTGTAAATTCTCTTTGTCGGTAGGAGTTAAATGGTCAAGGTCTACTTTAAAATCATTAAAGGTAAAATCGGTAATACTAATGCTGTCGCCTTGTAAATCTTCTAAATCTATAACTTGTGTTTGTAGTTTTTCCAATTGCTTTACACGATAACTCAACTCATCATTCATTACATCGGTACTAATAATGTTTTCATCTCCTGTGGCTGATACATCTAATATTTCCATCCGTCCTTTTACACGGTCTATTAAATTGATATAAGCATTTAAGTCTATATTTGGCCAAAAATTAGCCAACTGAATATCGGTGTTTGTTGAGCCAATTCGGTCAATTCTTCCAAATCGTTGAACAATACGAACTGGGTTCCAATGTATATCATAATTCACTAAATAATCGCAATCTTGTAGGTTTTGCCCTTCGGATATACAGTCCGTACCTATTAAAATATCTATTTCGCCAATAGCATCACTTTCAGGTCTTTTTTTAGACCTTGGCGAAAAGTTTAGGATAATATCGTTAAACTTGTTCGGCGAGTCTTCTAGATTAGTTTTGCTATTGTTACTTCCTGTTACTAATCCACTATACAGGTTTAATTCTTCTTTTGCCCAATTAGCAATATTATCATACAAATAAGTTGCTGTATCGGCAAAGGCAGAAAAAATCAATATTTTTTTATTGTTGGCATTGATAGGGTTTTCAACTTTATCTTTTATAAGTTTTTTTAATTCTTTTAATTTTTCATCTCTTGATTCTGTAATTTTTTCAGCATCTTCTACAATTTTATTAATTATTTGTAAGTCAAATTGTAAATCGTCTTTAAAGGCTATTAAATCAATATCTTGTAGCAATACTTTTACATTATTACCTATCAATACTGTTGGGTCGATGGTATCAATATCAAAATCATCTAAAATAGATAGTTTGGTCTCTATACTTTCGGATTGTGTAAAATGGTCTATTTGCTTTATTAGATCACTTACTTGTTCTTGTAATTTTTTAAGTGTTTTGGTAAAAGAAAAAATAGAACTCTCCAAACGCTTTAAGTAGTTTACACGCATTAATCCTACCAAACTCTCCTCACGAGATTCTTGTCGGAATACACTTCCATTTTTTATATGATAATCGTATTTTCGACTGTAATCATCTCGTTTTTCAGGTTTTATGTATTTTGTTGGCTTGTATTGAGCCATATTCATGCGCAGTATTTCTTGGTTAATTGTGCCAATATCTGCAAATTCGTCTTTGGTGTCAATATCTGTTCGTAAGTTTTTGGGTGCTAACCTATTTGGAAATTGCCCAATATCTTTGGTATCGTAATACTTCTCAATATGCTTACGAGAACGAGCAATGGTTAGCATATCCAATAGTTTAAAATATCGGCTATCAATAGTGTCAATTAAACCATTACGGTTACGGTCGTGCTTTTTTAACCAATCGTTAAAGTTGCGTTGAGTTTGTCGCATTACATGGTTTATAGAAGTGATACCAAAGTTAGCAAAACCATGATCATCTTCTTCCGTAATAAAGTACAATTGATTTTTTAGGTCTTTTAATTTATTATTTACTGGTGTTGCCGAAAGCATTAAAATTTTTGTTTTTACGCCTTTTTTAATGACATCTTCCATTAAGCGTTCATAACGAGTTTTTCTTGTTGTAGATGGATTGTTATTTCTAAAGTTATGGCTTTCATCAATAACAATTAAATCTATGTTTTCCCAGTTAAAATCCTCTAATGGTATCCCGTTACTTTCTCCCTTTTCACGACTTAAATCCGTATGAAAAAGGATTTGGTAATTCAATCGGTCTTCCTTTAAAAGACTTTTGTTGTTCCAACTTAAAAAAACATTCCAGTTTTCATACAATCGCTTTGGGCAAAGCACCAATACTCTGTTGTTCTTATCCTGATAGTATTTAATAACACCAAGTGCTTCAAAAGTTTTACCCAAACCAACACTATCTGCAATAATACAACCTCCGTATCTTTCAATTTTATCAATAGTACCTAACACAGCATCTTTTTGAAAGTTATAAAGTAAACTCCAAATTTTACTGTTAAAAAAACCTGTTCGTTCTATTTTTTCGTATTGCTCAATACGGTCGTAATCGTTAAATATCCTTTGCAAGGTGTATAAATATTGTGTTTTAGGTACAGATTCGTTTATATTTAGTTTTGTTAGTTCTTTTACACTTTGGTTTGTTGTTGCAATTTTAAAGGTATTGTGAAATAGGTTTAAGTATTGTTCTGCAAGATTTTGTGGCTGTTCAATAACCATTATAGGATAACTTGCATTTTCAAAACCGTATATAAAACTATCTAATTTATCTTGTGTGAACACAAACATTTTTGTGCTATTTTCATTTTCCAAGTAAATTGCATTAACACCTGAACTACCTTCTTTTATAGTAATATTATTTTCTAATTCGTTAAGAAAATGAATAGATTTTGTTAGGATATTTAATTCCCCTCTAACTTTTAAATCTTCGTTTTCACTAGTGAAATTTACAATAGATGTAGAAATATCAGTTACTAATATTTCCACTTTTTGATATGACTTTAGTTGCTCAATAAACTTTAAGATAGATACAAAAGTGATAGTTTTACATTGAATATAGATAGATGTTTGTTTGTTAATATGTGTATTTAATTCATCAATTAAGAAGTTTGTTTTGTTATCTATCATTTTCATGATTTTAAAGTTTAGACGGCTAATTTACAAATATACTTTTTTCTAAAAATAATAAAATACGTCGTCCCCTTTAACTGCCCCCGTTTTAGTAAATATACCTTTATTCACTAAATCTTTAAGGTCACGAGATGTGGTAGCGTTTGATGTCACTAAAATGGTTTTTAGCTATCTTTCGAGATATTGATATAAAGTATGTTAAAGAAATAGAAAATACTCTAATCAAAAAAGTAAAAGAATCAGATGAATATCCTTTTTTTAATGATGGAGCCATATCTAAAATGATAATGGAAATTTGGTCGAGTAATAATCATTTAGAACTTCAAAACTATATTTTAAAACATTTGGATACTAAAGAGAATGTTTATTTATTTTTCAAATGCTTTGTTTCTTTTTGGAATACAGAAACTTACGGTGTCTTTAGATGTCATAATTTTGATTATTTAATCAATATATTAAAATTAGATAGCGATTTAATCTTTAATAAAGTAAAAATGTAATTCCCGAAATTGAAGGTCTTAACTTGCATGAATTAGAAAAATTGAATAAAACATGGGATGAGTATAGCAATAATGAAGGTTTAGAACATGTTAAACAGTTTGTTTATTGTCATCTTAAAAATATGGATAAATCAAGTTAAAAAATTAATTTTTTACAGACTCCTAAAATAAGGTAACTTTCAAAATGTCCAGTTTATTATATAAAAAACTGGACAAAATAATATTTATAATTCTCTAATAAAATACGTTACATCTTTTTACTGCCTCAATGTTTTCAGCGTGATGCTGTATAAACAGTCCATTTATCAATCAAAAAACATACTATTTTGATTGATAAAAGCAAGTTTTATCAATCGTTATTAAAACTAAAAAAAATATACAAGGCTATTTAAGACACGGTCACCCCTGTGTTTTACTTCCATGCTTTACGCCCGTTTTATGTTTTTTATAATGCCTTTTATACCAAACAACCAATCCGGATATCAGGACAAAAACAGTCAATAAACCGACCAACGGCACAATT
>PDWJ01004275.1_pt1 | contig 14035 bp, 21 predicted proteins | sample 1430881 | NCBI WGS metagenome assembly PDWJ01 (sample SAMN01162460, study PRJNA174530) | Oral metagenome, whole genome shotgun sequencing project. | biome: Marine environment; feature: Marine mammal; material: Swab sample of the gingival sulcus; isolation source: swab sample of gingival sulcus... | reverse complement strand
GGCGGAGAGGTTTCATTGCCCGTCCGCTCCGGGTATTTATCCACCTCATCACCAAAACAGTGCTTGGCGGTAAAGGTGGCCATGGAACTGGCAGAGTTGGCATTGGCTGGGCGGATGGTAACGCCATTGGTCAGATTGACCCGGTTAAGCGTGGTATCAATATCCTTGCGGCTGATATAGCGTTTTACCCGCCTGGAGTTCTTCAGCATCGGGACAATCTTTTCGCTCATAATCTTGTCGCTGGTTGCCTCGGTGGGCATCAGATAAAAGATATTGCCGGGGTCGATATCGATAGCCCAGTGCATACAGTTAAGCATGGTATTGGTTTTGCCGCTCTGGTCCACCCCGCAAAACCAGATCTCCCGCACATAGCTTTTGGAAAAAGTATTCATGATCTGCACCGTATGCGGGGCAAGATCATGCCGCCATGGGCCAATATGCGGCTCTTCGGTCACCACCCGATATTGCTCTGCATGGTCGGCCACGCCGATCTTTTGTGGGGTGCGCATTTGACGGCGGACAACCTCCGGCAGCCTGGCAACAGTGCAGCGGTAGCCGGAAAGACGGCGGCGGATTTCCGGGGGGAGGAAGGCGGGAATGCTCGCCGTTTTTATGGTTGCCATTGGTTGTCCTGTTGTCACTATATGCTCCTTTCCATGCTATCGTGGGCGGCATCAAGCGCCATACGCAAACCAGCAACCGCCCAGAGCAGTAGCTCTATCTGATAGTAAAGAGTTTTGGGAGTACACTCCAGCTTTGAATAATCTTCAGGGATAAAGCCTGAAATATGATTCAGCCCCGCTTCGATGCGATCCAGCTGAATAAGCATAGGGAAAAGCGGCAGGCCGGAATAGCTTACCCTGCCGTCAAATGCCTCTTCAAGGCTATAGTGGATGTCGTTATAGGCGATAGAGCCAATATTTTCTCTGTTAAACTCTTTCATGGCTGCACCTCCTCAATCTGCTTGAGAAATTCCTCTTTCATACTAATCCCGACATACCAAGGCTCACCAAGAAAGAGGATGGGCGGGAAACTCTCGGAAAAGGACGCCTCAAACACCTCAAGGCAAATGGTCTGGCAAGGGCCGGCGATAGAAGCGAACCAGCGGCAAAATGCTGCATACAAGGTATTCAGCGAGACCCCAGCGCCACCTTTAATAATACAACAATCATGGATAAAGGAGAGCTGCACTACACGGCCAATAGCTATAAAATATTTTCCATCCCCATAGCTCCGCCCCTCAAGGAGAACGCCCCCGCCGTCCCAGGAGACCTTTGCCTTTATTGCCAATTGTTTAACCCTTTTGCCCTTGATTGAAGCAACATCCCTGCCAAGGAGATTGGAATGGGAGAGACTATAACTCCCCGTCTTGCGGATGGAGGGCAGGACTTCGGCGGTTACCCATTCCATAAAAGGCTCGGCCTGGGGTTTATCGGAACGGAGAACGAGGCGGTATAAGCCGGGCTCGGAGATGATTTTCATCTCCTGTTTCCCGCCAAGGGTGTTAATTGAATTAACCCCCTTGTGATTATCGGGGATTCGCACAAGGGCATTTGTTATATTTTCCAGTCCGAGAATTTCGCAAACATCACGGGCAACAAACCAAGGCTCATTATCAATCAGAAGAGTTCGGACCTCATTTTCACCAAACTGAAAGGGAACTACTGTAGAATTACTCATGACTTCCTCCAATAAAAAATGCGCCAACTCCTCCTAAGCCACCAACGGCTTCCGGGGCTTCACAGCTACCCGAGAGTTGACGCAAATTAGATTGTAGAAATAAAAAAAGACCTGTTTTAGGCGTGGTCAGAACGCCGTTGGTGTTTAGGAGTCTGAACAGTAGCGACTTTTGCGTGGGAGTGCAATGTTTTTCTGTCTTCTGACTTCTGATTTCTGACTTCTGAAAAGGGACTATCGCTATTGAATTATGCATGGCAGCCCTCCTTTCCCATAAGGGAAAAAGACGCAGCATCCGGCTGATGGTATTTTACCGTATCCGGGCAGGCAGCAGGGTCGGAACAACGCAACGAATGCCCGAACCAGTGTAGGGGTTTGCCACAGGAAGGGCAGACCTCCGGCAGGCAAATCTCCGTAGAGCCGCAAAGAATATCCCTGATTATTGCCCTTTTTCCATCCAGCCCCAGCAGCAGCCGGGCACCCGCACCAAGGCGGCACTCGGGAATAAGGGAATAGTAGTCGCAACGAATTGCATGGATAAGGATACCGTCCAAGACCACCGGCTCAACCTCCACCAGCGGAGAGATAAGCCCGGCGGCGCCTACCTGCGGCAGAACTGCCAGCACCGTGGTTTCCACGGTATTTGCATTTGATTGCGGGGAAAGAACTGTTGAATTACGCATAGAACTACCTCCGTAGAAGGATTTTAATAAAACCCTTTTCTGCGCCGCTAAACGCAAAAAGGGCAGACTATACGGGTTAGCGGACCGGTCTACGGAACCGGCGAGCCCGAAGGCTCCCCGCATAGCTGCCCAGGATAAAGCAATGCTATGCAATGGACGCAAAAAAACCGCCAAATCAGGAAAAAGGCGGTGCGTCCGCCGTAGAGTCGGGCCGCTAAACCCGGCTACTGTTTTTTTCAGCAGCGAGCTAATGGTAGCCTGTTTGCGGTATTGCGTCAAGGGGTTTACAAAAGTTGCTGATATTGCCATTAGGTATATTGCTAAATTTTGCAGATTGACAGCTTTTGTATAATTCCCTACAATAAAGCAATGGAATATCAAATAAAAAGCACCAGGGTCTTTGATAAATGGCTTGCCGGGATAAAGGATGCGAGAATGCAGTTGCGGATTTCTACCCGGATAAAAAGAGCGGCAAGCGGAAATTTTGGAGACCATAAACAACTTGCAGAAAAACTTTTTGAATTGCGTTTTACCTTTGGCGGCGGCTTCAGAATTTACTACACGTTTAACGGAGAGACCGTGCTGTTTCTGCTTGCCGGAGGGAACAAGGCAAGCCAGAGCAAGGATATAAAAAAGGCCCTGGCCATTATTCAAACCACAGGAGAAGAGTAAATGGACAGAAAAAAAATACTTGAGGACGCTGGACTCACAGAAGAGGATATTGTCGTCTCCCCCTGGGATCCCGCGGAATATCTTGAGACCAATGAGGATATACGCCTTTTTGTGCAGACGGCGATGGAAGAAGGAACGGAAGAGGATATTCTCTTTGCCCTTAAAACTGCCGCCCGTGCCAAGGGCATGATTCAACTGGAAAAAGAGACCGGCATTGACAAGAAAAAACTCCTTAACCCCAAGGCCTTTCTTACCGAAATCAGCCAGGCCTTTGGCTGCAAGACAGCTGCGGCCTAGGCTATCTTGCAGGCAGGATGCCGTATAAACAGGGAGAGCTGTGCTATTCATCCTCTTTCTCCCACTGGATATCCAGCCGCACCCCCACAACCTCATTAAACGCCCGGTTAATCACCAGCTCATCAATTTTCTCATACAACCCCGGGGCCCGCAGCAACTCACCCCCTGCAGCCTCGGCAAGCTCTTCCTTGCCATCATGGGCAGCCCGCCGCAAAGCATCACGAATAGACACCACCAGCGTTGCCACTACCGACCAGGCATCATCACGGTGCAGCCACTGCTTATCCTGCTCCCGCCGCATCCGCTGCGCCTTGATCTCGGCCATTTCTGCCTCGGCTGCTTCCTTACGGTGCAGGTTTTCGCTACGTTCAAGGGCGGAAAGATCAGGAGCTTTTTCAGCTTTCAGACTGCGGCCATATTCAGAGACCTGATATTTCGATACGGTTTTATCTGCGTTAACCACCGGAAAACCGTTCTTTTTAATATCCCCATAAAACTTGCCCTGAGAGACATTAAAGCCGTTTGCCTGCAGCCATTCATGAGCCTCTTTTCTTGTTCTGAAATAGAGATCGTCATCTATTGCTGGCATACTGTTTCCTCTTTTCTTTTCACCCTTGAGCCACGGATATATGCAGGAAAAACCTCTTTCAGCAGAGCAACCTTTATGGCCGCATCTGCGCTTTCACTATCGCTCATCCGGTCGGTTACCTTTTTCAGCCGGGAAAGCTCATTGCGGGTAAAGACCGGCTTGCCGCTTGCGGCCAGTTGTTGCCAGTTTTTTTTATCATCAGTCAGATAAATGATTTGCCCATCTTTTAACGCCACCTCCATAACTGGCGGCGTTTGCTTCCCTGTCAAAGATGGATCAACTGCAAGGCGGGTTGTTTGTGGTAAAGACCTGGTCGATGTTTTCCTGCGGGGTGCATCCAGCCCCATCTTGATACGCATTCCGGCGGGCATCCCGGCAATAAGCCACTGGCGGAGATTAACGCCCTGGGCAAAGGCATCGCCCGGGTCTTTCGCTCCGCCGGGCAAGGCAGGCAGGCGGCGATAATGCGGATACTGGCTGCGCCACCACTGCTGCTGGTTATCGCCCCCTTCGTCATAGTCGAGAGCGCCCAGGATTACCCCGCAATTTTTCAGCAGCGTATGCGCTCGTATATCAGGCCGGGCAGAACAGTTCCAGGTACAGATAACGCCAATCTTGCCGCACATCACCCCTGCCAGTAAAACCGCATCAAGGCCGGACTCAACGATAACAAAAACCTCTGCTTCGGGATGCAGCACCAATGTTGCCGCCGAGCTGCCATCAATCGGCAGATAGCTGATATCACCTGCAAAAGCGGCCATATCTTCATTCCGTCTGCGGATGCGTAGTTGCGTCAATTTGCCGTTTTCATCCCGTGCCGGAATAACCCAGCCCTGGGGAATCCATAGCTTTTTCAGCCGTCCGCCCTGCTTGCGTGATGGCAGCCCCCAGGACTCCCGCTTGCGGTAACGGTCGCCACCACGACTGGAGACGTTATAGCCAAGCCCATAAATGGCCGTCATTGGACGATTGATGCCACGAGTAGCTAGCCATTCAAGAGCCGCTGAATCGCCCGATAATCGCTCCTGAGCGTTTTTTAGCAGCTCTTCTGCCTTGTCTTGCCATAGCTCAGGTGGCGGGGGATACACCGGGGGCTTCCATGGCGGCTCTTTTTTCTGTCGTACCGGGGGCGGCTGATAGCGGCGTGGAGCGGTATCCCGTTTCGGCGGGGTAATACCAAGCGCAATACAGGCCTCGGCAAAGCTGAGATTATCCACCGTGCGCAAAAAGGTGATGGGGTCGCCGCTGATGCCGCACTGACGGCACCAGAAGCGGCCATCACAGAGTCCGGCAGTGGGGCAGAACGGCCAGATATGGAAACGATCCGACTTCGGCCCCTTGCCGCCATCTCCGCAAACAGGGCAACTGGTGGAGAATTCTCCGCCGTAGGCGTTACCCCGTTTTTTAAGGTACATGCCTCTTTCAGATAAAAGACTAATTAAATCAGTCATTTAACCTTAAACCCCTTATTCTTTTTATGTAGTATATGTATATATAAAAAGAAGATAATAATTATATATATCCTTCATCTTATAAAAAAACTTCTCCGGCAAAACCCTACATTTGCATCATTAAGGTACATTACTCAGAGACGGATTCCCCCCTTGCAGCCTGCAGCATCCGGTTCTGCCACTCCATATTCAGGGCAATATTATGGTAGATAATGCCATCGCTCTTTCTGGTGGCCTTTACCTTGCGCTTCATCTTCATACCAAACAGCCGCTGACTGGGCGTTCGTGTTTTGCTTGAATTGACGTTTTCCCTATACCACTCGACAAAAGCAATATAGAGGCTTGTTGCCCCCACATCTGTATCGCTCTTCTCGCAGCAGGCTTCAATAAACTGGCCGACAAAATCGGCATCGGCCTGATACTCCCTTGTATCCTTCTTCACCGAATCCGGCGGTACAAGCAAGCCATCTCTCTGCCAGAGCAGGCAACCCTCAATCAGCCAGCAGAGAATATCCTCGTCCATCTCCATCAGTTTTTTCTCCATACCAGGATCAGCAAGCATCTCCAGCTTCTCCGGGTCGGGATCTTCCTTAACAAAGCGAACAGGATGGTTAATCAGATAGGTACGGTCAAAAAAAGCCAGGTCGCCGGATGGCGGCAGAGGCTCATGGTTTCCGATAACAACCACCGTATGGGTTGGGTTAAAGTTGCGCAGCTCTTTGTCATAAGGGCTGCGTCCCTCCAAAATATCACCGCCGGTCAGCCGCTTAACCTGTTGCGCAGAAAAACGGGAGCCTTCCTCCACTTCAGATGACACCGCAAGGCGTAAGCCCTCCAGCTTCATGATTCCGGGATCGGTCTGATTGGACGTGCGCGGCTGATTGGTTTTCAGGAAAAGGTCAACGGGGATCACCGCCGCATATTCATCAAGCACCCGCAAGAAAGAGTTGACCAGCAGAGATTTTCCATTACGCCCCTCGCCAAGCAGAAAAGGGAAGATATGTTCCGTGGTCAGGCCAGTGATGCTATAGCCAAACATCTTTTGCAGAAAGGTTATTAACTCATCATCGCCATTATAGATGGTATGCAGAAAGTCGAGCCAGGGCGAGTCTTCCTTGTCTTGCCATGCTTCCAAGGAAGAAAAATTACAGCTGCACTGCTTGCTGACCATTTGTGCCGGGGTTCCAGCAGAGAGTTCTCCGGTGCGCAGATTGATAACTCCATTTTGTACGCCAAGGAGCCAGGGGTCTTTATCAAATTCATTGCCTTCAATGGCAAAGGGGTTGCCGAAGTAGGTCTTGGCAAAAGTTAAGCAGGAGTTGCGGCCGCGCACTTTGCGCAACGCCCGGATTTTTTTCTGAAGAAGCTGGATTTTGTTTTCCCATGAGCGGGCAAAGAGTTTATGATCTTCCGGGTCATTGATCTTCTTCGACTCGGCGACCTTCTTTTCAAAGGCCTCTATCTCGGCTCCATAACGATCAGTGACATAGCGGATCAGGCCAAGGATCAAGCCCACTCGATCCTGTTTCCAGCAGGTGCCTTGCCACACATACCAGGTATCACTGATAGTTGCATAGAGCAGGCGATCCTCCAGCAATGCGGCAAACAACATGCCATCACCTTCCTCATCGGTGACCAGGCACTCCATCACAAACTTGCTATCAACCTCCTGCGGCTCCGGAGCGACAATCTTTACGACGTCCTCGCCTTCTTCGGTTTTGATTGTTCGCACAATCGTTGCACCGGGACTGATACTACCAGGAGCAACGGCCTCAACTTCAGCACCATTTTCTTTTTTGCTGTTCTCGTTCTGCTTATCAACCATATCTATCTCCCTTTAAAATTTACATTTTTTCAACTTATATTTTTTTTCAAATCGACAGAAGCACAGGGCGTGCCCCGACCCGCATATTGAACTGCCACAGAAGGACCCGTAACCTTGTATCGCTTATGAATCTTGCTCGGATTTTTTGATAAAAGGGGAAAAGGGAAAAAGGGGGTGCGGCAATTCTGCCCCCCCTTACAGGGAAGGCCAGGCAACAAAAGGAATGAGACATAAGCCTGGCCTCCATATCAAATCACGCTAACGCCACGGGCTTTGCGGCCGCGAGGCTTTGGTCTTTTGGGATTATCGAGATAAGCACGAAGATCAGACCGCTTGATGCGGATATCGCTTTTCTCTCCACCTGGACGGGAATACTTGATAAGCCTGCGGTCAACTACCAGACGACGAAAGCTGTGGTAGTTCATCCTGGCTTCTTTGGCCGCCTCTGCCAGAGTTAAATAGCCATCATCAGCTACCGACATCTCAACCTTCACCCCCGGCAATTTAAGCAGCTCTTTGACCAGGGCGGTAATTTCCGGAGTGGCGGGGATATGAATGGCAATGCTATCCATTATGATTCTCCTCTGCCGCCTCCGCCTTTTGATCCTGAATATATCTGGCGGTAGTGCGCTTGATTTCGGCAATCAACAGATCTTCACAATGCAGCACCTCTTCCGGGCTTCTGCCTGTATCAATGGCATTCTGATACTCTGCCAAGGCCTTATAATCTCCATGCTCTTCTTCAAGGATAGTTGGCCGGGGCGAGAGGATATCGAGGGCATCGGTGCCAGGGTCAAAACCTGCTTGCAGGTAGCGCACTGCACCTGCGCAGGCATACCCCAGACCGACCTCATCCAGCTGCTCGAATAACCGCCGCAACCGCTCAAGCTGGCTTGCGCTCTGGCTCTCCGGGGCGGTGGTTAGTGGATCGGCAACCCACCTTGCAACGGTGCGGGTATTTACTGCCAGCGTCTTGGCAACAGCCCCTTTACCCAGCCCGTTTACGGCCACGGCGAAAAACTGTCTGGCTGTCATTTTGCGGCCACTTTTAGACATTTACTAACGCTCCATCGCTTGATATGAGTAAAACCATGAAAACGCAAAAATCTTGCAAAAAATGCCTGCTCCCGGTAGGTTTGAAAGTGCCAACAATCAACGCCCGTATTGCGTCCGGGAGCAGGACTTTTTTATTTATGACTACAGGTACAGCTATGATTGATTACAAACTCGCAGTTCAAGGTATCGAAAAGCTCCTTGCCGAGATTCCCAACCAATCAGAAATTCAACGCCTCACAACCCATTCCACTCTCTCGCACCTTATTGACGAGGTGGAGAAGATTTCAGAAGCTCGTGGTGGAGCCAATACCGGAGCCGGCGAAAAATTCGCTTTCCTACGGCTTCATTCTGCGCAGGCTTGCGGGTTAGAGGAGGACAACTCTCCCCTTGTGCAGCATCTTGTTTGGGCTCAAAGCTCTCTAAGAAGCCTGGACAAGATCCTTCGCCGGGCAGGGGTTGACCAGAAACATTAATGGCCATACTGGCCTGTTTGGTAACGGCTTTTGCCGTGGCAAAGGTTTGAGACTTGACAAAAAGGTTGTACCAGGTGCTCATCTTCCCTTTGGAGACAGTGAGAGGGTCGGGAGCTGTTTCGATAATATAGACAAGGTCTTCTGCGGCTTCGGCCAGATCAGAGTAGCTTTGATAATCAACGCTGTTCGTTGCCATTATTTGTCTCCTCAATCTCTTTATGGAGGGCGGTACTCAATGACTTTTGAAGAATTAAGTCAATTGAATGAAATACTGGGCCAAGCTGAGCACTGAATTGCGGCTGCGCTTGATCGAAAGCAGACGATACAAGATCTTCAGTTAAAGAAGTCGCTGATAAATCTTCGCATAAAGGTGCTGGATAGGCAGCAGAAGTTGAAACGGTCAAAGAAACAGTGAGACCATATCTCTCTTTAGAGCAGGTGAAATGCATTTTATTTGTCTCCCTCTGGCCAGATTTAGGAACACCTTCCTCCTGTAATCGCCGTGCTTTGGCAACTAATATAGCCCTAAGGCATCTTCGTGCTTCTGCAAGCCTTTCGGCATCCTCCGGCGACAGGTAGAAGGTTATAGATTTACTGAGGTCTCGATAGCGTTGCCAATCACTGCTATTCGTTGCCATTATTGCCTCCTTCTGGCCAGATGATGGTAACGACATCGCCGACAATCTCATTTTGTATTTTGTCGCGGAGCTTTTGAGACTGACTGTCTCCTCTGGCCGCTCTATACAAAGTGGATTTTGCTATGCCGTGGTCTTTTGCAATATCGGGAACTCTCTTCCCTGTAGCAAGCATCATGGCGCCTATGATTTGTATGTCATTCATAATGACTCTAAGGTAGCGACATGTTTTAGACATGTCAATCGAAAAAATGGACATAATATGGACTGTAAAATAGACAACTCAAGTATCGTATTGAGATTAAAGGAAATTTTAAGAGTAAAAAAATGGACAAAGAAAAAACTCGAAGAAACTTCAACGGTCTCAGTCAAAACCATATCTCGATGGGAAAAAAATCTTAATGAGCCTTCCCTTGACAAACTTGAGTTAATAGTCAAAGCCACCGGCTGTAATATCGACTGGCTCTTAACCGGCACCGGCAAGATGTTTGCCTACCAACCACCTCAAGGAAATGCTGTTAATCTTAACTTTGAAAATAGCTCCACCGGAATCGTGGCAGGCGGTGATGTGGTAAGAAGCTCGGCAACAGTAAATGTCAACCAGCAAGAAGGCACCATCAGTCAGCCAAGAGGCTATGCTGCATATTTGATTAGCACCATGCCAGAAGAAAAAATTGAGGAGGCTATCGCTTTTTTATTAAAGCTGAAAAGAACATAATTTCAAAAAGAGGAGATAAAAATGGCCAAGAAAAAAACTGTTTTACTTGATGACCACGGACAACCTGTAAATCGTCTTTATGGTTTTAAAAGATTAAATGATCGCTCTGCTGATGAGCTGATTGGTCTTTGTAAAGGTATTATCGCAGATGGAGAGGTCAACCTCTCTGAAGCTGCTTTTTTAAGAATATGGTTGGAAGACAATAAACCATATATCAAAGACCCGTTAATCAACGCTCTCTATCATCATGTTTACGAGATGTTAAATGACGGAGTTTATGATAAACAAGAACAGCAGGAATTATTGCAAATACTTACTGAATTTACCGGAGAATCTTCTATTGATCTCCCCGAGCCTGAAAGTAGCTCCTTTCCCCTGAACAAACCCTGCCCAGAAACAGTACTCTTTCCCGGTATGAAATTTTGCCTTACCGGGAAATTTGTTTATGGCACTCGCAAAATTTGTGAAGAGAGTACAAAAGCTCTTGGTGCATCAACAAGCAAAGGCGTTACTCTTGATACAAACTATCTTGTTATTGGCACCTTTTGCAGCAAAGACTGGATACACACCTCATACGGAAGAAAAATTGAAAAGGCAGTGGAATATAGGGATGAACGCAAAACAGGAATACAAATAATCCATGAAGACGTATGGGCAAAACATCTATTATAAAAAGGACTATCCAGTGAATAAAGACATCTTTGAAATAAAAGCAAAAAGTATTATCCCAGCACTAAAAGAAAAGGGATGGAAGGTTAATTTTAAGGAAGAATTACTCTATCTGGAGGTAATAAAAGAAGTCAAAGACAAAAAAACAGGGAAAATAAAGATTAAAACCAAAACGGCCTTAACCATTTTTGCTTTTATTGCTTTTAATGGCCCCCAAAAAGGAAAAAAGAGGTGGGAAGTTGTTACATACAGGGGTGGCATCCGAAGTATTTTTGATTCTTTAGAGGAGGCTTGGGAACTGTTTATTAAAGAGGAAAAAGAGATGGATATCTCGAAATTAGAAAAAACACTCTTTTAATATAAATTTGTTTTTTATAAAAAAACATCCTAAAAAAGGACTACAAATGAAAGACCTCACCAAACAACAACTCGAAGCCCACCGCCCCAAAATGACCGCCCTTGACGCCATTAACTTTACCCTTGGGCAACTCTACGCAGACAACACCGTATCAACTTTTGATGCCCTTGCCAAAAACCTCACCTATGAAGAACTGATTGGCGCCCTGCTGCTTGCCAAAGATGCGCTGGTGGAAATGGAAGAGGAATATTAATCTGGTAAAACCTGCAATGATTGATCTTTCTTGATTGAGGGATGGAGAAATTATGCAAAGAAGAAAAAAGATTATCTTTATTGGAGGAATTCATGGTGTCGGGAAAACGACAATATGTAAACACCTTGCGAAGGAAATCTCCATAACACACTACTCTGCCAGTGACCTTATAAGAAAATTCGCTAACTCCGAAATAAACAACAATAAGAGAACAACAAATATCAAGGGCAACCAGAATCTCCTATTACAAGCGATCCAGCAGATTGCTCCAAAAGAATCTAAGATTTTGCTCGATGGCCATTTCTGTCTTTTAAATTCACAGGGCAAGGTAACACAAATTCCACCCCAAACTTTCAAAGATATTGCCCCTTGTTTATTAATCATGTGCACGGCACCTCCCGAGGAAATCGCCAATAGACTCGAACGACGAGACGGATATAGACCAGATATAGAAGGATTAAAGGCCTTTCAAAAAGCCGAAATAGAATATGCCGTAGAAATCAAAAAATTATTAGGTGTTTCCCTTTTCGTTATAACTACAGATAAAGACCTTATAAAATGTGAAAGCATTATAAGAAACCACCTAAAATGAAATTTCTAATTGACACCAACATCCTTATCCCTATTGAACCAACCTCTATTTCTGATCTTGGGGTTAATACAGATCAGGCCAGCCAATTCATTAAACTATGTAATAGTTCAGGAAAAGAGATATTTCTTCACCCTGCTATTCTTTACGATCTGGCCCGGGATAAAAACAAAAACCGACGACAGTTACGGGAAAAACTGATCGAAAAATACAGCGTTTTACAAGCAGCGCCTTCCTCTGAAATCCTAGATGAGGATATAATCCCTCCAGCCATAAAAGGTTCAAACGATTGGGTTGATAATGAACTTTTAACGGCATTATATCAAGAACTCATCCACTATCTTGTTACAGAAGATATTGGAATACACAAAAAAGCAAAAAAACTAGGCATCACAGAGAAAGTCCTTTTTCTCTCTGATGCTATCACTCTTTTAAAAGATTTTTTTGATAAATCACCACCAACTCCTCCGGCAGTTGAGGAAAAATATGTCTATGAATTATCCTCCAGTGATCCTATATTTACATCTCTTCGCGAAGACTATCCAGGATTTGATAAATGGCTGAAAAAATGCAAAACAAGTCACCGAAAATCCTACATTGTTCAAGGTCGGGATCAGAAGATTACGGGGATATCCATATTAAAGCAAGAAGAAAGCCTTCCCGATGGAAGAAAAGGAAAAGTTCTGAAACTATGCACTTTTAAAGTATCAGAAAATCATGGGGGAAACAGAATAGGAGAATTATTATTAAAACCAGTTTTCAGCTACGCCCGGAGCAACGACTATGACTACATCTACTTTACAGTCTTCCCTAAACAGACTCAATTAATTGTCTTTGCAAATGACTTTGGTTTTCAGAGGATTAAGAATAAAAATTCAGATACAGAATACGCCTTATGCAAAACATTGAATTACTCCATGGACGATATAAAGGATCTCTCTCCCTTGGAAATCAACACCCGATACGGCCCTGGAATAACAACATTCGAGAATAACAGCTCTTTTATTGTCCCCATTCAGCCCAAATATGTCTTTTCTCTTTTTCCAGAAATCGGTCCTCGCCAGAAGAATCTTTTTACGCCCCCCCCAAAAACCATGTGGCAATGCTATACGAAAAGCATATTTATGCCATGCTCAGATTAAAAACATTAAACCTGGAGACAATCTCTTTTTCTACCGATCGGGAGATCTTTCTGCTATCATTTGTCTTGGGATCGTTGAAGAAACAAAGAGATCACAAAATGCACTTGAGGTTGCAGCTTTTGTCGGAAAACGAACCGTATATTCCTTAGATGAAATAGAGGAGATGTGCCATAAGAGAGAAGTTTTGTCCATCTTATTCAGAACCGTCTGCCCGATTAACCCTAAAATTAATCTCCGCTCTCTTCGAGAAAATGGTATAGTAGAGGGGCAACCGCAATCTATAACGAAATTGAAAGAACAAAGAATCAAATGGATAAGACAGCAAATAGACATGTGATAATGGTCTCAATTCACCCTCAATTTGCCGAAGCGATCTTTAGAGGGGAGAAAAAAGTTGAGTTCAGGAAGCTCAACATCCCCAAAGAAGTGAAACATATTGTCCTTTATACAACCGCTCCAAAGAAAAAAATCACGGGCTACTTCAGGGTAAAGGAGGTTGTGGAAGCCACGGCAGAAGAACTCTGGAGAATGTTTAGCAATGTTTCTGGGATCAGCGAGGAGGCGTTCTTCAAATACTACGGGAAAGAAGGGAAAGGGCGAGGCTTTCTTGTCGATGATGTCAATGTATTTTACAATCCAATCTCCCTGGAAGAACTTAATGGAGAAACAAGTCGACCTCCACAATCTTTTGTTTATATAGACCATCAAAGATGGAAAAACCTGAGACGTCATAAAAAAATCCTTGACTCAGGCCAAGACAACGGATACTTCGCTCAGGCAATTTAAAAACATTGTGAAAGTCTTTTTTCGATTGTACTCCAAATTGTACCTATTTTGTGAAATGAAAATATATTTATAATAAAATCAGCATATTATAATTACAAGGGGCAGAACTCAAAATCCCGCGGAGGCAACTCCGTGTCGGTTCGATTCCGACCTCCGGCACCA
>PDWJ01006037.1_pt1 | contig 14044 bp, 12 predicted proteins | sample 1430881 | NCBI WGS metagenome assembly PDWJ01 (sample SAMN01162460, study PRJNA174530) | Oral metagenome, whole genome shotgun sequencing project. | biome: Marine environment; feature: Marine mammal; material: Swab sample of the gingival sulcus; isolation source: swab sample of gingival sulcus... | reverse complement strand
TTACTGCTCTCTTTAACCTATTTACCATTGATGAACTAAGTGTAAGTGTAATTATGTCACCCGGAAGTGGTGTGAGTACAAATGCAGGAATTAAATTCTTTATTGCAACACCTTTACCAAGATATACATTTATTATAAATACACCGTAGGCAAAACCTAATGAGTATACTATAAGTATATTTACTACACTTGCAAGTAAGTATACTTCGAGATTCTTTTCTTTACTCTTCTCAACTATTTTACCTGCAACATATGCTCCTATTACAAATGCTACTAAATATCCAAATGTAGGCTGAAATACATACCAAATTCCACCACCCTTTGAAAATATCGGAAGACCAAATAGGCCTATTAATAGGTAAGCTAGACTTGATAAAGCCCCAAGTCTTGCGCCTAGCATTAGCGCCGCTAGGTTAGTAAACATAAGCTGTAATGTCATAGGTACATAAGGTACTGGTATCTTTATAAATGCTCCCACTGCTATAAGTGCAGTAAAAAGTGCAGCTAGTATTAATTCTTTTACTCTCATAAAACCTCCTAATAAAAGATAACATAAAAAAAAAGGGTTGTAAACCCTTTTACATTTAGGTTTACAACTCTTTATCCTTTTTAAATATAGCCTTAAAATACAACACTAGTGCTTTTAAATAATTCTTATTTACAAACTCTATTATAGATAACAACTTGGTGTAACTCAGTGCACCATTTGAAAAGTCAGATAGTGCTCTAAGTGGCATCTCCGTTTGCATCTTATAGAGCATTTTATAAGTAGGATCATTCTCATCAGTAGTACCAGATACTTTTGCTACCTCGCTTTTCACTCTGCTTAGCATCTTCTTACCAAAAAATGTATCCCTTATATCATAGAGCGAATTATTAACTGTTATTATATCTGTCTTAGTACTGATAGGTACTTCTCCATATATAACCTCAAAATCTGAATCTGTAATATCATCATTAAGATTAAAATATACAGATGTTGAAAATGAAGGTTTATATACCACATTTTCTTCTTCATCTTTTTTATAGAATACAGTGCCAGTAAGCCTGATATCAGTTGATGAAGCTCCAATAAGTATTTCATATTCTCCCGGTTCTATAACCCAGTCCTTAACTACTGTACTATAGTAGGCAAAACTTGTGCTATCAAGCTCTAATTCAACTTTCTTCTTCTCTCCTGCAAGTAGCTTAATCTTCTTAAATCCTTTTAACTCTTTAACGGGTTTATATACAGTGGATTTAGTGTCTCTTACATAGAGCTGAACAATTTCCCTGCCTTGTCTACTTCCAGTGTTTTCTATATCAAAACTAACTGTTAAGCTCTCTCCATCAAATTCCTCTGAACCAATCACGAGGTTAGAATATTCAAATGTAGTATAACTAAGACCATGTCCAAATGGGAAGAGAACTTGATCTTCTTTTTTATCATAATATCTATAACCAACAAATATAGATTCCACATATTTAGCTTGCTTGCTAGCACTCTCATAATAGAAATGAGATGGAAGTTTAGAATTGCTAGGATATGTTTCTGCTAGCTTACCACATGGATTCTTTTCACCAAATAGTATATCTACAAGTGCAGACGCTCCAGCTTGTCCAGCTAAGTATGTTTGAATAATTGCTGGTGCTGCAGTGTCAATTGTAACAGGCGAACCTGATGTTACAACTAATACAGTATTCTCGTTGTACTTAAGTAAGTTATTAAGCTCTCTTTGCTTATTAAATGGTAGATTTAGATCATCTCTATCAAAGCTCTCTGATTCTAAGCTTGAATCAAGCCACGCAAACAGTATTACTCCATCAACAATGTTTGCCATAGTCTCTATGAAACTCGTATCACTATTCCCATCAGCATAGACAAATTCAATACTTCTTTTATTAAGTTCATCATATACTGTGTCAATATTCGTAGGGTTTACAAGCGAACTACCAGCACCCTGTATTATAGGCTTCTTAGCAAAGTCACCTACAACTAGGAACTTCTTCTCTTTATCAAGCGGGAGTATATCTTCATTTTTAAGCAATATCATTGATTCACTAGCGATCTTTCTAGCTAATTCGTGGTGTGTGCTTGCAACATAAAGATCTCCTTTTTTATAATTCTCCTTAGCTCTTTGAACAAGGCCTAATACATCTTTTACCCTCTCATCTAGTACAGTTTCAGATATGTAACCTTTTTGAGTAGCATTATTTCTAATTAAGTCATTTCTCTTATTAGCTGGCATTTCTAGGCTGAGTCCAGCATTTGTTGCCTTTACAGGGTCACTAACAGCTCCCCAGTCACTTATAACAGCACCTGTAAAACCCCATTCTCTTCTAAGAATACTGGTTAGAAGTTCTGAGTGCTCTGAGCAGTAGTGGCCATTGACTTTGTTGTATGCAGACATAACTGCAGCAGGTTTTGATTCTTTAACTGCAATTTCAAAACCCTTCAAGTATATTTCTCTTAGCGCCCTCTCATCAACAAGTACATCTTGCATCATTCTATCTTGTTCCATATTAGAGCAAACAAAATGCTTAAGGCATGCACTAACTCCTGTTGATTGAACTCCTCTAACATAACTTGATGCCATTTTCCCACTTAAATATGGATCTTCTGATAAGTACTCAAAGTTTCTACCACATGTTGGCATCCTCTTAATATTTAGACCCGGTCCTAGAACAACATCTACGTTTTCTTCATTAGCTTCTTTTCCTATAGCTTCACCCATTCTTTGAATAAGCTTCACATCCCAAGAAGCTGCAACGCATGAAAGTGTGGGAAACGATGTTGATTCATATGAATTATTTAACATGGCTACATCTAAGTTTTCTTTCTGCTTTCTAACCCCATGAGGACCATCTGTTAAAAAAATAGATGGTATCTCAAGATCATGAATTGGTTTTGTTTGCCAAAAATTTAATCCTGATAAAAGTTCCAAGCTCTGTTTTTTTGTCATATTATTTACTGTTGACTTTTCCATTTAACCCTCTACTTCTAACCATAAAAGAGTATAGTATAACTCCTATTAAAACACCTACTATATTTAACATTATATCATCAATGTCAAAAACGCCTATATTTTTCTCAAGTTGATATGCTTCTATTGAAAGAATAAAGACCACTCCAAGTACAAATGTATTAAAGCGCTTCATCCCCAACATTAAATATGGAATTATTAATCCAAATGGAATAAATACTAATACATTTCCTATTATATTATAAAAATACTCTTTGAATGAAATATTCCCATTGTTAAATGCTAAGGTATAATTTTTAATTGTATAGAACGGTTCTATATTTATTGCCCTACTAAGTCCAGCTGCCCGGCCACTTTTAAAAACCAACGCCTTAATTATTATGGCAATATACACTAACACGATAATAAAAACAAATACTTTCTTCTTCAAATTATATTCCCTTAATGTGATCTGCTAAATACTGCTTTAAATCACGCTCATTATTAAACTGTATTGCTTTTTTTGCCAAATCAATTAACTGTCTTTTCTCATATTTAAGTATATGTTTTCTGAGACTGAGATTATTATTTGACTTAATAAAGAATTTATATACTCCAATTCCTATTAAGACAAACATAATACTTTCATCTTCTATCTCACTGCCATATATACCGACCCACTTGTTTGTATGATCTGTGTTCTTAGCTATCCCTCTTAAAACTTTAAGAAATGCTATATTATAAATGCTATAATTAGCATCTTCTCTTGTGCCAACAATGTACTTGATAAGTCTGTCAGCGTCAACCACATAAAAATCAACCAAACTAAAGTAATCTGAATTCATTATTGCGAGTTCTGGTGTATCTATTATTATGCCAAGCTCATACTTGCTGAATTCAATATTTTCTTTTAATAGCTCTTTCTCTGCTTCACTAAGTTTTGACTTTATTGATTTAAGCGTACTAATTGAGTATACTCCAGCTACCATAATTCTAACTTTACCAAATTTAGAAGCCATTATAAGTGCTTTTAATCTATTGGTAAATCTTATATCATCAGAATATGTCAATTTAACATTCAAGTATTTATCATTAAGTCTATCAAACGACTTCCTACATATATTTACTTGAGCTTCAATAGAAATATTTGAGTTCCCATCTAAAAAGAGGCTTTCATTCAGTATTGTAACCGAGTCACTATCATTACTCTTTATTAAATCATAATCACTTAATTTATCAAGCAATCCTGATAGTTCAATTCTTTTTAAATCCTTTGTCTTTGTTTCAATGCCAATAAAACGAGTAAGTCCACCCGTTTGAATTTCATTTATTTGAATCTGTTGTCTATATTTTTCTGTAATAGATTCATTTTGATCAATTAGTACAAGTGATTTATCGCTATCAACTATTACAACACTACCATCGATTTTTTTTATATCTATTCCATATATGTGTGGTATAGAAATTGAATCTTCTTTGGATAATTCATCTTCGGTAATAATTCCCTTTACAAATTCATCATTAAATCTTACTACATCACTCATATTAAGTCTTCTAGAGACGACAACAATATCCTCATCCGATTCAATTGAAAGCGGCTTTATATCATTAATTATTCTCATGAGTCTATACCCATTATCAATGTAATCACTTCCCATTTTTTCAGATACAATTTTAATACTATAAAGCAGGTTCATACTCATCTGTCCAACATATTTTTTTATATCTTTTATCCAAACCTCATCGCAAGCAGCATTGTAAAGTCTAGAGTATATCTCACTGTCTTTGTAAGCATCCTGTAAGTCTAAAAGTTCATTTCTAAGTTCTTTTAGATAATCATCAAACTTTTCAATTTCCTTATATGGATTTAACACCATGCCTTTACTAGGTTCATTTATAGATTCTATTCTGACAATTTTACCTATTCCTACTCCATTTGAAAAACTTTTACCACTTAATACTTCCATATAATACTCCTTTTGTCCACAGATTTATTATACCATTTTTTCTTAAAAAAAAATACTTCCAAGATGATAACTTGAAAGTATAATAATTATTTATATGTGCTTTCCTTCTAGTAGCTTTCCACCACTCATTGTATACACCTTTTTGCCGTAATGAAGCGTATCAAGTTCATGTGATACTATAAGTATCGTTGTCCCTTCATCATTTATTTTCTTTAGCATCTCCATAACCTCTTTCGTGCTCTCAATATCAAGATCACTAGTAGGCTCATCGGCAATTATTATATATGGATCATTTATCATTGCCCTAGCGATTAAAACACGCCTTAATTCGCCTCCAGAAAGTTCTTTTGGGTAGGAATGTGCTAAATCATTTATTCCAAGCTTTTCTAAAATGAGCATCGCTTTACCTTCTACATCCCCTTCTCTTTTATAGGTGAAAAAAGGTAAACAAACATTCTCAATAACTGTTAAATATGGTAAAGTTGCACTCAATTGTGGAATAAAACCTATTTTGTCATTTCTTATTTTCGAAATATCATTATCACTTTTATTTACTATATTGTCTCCATTAAAAATTATACTACCACTGGTAGGCGTTATCATGCCAGATAACATATTTATTAAAGTGCTTTTTCCACTACCACTTTTACCAATTATATTTATAAAATCACCATTTTCAACTTCAAGGCTCACATTATCTACTGCATTAAATACTCTAGAACCTCTGGTATATTCTTTCGTTAAACCTTCAGCTTTTAAAATCATTATATACCTTCTTTCATATTTGTATAAATATCACTTTTTATTATCTTATATACCGATGTAAAGGTAGCTATTGGTCCAGTGAGTGATGATATGGCAAAGCATATTAGACCATAAGTAAGAAGCAATGATATACTTGGTATAACAAATGGTATATGTAGGCTATCTTTTACAATTGGACTGATAGATATGATTGCTATTAATCCAATAAATATCCCAATAGCTGAAGCAAAAAGACTTACTATAAATGATTCTCTTATAATTAGTGATGCTAACTGCCTTTTTGTCATACCTATTACTCTAAATATACCAAACTCTTTTTTTCTCTCATTAATAGACAGTGAAAACACAAGTGCAATCACTATTATAGCAAGTATTAATATTATAGATATAATAATCTTTATATACCTAGATATAACGATTAAATTTGATGAAATCTCATTAACAAACTTTTTGCTAAACATTCCATAAATGCCATCATCAGAATATTTTTCAGTAATTTCCCTTGCCACTTCAGTAGAATCATATCCATCTTTTAATTTAATCATTATAGTTGAAACTAGCGAACCATCTTCTGATAGCTTATGTTTCATGATTCGCTGTGCATCCTTGGCAAGTTCTGCACTAGTTTCTTGCGTCATAAACACGGTGGCATCAAAACCCATTCCTGTCTGCTCTAACCTACCTGCAATTTGATAGGGTTGACCAAAAAACTTTACTGTCTCATTTACTTCTCCAGTTACATGAGCACCAACAATTACTTCTCCCTTTTTTAAATCGATATTCATCGTTTTATTTAACCATGGTTTAATTAAAAAATCTGTATCATAGTCTATACCAACAATTTGAACTGGATATGAACAACAAGATGCACTAAGTGTTGCTATATACGTCTGAGTTGTTATCTTGTCAATACCCTCTATATCTTTCACTTTGTCATAAGCATCTTTTGGTAAATAAAAGTTAACCGCTTTACCACTTAAAATTATACTATCAATTTTGGCTTCATAACCTTCTGGTACAACCATAACATCAGCACCTAGCCTATCAGAAAGTGAACTGACACCTTTTGACAATGATGTTGATATTACAATACCTACTACCAAAGAAAATGAAAAAAGCGATATCAATAAAATCATCATAAAACTTCTAAATGGTTTTCTTCTTATATTTTTTATTGCTAAATTTCTTCCGTTAAGCGATTTCATTATCTTCTCCTAAAAAAACAAAAATTATTGCGACCATACCGACTAAAATCATAGTAGGTATAAGTACATTTAATGCTGGCTTTGTTTTGGTAAAACATGTCATAACTACTCCGTCTTTTATAGCCATCCTACAAAATCCAACTTCCCATCCTAGTTTCATTTTATCACCAAGTTTAATTACTTGATGTGGCACCATATACATAAATGATGAAAGGACTATAGCTCCAATATATGAGATATAAGAAAAAACCTTCTTCTTAACAAATAGATTAATAATCAAAACAAGCGTCATAACCGCCCCTAGTGATGTAACAAATATACCTGTATAATGGCACTTCATATGTGTCCCATTTGGAAGTAAACCGCTACACACTGGAAATAACACAAACGGTGTCAATGTTATTACCAATGATATAACAATTCCTACTATATCTATAATCCTACTTTTTCGCATGTTTTATTGCCTCCTTAGCAGCCTCTTTAAACTGCTTGTAACTAATTGTGGCTCCACTAACAGCCTCAATATCATCTACATTCTGAGTTTTAATTAACATTTCAGGATACTTCTGCATTCCTTGAACAGCCTTCTGAGCTAATGCATAGTTAGCCTCACCAGAATCAGACCCATAGTCTCTTCCTTTTATCTTTCCTTCTTTATCATAACTCTCTAAAACACATGCTACTATTTTTTTATCCTTTATCACAAGTTCTACAACTGTCTTTGAACTACCTTCACCTTTTACTTCTCCAACAAAAGTCCCATCTTTCAGTTCTTTACTTGTACAAGACATTGTTAGTATTAGTGTTGTTATTATGGCAAAGATCAATAATTGTTTTTTCATTATATCTCCTTTTTTTGATCAATATCCTTGGCTATTTTACCATAGTCAAGTATAATCTTTCTCTCAGCTTCATCTCCAACTTCAGGGTCGTGAGTTACAACAATAATAGTCGCCCCTTCTTCATGTAGTTTTTTGAGTATACCTATAACCATCTGTTCATTTTCTTCATCTAAGTTCCCCGTTGGCTCATCAGCCAATAGTATTTCTGGTGAATTGATAAGCGCTCTAGCTATACAAACCCTCTGTTGCTCACCACCAGAAAGCTGGCTTGGCAAATGGTGTGCCCTATCCCTAAGGCCTACTCTCTCAAGTGCTTCTAGCGCTTCATTTTCATCTGGAAGACTGTGATAATACTGAGCTACCATTACATTTTCAAGTGCGCTTAAGTAGCTTATTAAATGGAACTGCTGAAATATAAGCCCGATCTTATCACGTCGTATTTCCGTAAGTGACTTCGCTCCCTCTTTCGATATTATCTGTCCATCAAGTATCACTTCACCCAGCGAAGGTCTATCCATACAACCTATTATATTTATCATGGTTGTCTTACCAGAACCAGAAGGCCCCATTATAGATAACCAGTCTCCCTTCCTAACGGTAAGATCAACTTCAGATAGTGCTTTTAAATTTCCGTAAATCTTTGATACTTTTTTTAACTCTAATATAACTTCTCTATCTTTCATTCTATTCTCCCTTAAGTACGATAGCTGGATGTACTTCCATTATTTTTCTAGCCGGCAGTATCGATGCTAATACAGTTATTATTGCGAAAACTACTACAGTTATAGGTACTATTATAGGTTGGAAATTTATCGCCCTACCAAAAACATTAAGTGACACATTTTGAGCAAACACAAACCCAAGCATGCTTCCAAGAAGTCCACCGAGTATTCCAAGTACCACACCTTCACCTAAAAATTCTTTTACAACCATTTCGTTTTTTGCACCAAGTGCTTTCTTAAGCCCTATTTCTTTTTTCCTCTCGCTGATCATAGCAAGCATTGTGGTATAAACACTTATCATCGTGATAAGTAAAACTATTACGGTTACAAAGTAAACCAACGTTTGAAGTTTAGAGAGTACAATATCTTGCGATTGAGTAACCCTTCTTACACTCTTGGCTTGAAGTTTCGGTATTTTTTCACCGATCTCTTTAGAAATACTTTTTAACTCTTCTTCTTTTGCTTCAACACTACACTCAAGCACATTGCTCACATTCTCATCTTTTATCATCTCATTTAACTTGGGTAGACTAAGGAATACAAACGACTCCTCCTTACCACCTGTTGTAACAATTCCCTTTACAATAAGTTTTTTCTCAAAGTTGTTTTCACTTAAATCTCTAAGTTTATTTTCCTTAGCATCAGTTGTAATCGTTGTTGCCTGAGCTTGTTTTTTGTACTTAACACCTTTTACTGTAAAAGTATCGCCCACCTTTAGATTGAGAGTTTCTGCAATGTTCTTTCCAATCATGACACCTGAATCTTCATTGTCAATCCAACTTCCATCTATATACCAAAATGGGCTATTAGCCTTTGCCTCTACAAGGTCAGTTCCCGCAAGCATATAAGGCTGTTCATTGATCTTAGCTGTATGGTATTTGTAAGGTGCCATACCAACTATTTTTGAATCACCTATTATTTTCCTTAATTCAGCGATATCAGTTGAGTTATAAAACATTTTTCTCTTTGTCATAGACACCTACTTCCCATGCAGCACTTCTGTAGGCTTAAGACTTAATAGATACCTAATTGCAGGTATACTACCAATAAGTGTTACTAGCACTACGATGACAGATACTATAGGTATTACCATTTGAACTATTTCTATCGTTGAACCGAACACACTAAGCCCTATTATCTGGGCAAGTCCTATCCCAACAAAGTAACCAATTATTCCACCAATGATACCAGTAATAAGTATCTCAACAAGTATTAACATGATTATTGGTATATTAAATGCCCCTATGGCTTTTAACAATCCTATTTCTTGACTTCTATCCATAACACTAGATGTTACAAGATTTGATATAGCAAGTGCTGAACCAAATGCAGATAGTATTGTAATTAGAGTCATAAGAAGTGTTGTCTTCTTTAGGATCGTTCCTTCACTCTCAGCAACTTGTCTAACCGGCTTTGCAACACCATCGGTTATAACCTCTTGAATCTGGTGAGAAATTGCACTTACATAAGCGGTACAATACCAAGTCTCATATTCATCTATCGTCAGACTAAGCGGATCTTGCGCTGCCTTTTTTGCCAGTTCATTATCTGGTGTCGTAAGCGCTGAAACTTCCATATTCCTATACTTACCATTAAGACCTGATAACTCTTGAGCCGTCTTTAATGTGGTAACGACCTTTTCATCATCATCTCCACCATCAATATATATTCCCTTAACTTTAAGGACTTTAGTATTCCCATTTACATTAACGGTTATTTCATCACCTATATCAATATCATTTTTACCAGCGATTAAACTACCTACCATACAGTAGTCATCATCATCGTATTTTAACCACTCTCCTCTAAGATCGATAGTCCACCAATTTCTTAGGTTCTTCATGCCCGTATTAACTTCTTCACCAGTGGGTAATTTTTTATTAAGCTCTACCCAAGTGCCTATAATCTTGGATTCGCCAATGCCGACCAGTTCAGCTTTCACTTCTAAAAACGGCGCAAAATCAACTATGTTAAAGCCCCAAAATATTTTCTTTATATTAAAGATTTCTTCTTCGGATAGGTATTTATCACTAACTCCTTTTCCATCCTCAATACCATATAAATCTGATAAAAGCGAAGCATCCTTGTGCATAACATTTATGTTAGCACCATATATTTTTAACTCTCTGTTGACTTTATCTCCAACACCGAGCATTATATTAATCATAGCTGTTGAGAGTGACACCCCTAATGCTATAGTAAGCGCTATCATAATCATCTTAGATTTTTGTTTAAATAAAGTTCTTATTACCATTCTAAAAAACATATCCGCCCCCTATTTAAACCTTTTCTCTTCACGTTCTAAATCTTTTTTATCTATATAAATCTTTTCATTTTCGATATTGTATGGAAATGGTATAGGATTACAACCACCTTTAAATCCAATAGTCGCTTTGTTCATAACAACATCGCATCTTTTACAAACAACATCCTCACCTCTCTCAAAATAACCTGCCACACCACATATTTCGCAGGCATCAAGACCAAGGCCATATGCTGTCACTCCTGGTTTTTTTACACCAATAAATTTAACAGTAATTCCATTAGGTGTTGTATATGCATATCTATGTAGCTTACCATCCTCAAAGTCAGTTAAAGGGATAACTATCATGTCACCCTCCATGGAATATTCCTGTGGCTCAGCAAGTGGAACAGGCTTTGTATCATAGTAATGGAGAACTGTTACTATAAATATAGCTAACATTGAAAAAGTAATCAGAGAATATGACCATCTCCTCTTATTTCTAAGTCTTGCTTTTTCCTTTCTCCTAAGCGCATTGTTTTTGAAAAATCCTACAACTTTCTTATTTGTCAAAATTGTATAAATTGCAAAAATAAGAGCTACCGCACTCATTATATATATTCCAATATCTGAGTATTCGTCGCCAAATATCATTATTTGAAATACAAAATCATAAAGTTTTACCAACTTTAAACGCTGAGCAGCTGATACTGCCTTAAAAAAATATGCAAATGCATATACAAATGTTATTATCCTAAAAAGTAAGATATATGTCTTATCTTCGGCTTTTTTCATAAGGCTATAAAAAGAAATATATGCTAGCAAACTCACAATAAAACCAAATGTAAATCCTATAAACCTAAGAAGTGCCATTGTGCTTACGCTATCCTCACCAAAGTAAACAAATTCCTGAGTGTATTGGATAAGCTGTGGAAGTAGATAAGCGACACTAGCAGCTAATGATATTGATAGTGAAAATACAAATAATTCTTTTCTCTTTAAAAAAGAAAATATAAATGCAAGTAACGAAAGCATAAAAATAGTTACTATAAGATATCTATTAACTCTTATAAGTGCAACATTTACCGCCTTTGCATCCATATACCTTATAACAAACATATATATGCCTGATACAATAGAAACTGTAAAAATTGCAATATTAGCTATGTTTAAATATTTTTTATTCTCCTTCTTTAAGAATAAAATAAAAAAAGACATAACAATAAAAATCATAAAAGTCTGTTTAGTAACTAAAATCAAATATTTTAGCAAAATAACCTCCTGAAAAAAGCCCCCCCTCAAATAGAGGGGGCTATTTAATTACAAAACCTACTTGTTCTGTAATTGCTCTCCTGTATAGTTCCAATCAAATTCAACAGTTTGAGTTTTGAAATATTCTTCTGCTTTTTCTTTAGCAGGAACACCTGTCTCAGCATCAACGTGAAGTAAGTAATCAGTTGGCGCTTCAATAGTTAACTTAAGTTTATAAGTCCCAACTTTTAATAAACCTTTTTTAACATTAGTTCCATAGTGAGGACCATCATCAGCATTCATAGGCATGAAACTTCCCTCAGCTACACTCTTGCCATCTTTATCAAGCACATCATACTTAACAGTTAAGTATGCTGGCCATGTATCTTCAGCACCACCAAAACCATACATTTTTGATGCTTCATTAGTTAAATGAATGTCAGCTTCAAGGTGCATGTCTGATTCTTCTTTTGTAGGGTTTTTACCTGCAGGAACCATATCAACAGCTTGGAAGTAAACAGCAGCAACTTTGTAAGGACCAACTATTTGCTCTTCACCTATACTAATTTCAGCAAAGCCGCTCTCACCAGGTTTTTCAGCTTCTGTTTTTTCTTCTTCCTTCTTCTCTTCTTTCTTCTCTTCCTTCTTAGGTTCTTCCTTCTTCTCTTCCTTCTTAGGTTCTTCCTTCTTTTCTTCTTTCTTAGGTTCTTCCTTCTTCTCTTCTGGCTTAGCACAAGATACTACAGATAGAACTAATACAAGAACTAATAATAGTGAAATGAATTTTTTCATTTTCCCTCCTTAAAATACTTTATTCTATTTAAAATGCTTATTATGCATTAAAAACCTATTTTGTTTTTCTAGCAGAAAGTGAATGCTTAATAAATAAATACACTGCTGCTATAACTAGCATAATCTGTGGAATTAATGTCTCCGCTCTGTCATATATATTCAGCACATCTATGCTAAAACCATTCATAGCAGGTATTATTGTCCTACCAGATATTACATTTGCTTCTGTCAACTCAATGACACCTTTTCCCATAAATGATATACACATTAAAAACAATAATATACTTGTAAATATAAAGAATGGTTTCAATGGCAACTTAACGCTAAAATATCTAAATAATATGTAGATAATGACAAGTACTACTGTTGCGGCAATTATACCTAGCCCTATCCACTTTGGCGAATTCATCCCAGATGCAAATGCTGCTTTATAAAATAATATTAGTTCAGCCCCTTCTCTAAGCACCGCTAAAAACGCTGCAAATATAAGTGTCCACTTACTTTTATTATCAACAGATGCTGCTACCTTTTCATCAATATAATTCTGGAAAGCAACATGCTCAGATTTTGATAACATCCAGTTACTTACATAAAACAGTACAATAACTGCTAGGAACATTGTCCAACCTTCAATAAGCTCTCTTGCAACACCACTATTTCCAAGAGCAAACTCTATAAAAACCGCCAAAAGCACACTAGCTACAACGGCTGCAATACTTCCAAGATAAACGTGTTTTACAAGTTGTTTGTTCCCCGTCTTAATTAAGTAAGCTATTATTGCAACTATTACTAATATTGCTTCAAGCCCTTCTCGAAGTAGTATTGAAAAAGAAGTAGTAAAAGTTATCCAGTCCTTGGTTTCTTTGCTAGCTACTGGTTGTTCCTTTTTTGTCTCCTGTTTTTCTTCTTTTTTAACTGGCGACTCTGACTCATTACTTCCCCAATCAGGAACTTCTTTATCGCCAAATACTTCTTCACCTAATTTGTCACTATCTTCTGCACTAGCAACTCCATCAAGCACCATGGCATCTTTATAGACTTTAACTCTCAAAGCTTGAATATCTCTTATGATGCTCTCTTTGTCCCCTTCCATATTTCCAAGTAAGGTGTGCTTTATATCTCTAAACATACCCTCAATATGATTAACTCGCTTTGTAGCTATGTATACCATTACATTCTTTTCAAAGCCCTGTATTTCATAATAACCAAAATATGCTTTATTAATATAGTCTCTCGCTTGCTTGTAATTATCTTTTTCAACCTCTTCAATCGCTTTATCAAATTGTTTTGACATTGCAAGTGCAACCTGTCTCCAG
>PDWJ01003806.1_pt1 | contig 14045 bp, 14 predicted proteins | sample 1430881 | NCBI WGS metagenome assembly PDWJ01 (sample SAMN01162460, study PRJNA174530) | Oral metagenome, whole genome shotgun sequencing project. | biome: Marine environment; feature: Marine mammal; material: Swab sample of the gingival sulcus; isolation source: swab sample of gingival sulcus... | reverse complement strand
AATCATAACTCTTTTTTTAAATGATTATTTATTGAATAAAATCCCCGAAGGGTAGAATTCTTATTTAATGATGCTCTTCGGTAGCCATACCAAAATATAGTGCCGATAGCAATGTAAACACATAAGCCTGAATAAGAGCAACTAACAGCTCTAAAAAGTTCATAAATATCATAAATGCAACTGACAGAACCGATACACCTGCTCCTGCTAAAACATGTAATTCTCCAAATATAAATATTAAGCTAACAAATGATAATACCACCATATGTCCTGCCGAAATATTGGCAAAAAGTCGAATCATTAATACCAATGGCTTTGTGAAAACCCCAAATAGCTCCACAACAGGCATTAACGGAAACGGAAATTTCAACCAAATCGGCACTCCCGGTGTATTGAATATATGTTTCCAATAGTTTTTGTTTCCGCTGAATGTGGTAATTATAAATGTTAATAATCCCAATACCATGGTTACGGTAATGTTACCGGTTACATTTGCTCCCCCCGGAAGAATAGGAATTAATCCCATCATATTATTTATCCAGATAAAGAAAAACAGGGTCAATAAAAACGGCATGTATCGTTCATATTTTTTCTTCCCAATGGCAGGAATTGCAATATCGTCACGAACAAACAGAATTATCGGTTCTATAAACGATTGAATACCTTTTGGTGCTTTTCCTTTTCGGGCAGCATAGCTCTTGGCAACAGTGATAAATATCCAAAGCATTAATGCTAAACTAACCAATATTGCCACCACATTTTTGGTAATTGAAATATCGAAAGGGCGAACCTCTTCGCCGTTAATCTTTTCTACAATTTTACCTTTATATTTTCCCTCTTTAGGGATAGAAAATCCATTATATTCGGCATGATGATGAAATTCGGAAGATAGAAATACGTTCCAACCTGTTTTTTCGGAATAAACAATCACAGGAAGTGGTACAGAATAATGGTGTCCTTTTACGGTTATTAGATGCCACTCGTAGGAATCTAATATGTGATCCATAATAAATTCTCCCGGATTAAATTTACTATGTGCCTCTTTATCATATCCTTTTACCTCATTTTGGTCTTTATTATCAGCAAAAACAAAAGAAGCATATCCTATTAATAAAACGGCAAATAGTAATTTCTGTAGTAAATTCTTCATATCTATTTAGTATGATATTTTCATGTTTAAAATCGAGCTTAAAAATACAAATTAATTCCGCTTTTTAAAGCAAAGTTTTTGTTTTTTATTTAAACTGCTTAAAATTAAGCTATTCCAATAGATTTATTCTCTATTTCTTTACAATTTTCGATAAATGTAGCGTGTCGAATATGGTATAAACCACATATAAAGTGAGAAAATAAATTAGAAAGTCTTTTGCCATAGATTTATCGAGCAGAACAAATGTTACCACCACAGCAAGATTTACGAATAACTTTATACCAAACCACATGGTGTATTTGGTATGAAAAGTTCTCACATTTTCGTTTCTAAATTTTCCGATACGATAGAACTGAAAGGCACTTAATAAGAAAAAGTAGAGCACTATGAAAGGAAAAAATGGAACTATTGTTATTGGGAGTTGTTCTACCGTAAATAGTATGGCACTTACCCCCAGTACCAATAACGATAAAATGGCAAGTTTTGTTAGTAATATTTTATAATTCATAATTTTATAGTTTTAAAAAATCTTTTAAACTGTGGTATAACGACAAAACAAAGCCCAATATGGTTCCAATGAGGGTAAACCATCTAAACGATGTTTGAAAGTAAGCATCGAGTTTTACGCCTATAAAAACAAACACAAGAATTATTGCCAGCATCTGAAAAGCCAATGCTGAATATTTGGCAATAGAGGTCATCTGCTTTTTCCGCTTTTTTAACTTCTGTTGTTTTTCCTGTTTGTCTTTATCTTTCATATTAATTTCTGCAACGAAATACCGTTTTTCCTGAAAACACTAAATCTTACTTTTGGTTTTCGCCTTGACAACTACATCACCCATTTATAACCCAATAAGCTCCTGCTTTAAAAACATTCAAATATAGGCAATTATTTCTTTTGTTTACGCTCCTCTTTTTTTGCAGATTTATCGATATCTACATCTCCAATATTACAACTTCCCATAATTTTAGCTCCCGGCTCAACAGCAATCTTACCACTGAAGATATCGCCTTGTATATTTGCCCCTGCTTTTATCGTCACTAATTCTGACGCTTCTATATTTCCATGTACCTTCCCTAAAACATCAATAGTTTTACAAAAGATATCGCCTTGTATGTTTCCGGTTTCTCCAACTACAATCTTTCCTTTTATATTAAGCGATCCAGTCACAGCTCCATCTATCCGAAAATCTGTCTTCCCCTCAATATCTCCATTAATAATAGTGCCTTCGCAAATTAAATTTACACTTGTTAATACTGGTTCGCTACTTCTATTCATCTTATTTTTCTTACTAATCATTTGTTTTATATTTCTCTAATTCAATACGACTAAACTTTTTACTCTCTCTGTAACGTATTTTAGGGTATTTTAGTTATAGCAGAAGATTATTTAGTACAAAAATAATTATTTGACTGATAAAAACAATTTATTTTCTTCTCTTTACTCTATTTTAAGCATACACATTATTATCATAAAATTAAAATCGATACAACTTGGGAGCAAAACAAAAAAGGAACTTCCAATAAAGAAAGCTCCTTTTTTTTTATATCTCTACAATTAAACCTATTCTGCTGAGTTATACCCCCATTTTATCCAAATAGCTCCCCAAGTGAAACCGGCTCCAAACCCAGATAGAATTAAGTCATCGCCTTTCTTCAATTGTTTTTCCCACTCCCATAAACACAATGGAATGGTTGCAGAAGTGGTATTTCCAAATTTCTGAATGTTAATCATTACCTTTTCTTTGGCCAAGCCCATACGTTTTGCTGTCGCCTCAATAATTCTGTTATTAGCCTGGTGAGGTACTAACCACGCTAAATCGTCAGCAGTAATATTATGTTTTTTCATCATCTCCACTGATATATCTGCCATATTCGACACTGCGTGCTTAAACACATGATTTCCCTCTTGATAAATAAAATGTTCGCGTGCATCAACTGTTTCGTGCGATGCCGGTTTTACCGAACCTCCGGCTTTTTGATGTAAATGTTTACGACCAAACCCCGCTGTACGTAACATCTCATCCATTACTCCAACATTCTCGGTTGTTGGTTCTAATAGTACAGCTGCAGAACCATCTCCAAATATAGGACAAGTAGCTCTATCGGTATAATCAACAATTGACGACATTTTTTCAGCTGCCACTAGTATTACTTTTTTATATTTACCACTTTCAATATATCTTGCTGCAGTAGCTAAACTAAATAAAAATCCTGAGCATCCTGCATTCAAATCAAAACTGAAAGCTTTATTAATTCCTACTTTATCGCTAATAATGTTTGCTGTTGCAGGAAACTGCATATCCGGTGTAACAGTGGCACAAATCACCAAGTCTATTTCGTCGGGAGAGGTATTCGTCTTTTGCAACAAATCCTCAACTGCTTTAGCCCCCATATCGGATGCTCCTTTGCCTTCCCCTTTTAAAATTCGTCTCTCTTTTATTCCAATACGAGTCATAATCCACTCATCGCTGGTATCAACCATTGTACTTAATTCGTCATTGGTTAATATATATTCGGGAAGATATGCTCCAACTCCCGTTATAACTGCATTTATTTGTGCCATTACTCTTTAAATTTCTTAAACAATCTGTTTGATTCTTACAGACTTTGTCCGTTAATTTCAGCTTGCAATAATAGTTATTTTAAAATTTATCTGCAATAAATAATAAAGATATATTTTAAATAATAATCTCTTAAAAAACATTCCTAAAAAGAGACAACTAATTTTCATTAACACTATGGATGAGCCTACTGCTACAAAATAAGCATAACAAAATTTGCCCCTAAGAAATTATCATAGGAGCAAAATACATTTTCTATATCTGAGATTTCTACAGCCGGAAATACTTCCAATATTTATAAAAATCTCTTTATAATCTGGTATTATTCAGATTATGCTACTACCTCTTTTTCGATAGCTAACTTACCTCTGTAGAAACCACATTCAGGACATACTGTATGATATTTTACAGTTGCACCACAGTTTCCACATGCAGCTAAAGTTGCTGGAGAAATTGCGTGATGACTTCTACGCTGATCTCTTCTCTTTTTCGATGTTTTGTGTTTTGGATGTGCCATTTTTCAACCTATTTAACTAATTAATTATTTATCAACTTTTTTAACTCTGCCCATCTCGGATCCACCTCTTCTTCCGGTTGAACCGAATAGGATGCTAATTTTTCTATCATTTCTTCGTTACAAGTGCTATTCCCATCGCCATCAATATCATGTGTATATCGCAATGGCAAACTCAACATCAGTAACTCATAAATATATTGTGCAACATTTATTTCATTTTCCGACTCAGCTAAAACAATTACATTTTCAGCCAACTCTTCGTGCTCACTACCAAACTTCAGAAACAAAGTATTTTCTCCTTCAATTTCGACCTCAAGACTATCTAAGCACCTGTCGCACATTGTTGTAACCACCCCTTTTGCCTTAAAATAAAAAGTAGTAACCAACGTCTTCTTATTGATAATTACTTTTACCTCTGCATCAACAGCATCAAAATCAGTTTCGCTAAAGTGCTCAAAAAATGTTTTATCCACATCAAACGAGAACTCGTGCATACCATCTTTCAATGCTCTGAAAGGAATTGTATATTTTATAAGATTATCAGACATCTTAAAATAAAACTTCGCAAAAGTATAAAAATAAATGATATCAACAGACAAATTTTCATTTTTTTATCTGTTTCAATGGTTTACTTCTACTCAAAAGTAAAACGGGGGGGCAAAAGTAAGGAGTTATTTCGGGCTATCAAAACTTTTTTGGAAATGATTTCGATTAAATTAAAAGGAAACAACAACAAACAGCCCTTTCTTCTTAACATATTACCCTTCTTTTATCAAAAGATTATTTCTAATTATGAAGATTAATTAAATCTGAGCGGGCAGAATAATTCTAAAGGTAGTTCCCTTTTTTAATTCTGATTTCAGTACAAATATTTTTCCTTTATGATAATTCTCTATAATTCGTTTTGCAAGCGACAACCCCAAACCCCATCCTCTTTTTTTAGAAGTATATCCCGGTTTAAATACCGCTTTCTGCTTATTGGGAGCAATTCCTTTTCCTGTATCACTGATATCGAAAATAACCCGTCCCTTTTCCAAATTCAATGTATAGGTCAAAGTACCGCCTCCCTCCATCGCATCTACCGCATTCTTTGTAATATTTTCTATTACCCACGAAAAGAGTTCTGTATTAAGAGGAATATCACAATTATCAATATTATTTACAAATTGATAAATAACCTTTGCTGATGTACGTTTCTTAAGATACCCTATACTGTTTTCAATCACATGAGCAATATTATACTGTTTTAACATGGGCTTAGAGCCAATTTTTGAAAACCGCTCGGCTATCATCTGCAAACGAGCCACATCTTTCTCCATTTCTTCTGTCATTTCAGGTGCTGCAGCTCCCATTTTCATCAACTCCATCCATGCCATCAACGAACTGATTGGTGTTCCCAATTGATGTGCTGTTTCTTTTGACATTCCCACCCAAACCTTATTCTGCTCAGCAGTCTTAGAATAGGAATAAGCAACAAACAAAATAACAATAAAAGTAAAAATAACGCCGAGCTGTACAAACGGATACCACGCCAATCGTTTCAACAACTTTGAATCATCAAAATAGATATAATTTCTACCGTCTACCCAGGATATGGTAATAGTATGATTACCATACTTTTTCATTTCGGCAAGTTTCTGTTTTAAAAACTTGTCTCCTTTTTGGCTAGGGACCTTAATATTGCGGTGGGCAATAATATCATCCTCCTCATCGACTAAAATAACAGGAATAGTTTCGTTCTGTTCCAATATTTCACGAACCAATTCCACATCCTGAGTTTGGTTGGTTTGCAGAGAACGAAGCCCCTTCGCCCAAAGTTCGACTTTTTTAGCCTCTTCACGAGCCAGCTTATTCACCAGGTTATTGGTATAGAGCACCGACCCCGATACAATAATCAGAGCAACCAGAATAAAATAATATTTCCATCGGTGGTCATTCATACCATAATTACTGTTTTTGCAGCTCCTCCCAATATTCCAATACCGCTTTTGCGTTCTCTTCCGGATTATCGTTTGGAAGTTGTAATTGAAAAACGGTATTTTTCTCCCGTTTCTCCAAGCCAAAACGGTAAGCTTTATCGTAATAGCTCAACGTAATATCTGCTACGGCAGCATAATCATCGTTATCTAATGCATTAAAAGCATCCTTCACATTTTGTCCGCCCAAACGTTTCTGTATTTTTTCTACCATCTGCCGCAACACCTCCTTATCGAAACAGGCATACTCTTTTACCAAACGTTTTACTCGTTCCGATTTCGGTATATCCATATCAATAACGGTGGTAGAACGTATTCTATTGTACAATATATCGTTTATCCATACCGAACCAATGGCTTTACTTTCGTCTTCCAACCAAATGGGACGACTAAAATCGAATTCGAGCCACGCCTGACCTAAAAGGTTATCGAAATTTTCGTTGGTAGGCTGATCTTTCTGCCCTAAAGCTCCAAAAACAGAACCTTTATGATGAGCAATTCCTTCTAAGTCTAAAACCTGAGCATTTTGCTGCTGCATGGCGTGCAACACCGCAGTTTTTCCGCTTCCGGTCATTCCGCCCAGAACCACTAAGTCTGCTTCCCTCTCGAACTGTTCCCGCAGATAAGCCCGATATGCTTTATAGCCGCCCTCCAATAAATGAGCTTTAAATCCGGCAGTTTCAAAAAGCCATGCCATACTACCGCTGCGCATACCTCCTCGCCAACAATGAATAAGAAGTTCTCTTTCAGGAGCAATTTTTTTTGCCATACGTACAAATTTTGCCAACTTAGGACCCACTAACTCTAAACCCAACAACACAGCTGATTCTTTACTTGCACGCTTGTATTTCGTACCCACTTTAGCACGCTCCTCATTGGTAAAAATGGGAATATTTACTGCCCCTGGAATATGCCCTATTTCAAATTCAGCAGGAGTTCTTACATCAACAATAGGGATTTTTTTTCCTAACTCTAAAAATGCTTTGGCTGATAATATTTGTGGCATATATTTTCTGTTATAATCTATATTTATTGTCTTCTTCTTCCAGCATCATACCCAAATAACTTTCGTAACGGGTTATACTGATATCCCCCTCGTTAACCGCTTTTTTTACGGCACATTTGGGCTCGTGAATATGTGTACAATTATTAAACTGACAATCTGCAGCTGTCTTAAAAATTTCCGGAAAGAAATGATAAATTTCTTCTTTTTCCATATCAATAGTTCCAAAACCTCTTATTCCCGGCGTATCGATAATATATCCGCCAAAATCGAGTTCAAACATTTCTGAAAAAGTAGTGGTATGTTTACCTTGTGCATGAGCCTCAGAAATTTCGCCTGTTTTTAGGTTTAATCCGGGCTGAATAGCATTAATCAAAGTTGATTTCCCCACACCGGAATGTCCCGCCAACAGATTAATTTTTCCTGCTAGCTGTTCACGTATTGTATCTAAATGCGTTCCTTCTTTTGCAGATATTTGAAAACATTTATAACCAATACTTTCGTAGATATTTTGCAATTCATGCAACCTTTCCTTATCCGCTTTACGATAGTAGCGGTCTATTTTATTAAAAATAATTCGAGCTTTTATGCCGTATGCCTCTGCAGAAGCCAAAAATCTATCGATAAAAGCAGTAGTAGTTATCGGGTAATTTACCGTAACTATTAAAAATGCCTGGTCGATATTGGCAGCTATAATTTGGCTGTGTTTCGACAAGTTTGACGATTTACGAATAATATAATTCTTACGGTCATGAATATTTACAATCACATGCGATTCACTATCGGTTTTAAAATCGACCTTGTCGCCCACCGATACAGGATTGGTGGTACGAATGCCATCCATTCTAAACCGTCCCTTTATGCGACAGTTGTAAATGGAGCCGTCATCGGTTTTTACGGTATACCAACTTCCTGTTGATTTTATGACTAATCCTTGTTTCAATGTTTTTTATTTTATACAGAGACACAGTATACTGTGTCTTTACGTTTATTCGGTATAATCCTGATATAGAAAATCGTTGTAAGGAAAACGTGCCGAATGAATTTCGCGGATCTCCTGATATACTTTGGCTTTAAATTCCTCCAGATTTTCTTTTTCTTTTGCTGATATAAAAATACAGGGTGTTTCGCCTTTGGCAATCCACATCTGTTTTAATTCATCCAGACTGTAATTTTCACGTGTTTTGGGCAGTAAATCGTCTTCATCTTTCTGAACAAAAGTAAACGCATCAATTTTATTAAACACCAAAAACGTTGGTTTTTCGCGTTTATCTATCTCAGCTAACGTTTCGTTTACCACTTTTATATGATCTTCGAAATTAGGATGCGAAATATCTACAACATGCAGAATAACATCAGCCTCGCGTACCTCATCTAACGTAGATTTAAACGATTCCACCAAATGGTGAGGCAGTTTACGAATAAAACCAACGGTATCTGCCAATAGAAAAGGCACATTCTGAATCACCACTTTTCGAACGGTAGTGTCTAATGTTGCAAACAGTTTATTTTCAGCAAATACATCTGATTTACTCAACACATTCATTAACGTTGATTTACCAACATTAGTGTATCCTACCAATGCCACACGTACCAATTTTCCTCTATTTTTTCGTTGGGTTGCTTTCTGCTTATCAATTTTTTGTAAATCAAGCTTTAATTTGGCAATTTTATCTAAAATGATTCGGCGGTCAGTCTCAATCTGCGTTTCCCCGGGTCCGCGCATACCAATTCCCCCTCGCTGACGCTCCAGGTGAGTCCACATTCGGGTTAACCGAGGCAGCATATATTGATATTGCGCTAGTTCCACCTGCGTTTTAGCGTGTGCTGTCTGGGCTCTACTGGCAAAAATATCAAGAATCAAATTGGTACGGTCCAATATTTTTCGTTCCAATATCCGCTCTACATTTCTCAGCTGTGTGGGCGAAAGTTCATCATCAAAAATTACCAATCCTACCTCTTCGTTTGTTTTTAAATAGTCTTGTATCTCCTTCAGCTTTCCCGAACCTACAAAAGTTTTAGGATTGGGATAAACCAGTTTTTGCGTAAATTGCTTTACTGTTTCAGCTCCGGCAGTAAGCGCCAAAAAATCTAATTCGGCAAGATATTCATTCACTTCCTGCTCGGTCATATTTTTCGATTGATCTATCACGCCGATTAAAATGGCTTTTTCCTGCTGTTTATTTGTTGTAATATAATTTCCCATTAAAAAATTGCAAAGTTTTAATAACTGGAGCAAAAGTAGTTATTATTTAAGAATATCAGAAATCAAGCATTTACGATTTTATAAGATTTACAGCAACCCCCTTTTATTAATGAAAAATTTTAAATGATTATTCTTTATTGAACTTTCTTGTCCGGTCTTCCAGCTTAATTGATAATTCACCTTTACAACATAAAAACAACACATAGAATTATTGCTTTTTACGGCAAAAAATAATTACATTTAATTTAAAATACTATTTTTGCGCAGTTAATAAATAATCAATTTTTATGAAAACTAAAAGAAATATTTTAAAAGCAATTTCCAGCTTACTGTGTATTTTCACCTTAGGTTTATCGGTGGTAAACTGCAGCAGCGACGACAACAATGAATTTAACAGCGAAAAAATACTTGGGAAATGGTATGTACACAAAGATATCATTAACGGAAATGAAGAAGATATAGAGTTTTCGTGCAGTGTTAAAAAAGACTTCTCTGAATTTCAGAAAAATGGAATCCTTGTTAGTGTCAGCTATGACGAAATGTGTGAGAGAGATGAACACGAAAGCGGCAACTGGGAATTAACCAACAATAACACTTTAAAAATTAAACACATAAAGAAGAATATTGAACTGCCTAACGGCGATGAAACAGATATCAACGCAGAAATTATTTTTAACGTTGTAAAACTAACCGGCAACGAATTAGTACTTGAATTTAAACAGCTCCTGCATAATGGGAAAGAAGTTATTTTTGATGCAATAGAAGATGAAGATGGAGAAAATGAAGAAAAAACAGTCAGCGACACCCGTACAATATATCTAAGAAAACTATAGCTGTATCAGTTAAATTGATCTTAAAAAAAGCCTTGCATCAAAAACATGCAGGGCTTTTTATTTTCAAAAAAAGCAGTATCTTTAGGATTTTAAAATAATTACTGATTATGACTACAATAAAAGCAAAATATTTGGGCGGATTACGCACCGAATGCGAACATTTACAGTCGGGTAGCAAAATTCTAACCGATGCACCTACCGATAATCAAGGACAAGGGGAAGCCTTTTCTCCTACCGATTTACTGGCAACAGGTTTAGGAAGTTGCATTATGACAATTATGGGTATTGTTGCCCGTGATAACAATATAGACATTACGGGAACAGAAATAGATATTACAAAAATTATGGCAAGCGACCCGCGCAGAATTGCAGAGGTAGTTGTGGAATTTCATTTTCCTGACAGGGATTATACTGATGAACAAAAAGAATTAATTGCTTCGGTTACGCAAACCAGTCCCGTACCATTGAGTGTACATACCGCTATGAAACAAACCATAAAATTGAATTGGAAACGATAAAAAAGTAATGATTTTAGTAACCGGAGGAACAGGACTAGTGGGGTCGCATCTTCTATTCGATTTGGTATCGAAAGGAGAGCGTGTACGAGCATTAAAACGAAAAAACAGCAACACCGATAAGGTAAAAACTGTTTTTGCATCTTTCTCGAGCAACGACAATACCCTGTTTAATCAAATTGAATGGATAGAGGGTGACATTACCGATCAATTTTCTTTAACTGATGCTTTAACCGATGTTTCGCAGGTATACCACTGTTCTGCATTGGTTTCTTTCAATAAATCAGATAAGCAGCGCCTGCACAAAGTTAATGTAGAGGGAACCCGAAATTTGGTCGATGCCGCTTTAGATGCAAAGATTCAAAAATTCTGCATGGTCAGCTCTGTTAGTGCTTTAGGTACTCCCGAACAGGGCAATACCGTTATTACAGAAAATACACCATGGAGTCCAGAAAGTCGGCACACCAATTATGCTTTAAGTAAATTCCATTCCGAACTAGAGGTATGGAGAGGAATTGCAGAAGGATTAAATGCTGTTATCATCAACCCTTCGATTATTTTAGGAGCAGGTTTTTGGGATAAGGGCAGCTCTCTGCTATTCAGTACTGTTGCCAAGGGTTTAAAATATTATACCAAAGGCGTTACCGGATACGTTGATGTGCGGGATGTGATTCGTGCTGCAGTCGCTTTAATGCAGAGTGATATCAGCGGCGAGCGTTTTATTATAAATGCTGAAAACTGCAGTTACGAATATATTTTTAAAACCATTGCTAAACATTTAGAGGTAAAAGCACCTTATAAATATGCAACACCCAAAATGACCAACATCGCCTGGCGACTAACAGGTTTGCAGCGCCTGTGGGGAAAGCAGCCAAATTTCACCAAAGAAACAGCCCGCTCGGCACACAGTATTCATCATTACGATAACCAGAAAATAAAAGATGCCATTGGCATTAATTTTACGCCCGTAGAGGTGAGCATTGCTCAAATAGCAGAATTATACAAAAAGGAATTATAAATCTTTCTGCTTATATTTCCTAAGCGTCTCAATTATAGAAAACATGAAATAGAATTAAAAAATCAGGTAAACGCCAGTTTCTTTATTTCGTTTTTTATGCTATTTTTTTTTACTTTTGGCAAAGCAAACCGAAATACAAAACAGATACTATTCTTTACGGTAAAGGTAATTGCTAATTACTCTTTATTAATTGTTAATTGAAGAAAAACAAATGAAAAACCTATTCGAAAAAATCGTACCACATTTGGTGGCAATAGTTATATTTCTAATTATCGGATTTATCTATTTTCAGCCGGTGTTAGACGGCAAACAGCTACGCAAAGGCGATACCATACAAGCATTGGGCTACAAAAAAGAGATTACCGATTTCAGAAATAAAACCGGCGACGAACCGTTGTGGACAAATAGTATGTTCGGAGGTATGCCCGCCTATCAAATCAGCGTAAGTTACAAAGCAAAAGCAATGCGATTTGTGCGTGACTTAATGGAATTGGAAACGCCAAGTCCGGTAAAATATTTACTCCTCTATTTAATTGGGTTTTATCTTTTAATGATTGCTCTTAGGGTAAATCCGTGGCTTGCCATTGGCGGAGCAATAGCCTATGCTTTTTCTACCTATATGATAATTATTATAGGTGCAGGACATATTTGGAAAGTAAATGCACTGGCATATATTCCTCCCGCACTGGCAGGTATTTTGCTCGCCTTTAGAGGGCGGTACCTATTGGGCGGATTGCTCGCCACTCTGTTTCTAATCATGGAACTATATTCCAATCACATTCAAATGACTTACTATTTCCTTTTGGCGGTAATTTGCATTTCTATTTTTGAATTTTACTATCGCTATAAGCAAAAGGAGTTAAAACAGTTTTTTACCGCTGTGGGTGTGTTGGCTGTTGCAACCGTTTTGGCTGTCGGAGTAAATGTCTCGAACCTATACAACACCTACGAATATGGAAAACAAACCGTTCGAGGGAAATCGGAACTGACTTTAGGAAATAAAAACGATAAAACAAGCGGATTGGATAAAAGCTATGCCACCCAATGGAGTTACGGTATTCAAGAAACTTTTAGCCTGTTAATTCCGAATGTGAAAGGAGGAGCAGGAGCTCCGCAAGAGGGAATGCAGCTATTGAGTTACATTAGCAATCGCCAGTTGCCCGATGTGCAGAAATATTACGATATGGAGCAGATAGACAACCACCATTATTGGGGAAATCAACCATTTACGGCAGGTCCTGTTTATGTGGGAGCAGTTATTTTGTTCCTATTCTTTTTAGGATTGATAATTGTTCGTGGCAGATTAAAATGGGGATTGCTAACCGCCACCATATTGGCGATAATGCTGTCGTGGGGACATAATTTTCAATTATTAACCGATATTTTCTTACAATATATTCCGTTGTACAATAAATTTAGAGTGGTTTCGTCCATATTGGTAATTGTGGAACTTTGCGTTCCGATATTGGCAATATTAGCAGTAAAAAAGATTATAGAAAAACCCGAAATATTACAACAAAAAGTCAATCTTAAATGGGCTAAAGTTCACGTATTGCTGTTACCTGCTGTTTTTACTGCCGGAATAACGCTTCTTTTTTATATTTTCCCACAGACTTTTTTCGATTTCCTATCGCAATTCGAAATTAAATATTTTGCAGATATAAAAAGTGCCAACAGCGGAGCAGAGGATTATATTAACAGCATACAATTCGATATTGTAAATGCCCGAATAGCTATTTTTAAAGCCGACGCACTTCGCACCATTGCATTTGTTCTGCTTACCGCAGGAATGTTGTTTGCTTTCAGTAAAAAAATCTTCCATAAAAATATATTAATTGCCGGAGTGGTAGTTTTAATATTGGTTGATTTATATCCAATTAACAAACGATTTGTAAACGATGCGAATTTTGTTCCGAAAAAGGAATTAAAAGTGGCATTTACGCCAACCAATGCCGATTTCCAGATTTTGCAACAGGAGATGCTACAGCACCCCGAATGGCAAAAAGAAGCTGTAAAAGCACAAGAAAAATATAAGCAAATGCACCGCCGGGCAAGTCAATTGGAATTGGCAATTATTCCTTTCGAGGTATTAAACAGCCACACCAATTACAGGGTTCTGAATACCACTGTATCTACCTTTCAAGACGGAAGCACTTCCTATTTCCATAAATCGGTTGGCGGTTATCACGGAGCAAAACTGCGTCGTTATCAAGAGTTAATCGATTATCATATCAGTAAAAATAATACTAAGGTATTGGATATG
>PDWJ01004849.1_pt1 | contig 14050 bp, 11 predicted proteins | sample 1430881 | NCBI WGS metagenome assembly PDWJ01 (sample SAMN01162460, study PRJNA174530) | Oral metagenome, whole genome shotgun sequencing project. | biome: Marine environment; feature: Marine mammal; material: Swab sample of the gingival sulcus; isolation source: swab sample of gingival sulcus... | reverse complement strand
GAAGGCCTCATCGCCTGAACGAAGAGTCAAGATTACCGCATCATTATTGCGTGCTGCGGGAATTCAGGTGAAACATGTGTTACCGGGACGATGCCGGGTTCGGGTAAAGAGTTTGGTTCGCCGGGCGGATAAAGGCTCATGGATGGAACAGCGACTGCGCTGCATTGCCGGTGTTTCTTCGGTGTATACAAAATATGCCACTGGATCGGTGGTCGTTGTCTATGATGCCCAGAATCTTTCGGTGCAGGCCTTGCTCCGGGAAATGATAGCCCAGGTCTTTCGGCCGGTGCAGAGTGCCGTCCCCCTGGTAAATCTTGAAAATAGTGAGGCTGCGGGATGCTGCTCGACGGAGAATATTTCCACCAAGGCGCGACGGGTCTTTTGGCTCACCGGGATCATGGTGTATGCGGCGACCCGTTTATGGGTCTTGCGCCTGCCTCTGTTGCAGACACCATTGAGCCTCATCGGTCTTGCTGCTCTTATTGGTACAGTTCCGTTGGTAAAAGAGGCGGTTCACGACGTTACCGTTGCCAAGAAGGTTACCGTGCAGCCCTTTCTTGCCTTTGGGGCCTTGACCACCATTGCAATGGGCCAGGCCTTTTCTGCCCTGCAGATCCTGTGGATCTATAATGTTGCCGAATGGACCGAGGAATATGTGGCCCTGCGTTCCCGCCAGGCGATTCGGGATATCCTTGAGGTGGCGCCGCCCAATGCCTATGTGATGATCGACGGTATGGAGACCGAGACGGCGGTGGCGGATATTCGCCCCGGAGATATTGTTGCGGTGCATACCGGAGAAAAACTCCCGGTGGATGGTGTTGTCAAGGATGGTGAGGCCTTGCTCGACGAGGCCTCGATCAATGGCCGCTCTGAACCGGTATTGCGCAGCCGGGGTGATGAGGTGCGTGCCGGGACCATTGTCAGTCAGGGCGTCTTGTTCATTGAGACGGTGAAAACTGGCGAGGATACCTATCTGGCCGGTATTATGAAAATGGTCGAGGATTCTCTGGCCAACAAGGCCCCGGTCGAACAAAAGGCTGACCAGTTGGCCTCACGGCTGATGAAGATTGGATTGACCGCCACTGCGTTGACCTTTTTCCTGACCTTAGACCCGATGCGGGCCTTGACCGTTATGCTGGTGATGTCTTGTCCGTGCGCTACGGTACTTGCGGCCTCTTCAGCGGTTACCGCAGCCCTGGCCAATGCCGCAAGACATCAGATTCTTATTAAAGGCGGGCTCTATCTGGAAACCGTGGGCCGGGCCGAGAGCTATTGTTTTGATAAGACCGGAACCCTTACCATGGAGCGTCCCGAGGTGGTCTTTATCGCTGGTCGTACCCCATCTCTTTCTGAAGATGCGATTTTGACCATGGCGGCCACTGCAGAATCCCATAACCAGCATCCGATGGCCAAGGCCATCTTGAGTGAGGCCAGCGAGAGAGGGTTGCCGCTGGCAGCTCATGCAGTCTGTGATTTCACTCCCGGTAAAGGGGTTTTTTGTACTGTCGGAGGAGATGCCGTTATTCTGGTGGGTAACCGTAGCTTCATGGACGATCACCAGATTGATGTTCGTTGGTTTGATACCAAGGCCGAAGAGCAAAAAAAACAGGGCAACACCGTGGTCTATGTGGCCAAGAATGGTAAGGCCCAGGGCCTGTTGGGGGTTGCCAATCCGGTGCGCCCGGAAGCAGGTCGTGTTTTGCGGACCCTGGCCGCTGACGGGGTCCAGGACATCCAGTTGGTGACCGGCGACCATGAGCAGGTGGCTCGATCCATGGAGCGGGTCTTTCCCTTTACCGACTGCCGGGCCGGCTTGCTGCCCGAAGAAAAGGCCGCTCGGGTCGAGGAACTTCAGGAGAAGGGCCTTGTGGTAATGATTGGCGATGGTGTCAATGATGCCCTGGCTCTCAGTGCTGCGGATATTGGTATTGCGATGGGTGCAGGCGGTGCTGAAGTGGCGATGGAGGCCGCTGATATTGCCCTGGCAGACTCTGATCTCGAGGGTCTGATTACGGTACGTAACTTGAGTCATAAGACCATGCAGGTCATTGACCAGAACCATTATCTTGCAGTATCAACCGATCTTTTTGGGGTGGTCCTGGGGATGATCGGGGTGCTTTCTCCGGTGATGGCCGGGATGATTCATATCGTACATACTGGGGGAATCCTTATTAATTCCAGTCGCTTGTTGGGTTGGGAGTCACCTCGGGTAGCGCAAGACATCACAGCGAAAGAAGAAAGGCTCGCTTAATATTTTAAGGACTTCCTCTGTGGGTCGATGATTCCCCTTGTCTAAGGGGGCTTGGATATGGTAGTTGTGCGGTGTTTTTTGACCAGAGAAGAGGACTGAAATCATCGTAAACTTGAGACAAGAACAGGATGCAATGAAGTATAGCTTAACAGCCAATAGCAGAGCAGATTTTATCGCCTATGCCCCATTACATACTTTCAAGGGCTGGGCCGTTGAGGGAATGACCGGATCCATAGACATAGATTTTGAGACCATGACCCTCAATCATCTTGAGGCAACGGCACAGACGGCTCTTTTTGATACCGGCTATGCCGATAGAAATACTGCGATGTTTGATTTTTTTGGCTGGGAGAAACATCCCGAGACCTCTTTTACCTTGACCCAATGTCAGGAATTCACCAAGATTGACGATGCCCTGTACCGTTTAACCATTCAGGGCGTTCTCGATTTCTCTGGGATCAAGCGGCAGCTTCCGGTCAAGTGTACTCTGCGCCGCAAAGGGGAGAAGCTCTGGCTGGAGATGAAATGCAAATGGTCGTTTAAGGCGTATGGATTGAAGGTTCCCCGGCTCTTGTTTATGACTGTTCGTGATATTGTCGATATTAGTGCAGGGCTTGAATTCAATATGGTGGATACAAACGAGGCGTAATTATGGATAATACCCAGGTTGTTGATGAGTTTTTAGATAATATCCGTTATCTCAAAGTGGTTCACCATGTCCCTGGCAGGATACGTGTCAAGGCGAGCCTTGCCGGGATTATGAAATTTGCCGGGGTTGATCAGCAGGCCATGAAAGAGGTCATTGCCCGGATACCGGGCATACGAGACTATCGGTTGAATAAAAAGGCGTTTTCTGTTGTCATTGAATATGACACCGAGAAATTGGCCTTTGAACTTTGGGAAAAGATTGGCAGATTAAGTGAAAATCCCCAGAACCGGGAAGAGGTCAAAAATCAGCTTCTTGATATTTTAAGCGACTGAGAGGAGAGAGTGTCATGGACGAGACCATGCAGCCGTCACCTGAGGCTTTCAAACAGCCTGAGGAAGCAACAGCCAAAGCCAGCTCACAACACGGTTTTCCGGGAACAGAAGGACAACCTCAGGAGATGGCTGGACAGCCGGGTGATGCGCCTTTAAGCCCGGAAGCAGATCTTGCCGCAAAAATGGCGGCATGGCAGCAGGCTGCAGCCGCCGCCGGACAGGCTTCTCCGCTGCCCCCTGGGTATCTCCTTGATCCTGCCACGGGACAGCCGGTCTTTGTCGGCCATCTCTATCAGCAACAGATGCCTTACGTCCAGCCCAACGTTGTTTATGTGCAGCAACAGCCGACACCTGAACAACTTGCAGCCCAGCAGGCTGAGGCCCAGCAGCGTTATGGCCAGATTATGCAGTCTGTGGAACAGTTTCTTGGCGGTGAGGCTACGGTCTCCGATGTGGTTAAGACCCTCTATGCCACCACCAGTGAAAATGACCAATTATGGAAAGGGTTCCTCGTGGGTGCCGCCGCTGCGGTTTTGCTCAGTAATGGCTCGGTACGGGAGATGATGGGCAAAAGCCTGGGAGGTTTGTTTCCCGGAGCAAAGAATGATGCCGCCACCCCACAGGCGACACCACCAAAAGATAAGGAGTAACCTATGGACATGACGACACAAGCCGTTGTTGGCGCAAATCCCCAGATGGCCCCTAGTCAGGCCCTGATCTATACTGATCCACAGCACCAGTATGCTGCTGTAGCACCCCAGCCCCAATATATGGCGGCAGCTCCGTTGTCTTCTTCTGCCGTGGTGCCACAGACGGCCACGGTGACCAGCCAGGCGTTGGCTGCGGGAATGGCCGGAGCCGTCGTGGTGTCTACCGGTTCCCTGGGAGCCAATCTGCGTCAGGTACAGCAGGGAGAGATGACCATGGAAGCGGCAGTTCGAAACAGTCTTGTTAAAGGGGCCCAGGGTGGGCTTGCCGCAGCCTCGGCGACGGCGGCGGCGACACTTCTTACCAGTGGTGGTTTTGCCGGAGTTGCGGTGACCTTGATGACCGCCACTGGGGTGAGTTATTTATTGAGTAAGTAATTATCGTTGGGGAATTTTGTGTTCTCCAATACAAAGAATTTTAGGATTTTTCCCATTGCCTGAAGAGTTTTACACAAAGGAGTAATCTGAAATGGCCGATACTATTTATCATCAGCAGGACCAACAGCAACCTCTCTACCAGCAACCAGCCCAGCAGCAATACGTCCAGCAGCCGGTCTATCCGGCGACCCAGGAAAGTTCTTTGCTTGGCGTCAAGGTTTCCGATAGCCAGTTCTGGAAAGGGGCCTTGCTCGGTGCGGCAGTTACCCTCCTGGTAACCAATGAGACGGTGCAAAAGGGCGTTGTCAAGACGGTCTCCAAGATGACCGCGGCTGCCCAAAGTGGCATCGAAGAGGTCAAGGAAAAGTTTGAAGATGCCAAGGCTGAAGCCCAGGCTGAGGCTGCGGCGCAAAAGGCCACTGAATAGAGCGCCGTTGCGGGATGTCTTTACACTATAAACTGCGGCACCGGATCTTCTCCCGGACCCGGGTGCAGTTTCCGCTATTACGCCATCAGAAACCCCTTTGTGCTGCGGTACAGCTTCGTTTGCGGCAGTTACCAGGGGTTTCTGATGTTGTGGTACGGCCACGTACTGGCTCGATAATCCTGAGCCATCCCGAGGAGCCGGTTGCCATCGAAGAGGTGGTTGCCCTGGTTGCAGAGTTCCCGGCTGTTACAGCGTCCTCTTCCCCTCTTGCCTTCCGACCGCCGCAAAAACGAGACAGCGAAAAAATCTACCATGTCTCCGGGTGGACTTTACTACTCACCGGCGGGTATCTTCTCTATCTTTTTGCGAAAAATCTTTTCTCTCGTTCTTCTGTTTTACCTGCTACGACCAGTTTCGTGGGCCGTTTTTTTACTGTCCCAGCTATCGTGGCCTCGGTGCTCGCTGCCCCGGTTGTCGGCCAGGCTGTGGCCAACTGGCGACACCACCGCACACTGGATATGGGGATGATTTCCACCGCCCTGCTCGTTGCCTCAATGGCCATGGGTAATGTGGTGGCGGCACTCACTGTATTCTGGTTGTTTAATCTTTCAAGTTGGCTTGAAAACAGGATTCGTATCCATACCCGTCAGGCGGTAAGAGATATGCTCGCTGGGCGAAGCCGCAATGCCTGGCTGCTGGTCGATGCTGTGGAGACGGAAGTGCCCGTTACCAGCTTACAGCCCGGTGATGTGGTTGTGGTGCGGCGTGGTGAGGTTTTTCCTGTGGATGGTGTCATTATCGAAGGTATTGCTCTGGTTAATGAATCTACGATGACCGGCGAGCCGCTTCCGGTGTCTCGGGACAAAGGGAGCAGGGTCCTGGCAGGTACTGTACTCGAAGAGGGAGAGGTTCAGGTTCGGGCAGAAAAAACCGGAGAACAGACCCGGTTGGCGGCGATTATCCGTTGTATTGAAGAGGCAGAGAACGATCCTGGTCAGTTGCAACGGGTCAGTGAAAGATTTTCCCGAACTATGGTTCCCGTTTCTCTTCTCATTGCGGGTCTCGTCTTTGTTTACAGCGGCAGCCTGGTACAGGCGATGGTGGTATTGATTATCAGTTGTCCCTGTGTGTTGCGTCTTGCGACCTCAGTGGCGGTGAGTTCTGCAATGACCGTTGCGGCAACGGATTCTGTTTTCATTAAGGGAGGTCGCTATGTGGAGCTGGCCGGCCGAACCAATGTGCTGGTACTCGACAAGACGGGTACCATTACCGAGACCGCCTCGGAGGTTACCGAGGTGGTGGTTTTTGATCGAAGATTTAAAGAGCAAACCCTGCTTCAGTTGGCTGCAAGTACCCAAAAATATTGGGCTCATCCTTTGAGTCGTGCGGTCTTGGCCAAGGCCGAGCAGGAAAATATACCCCTGTTGCCTGCCCGGAATGCGGATCTCTTGGTTGGCCAGGGAGTGCGTGCTGAGATTGGCGGGCAAGAGGTTCTCGTGGGCAACCATGCCTTTATGAAAGGGTGTGGTGTGCGTGGTTTTCAGCTTGGTTCTGACGAAAAAGAGATCGTGTGGCGCAGTGATTGCCTCCTGGTGGCACGCAAGCGGCGTTTGCTCGGTTTGCTGCGAACCCGAAGCCGGTTGCGGAATCAGGTCAATGTATCGCTTCAAAAAATGCGTGCTTTGGGTATCCACCATATTGTATTGCTCACCGGAGATGGTGAGGCGGGGGTCGCAGATTTAGGCGAGCAGCTTGCTGTTGATGAGGTGCATTGGGGACAGACCCCGGAGCAGAAGGCGGCGTGGATTAAACAGTGGAAAGATGAACATCCTGAGGATGTTGTGGCGATGGTTGGTGATGGCGTCAATGATGCCCCTGCCTTTGCCGCTGCTGATCTCAGCTTTGCCATTGGAGAGGGGGGGAGCGATGTAGCCGTGGAATATTGTGATATTGTTTTGCAACGGGGCGGAGTTACTCAGGTCGCCGCAACATTTGAACTTGGCAGAGATTGCTTGCAGGTGATCACCGAGAGCTACGCTTTGGCTCTTGGTATGAACTCTCTGGCTCTGTTTCTTACCTCGTTTGGTATGATTCCGGCGGTGGCAGGAGCCGTCTTTCATAATGCGGCGACCGTTGCTGCGGTGGTTAATGCCGCAAAATTAAGGAGGCACCGTGGCAAACAAGAATCTTTGGAGCAGGATTAGTCGGTCAAAGAGTGCAGATTTTCAACGTCTGAGCGGTTTTTTCTTCTTCGCAAAACCAGCCGCCATGGCAGCCTCTTTGCGACGCCTTGTCCTTTTGAGTCTTGTTTTTTCTTTTTTCTTGCAGCCAGCGGTGGCTGCGGCCCATTCCCTTTTCATCCAATCGGGGCGTTACCAGGTGAGTAAAGGCCAGCAGGCCCCGTTGTTTTTCTGTTTTGGTCATCATGTTCCGGTGGCAGATGCGGTGCGCCGTGAGAAACTTGCCTTTGTCCGGGTCATAGACCCTGCGGGCAAAGTCAACGAGATAGCGTTGCGCGATGAAAAATCACTGCATTCCTATGTCGTTCATTATAAAGAATCGGGGACATATACCCTCGTTGCCGAAACGGTACCCGGTTATTATACAATATACATTGACAGTAAGGGACGGGAGCACCATTCCTTAAAACCCCTCTATGCCCTCGGTGCCAAGGCGACGAAGATAGTGACCAGCCTGCGGAGTAGCCAGTGGACCAAGAGCTATGTCGCCTGTGATCGCCCCTCTATGCCGTTTTCTGGTGAAGTTGGCCTGCCTCTTGAGCTTGTTCCCCAACAGAATCTTTTTTCTTTGAAAGAAGGCGACAGTGTCGTCTTTACGGTGAAAAATGAGGGGAAACTCTACCAGGGACAAGGATTCTGGGATGCAACCTATATGGGATTTTCTACCGAGTCGGAAGATATGTATTTTCCCCGGACGGCGGTCTCTGGAGGCCAGTTCACCCTGCCCATCGAGCATCCGGGACGATGGTTTGTGAGATTTTTTACCAAGACAAAGGCACCAGAGAACAAACATGAGGTGTACCTTGAAGAAAAGCGCACCACAACTTTGGTCTTTGAGGTCCGCAATTCAAGAAAACGTCCCCGGCGTTCTGCTCCATAAAGATATTTCACCGTATTTTTTGTACTATATGTTGGGATGTTTTATCAGAAATTAAGATAAAAGTTTTGGGATGGAGAATGTTTTAACGTCGAAGCCCCCTTTGAACGAATGAAAATCATTTGCTCAAAGGGGGCTTTTTGTAAAATTAGTTGTAATTTTTGCTAACTAAAACTGACACTACTGACGAACAGCCCGATATGTTGCCATTCCTCCTATTTCCATGTCAGGGGCTTGAAAATAAAAATCATAGGGGTTATCTGCAGTTATAGTTACAGGATAACCATAAACCGTAAAGGATAATTGATGAGAACCGGCATCATAGCTCCAAGAACCAGTATAATTCGCAGTTTCACCGTCGTCATACTCCTCCGCATAAAGAGTGCCATTTGACGAAAATGTTACATTGATATGATACTGGTCAGCCGGCCATGAAGGGTTAACTTCAGTAATGAAATAATTGCCTACAAAGTCTTGAAAACCAGGAGTCGGTGTTGGAGTCGGTGTTGGTGTCGGTGTTGGTGTCGGTGTTGGTGTCGGTGTCGGAGTTGGTGTCGGAGTTGACTGACGGACAGCCCGAAAGTCTTGAAAAGAAAAATCATAGGGGTTATCTATAGTTATAGTTGTAGAAAAACCAGCAATATTAAAGGATAATTGACGAGAACCGGCATCATAGCTCCAAGAACCTGTATAATTCCCGATATTACCGTCGTCATATTCTTCCGCATAAAGAGTACCATTTGACGAAAATGTTGTGTTGATATGATACTCGTTAGCCGGCCATCTAGAGGAAGTAATGAGATAACTGCCTACAAAGTCTTGAAAACTAGGAGCTGGAGTTGGTGTCGGAGTTGGAGTTGGTGTCGGAGTTGGTGCTGGTGTCGGAGTTGGTGCTGGTGTCGGAGTTGGTGCTGGTTGCGGAGTTGGTACTGGTTGCGGAGGAGTATAATTGTTGATGAGTTTAGAGTCATAGGTAAAAAAGGAAAAACCTCCTGTAGCCATATTTCCAATATAGGTTGTCACATAAAAAGGTTCTGTTCCTGTTGTGGTTATTCTGAGATAGCCTCGTCGATTAGCTCCAGCTGCGACATATTTTTCGAGAGAATCTGTAAACATACCAGAACTTCTTATTGAAAAGGAATTCCCCCCAATAAGTTCCGCTGATTCTGAAGAGAAAAGAACGTTGAAATTACGATCTTGACTGCTATCGTTGAAAATTGAGATTCCTACCCACCAATCACCCATAGTGGTGATATATGGAACGATAACTTGTTGCCCTTCTGCTGAATGTGCGACTGTTCCAATGCTTAGAAGGGAAAAGATTACAATAAAAACTGCGGCAGACTTCTGTAAAATTTTCATACTACCTCCATAATAAAATGTTGTAAGTAATATCCTGAATCCGTGATGAATACGTTGAGCAAAACAAGCATTTGTTTAATTTTACTTGGTAAATAGCCGTGCTTAAAACTCACCAATTTGGTGAGGCTGCTATCGTTAGAAAAATGCAGTAAAATTAAGGATTCAAGCATATCAAGAAACTACCGAAAATAATGTTTCACATTGGGGTTGAAAAGTTAATAAGTTTGTTAGTGTAACATCATTTCTGTAAATGTAAGAAAGTAGTTGGCAAAAGCAGGTCATCGTTTACTTTGAAGATGTGTCTCGTTTGGTGGCTCTTGTAAATATTGCTCTTGGTCGTGGCTTACAATAACGGTATCTTGAGAGTTATTTTTTGAAGGGAAGTATTTTTTCAGAATGGTTGGACAAGATGTTGAGATACATTTTGTAAAATTTTTCCAATACCGGTAAAGTGAAAGATGCTCATACCAGTGTGTTTCGTTGATAATCCAGGTGGAGTTAAAGGATTATGAGGCTTACTTGGTATGGTTGTTTTGGGAAAAGCTTAAGAAGATGTCTCAGGAGCAATAACCATGGCCAAAGAGAGCGAAAATAAACAGTTTCTCTTTGTTGTGTTTTGTGATTCATTCTTGCGTGCAGACGCTTTAATAAAGAAGCACAGGAAAACAGGAGGGTATTGAAATGTGTCCCGCAGAAGGAAATGTTGTTCTCACTCCCTTGCAGCACCCCAAAATGCGCCCCCAAAAAACAAATCTGCTCTTGGCTTTCATGGCCGCTTTGATTTTGATAGGTGTTGGAGCCGGGATTTATGCCCAGATGATTGGTCATCATCATGCCTTTGCCAATACCAGAGAGATGCCATGGGGAATGCTCATTGGCGCCTATGCCTATTTTGCTATTATTTCCACAGGCTTATGTATTATGGCTGCGTTGACTCATCTGGTGCATATCAGACGGCTTGAGCCGTTGGTCAATAGAATGGTATGGATGTCCATCATTATGATTTTCAGTGCCTTTTTTATTATTGGTCTGGAAATTGAGAACCCGTGGCGGATGCCGTTGGGGGTTTTGCTGCATCCCAATTTTTTTTCTAATATATGGTGGATGGGTACTTTGTATGGCCTTGCCGTGAGTTTTATGATCGTGGAATTTTTTCTCATTTTCACTGGGAAAACTCATGCCGCATTTATTCTTGGAATTCTTGCGGTGGTGACAGAGGTTTGTGCCAATTCTAATCTCGGAGCGGTCTTTGCCTCATTAAATGCCCGCCCGTTTTGGTATGGTGCCCAGCTTCCGGTATTCTTTTTGGCCTGCGCCTTTTTGTCAGGGGCTGCTGCGGTTATTCTTTTCACCCATTTGGCTCATGTGTTGCAGGGTCAAAAAATATCTGAAGAGATGCGACCTGGAATTAGGTATGCAGCGCGAGTGATGATGATCATGTTGTTTTTGATCGGCCTGGCGACGCTTTGGAAGTATGCAAATTCCTACTGTGGGACTGAGGAGATGGTGAAATCTGCGGATGCGTTGCTTCATGGTCCTTTAGCCATGACCTTCTGGGTCTTTGAGGTTGGTGTTGGTTTGGTGGCGCCGTTTCTACTTGCCGGGGTGACTCGATTACGCTCAATGAAGGCTCTGTCGCTGGCTGCTTTGATGGTCTTGGTGGGGCAGTTTTTTTCTCGGTATAATCTGGTGGTGGCTGGTCTTCTTGTGCCGCAATTTGGCCAGTATTGTATTGATGCCCCGTATTATCTATCGTACACGCCGACAATTTCGGAAAATTTATTCATCGTTGGTTCTATCGGTGTCGTTGGGTTTGGATTCTTGTTCGGCGAGAGATTTTTTGGACATCTTTTTTGGAAAAACAATGCCAGCAGTGAAGGGTAACGTGTTGCGGAGTTTCTGAGAGATGTTTTATATGACCGGCCTGTCCCTTTTTCTGTGTTAGGGGCAGGCCGTTTTTCGTTCTTTGTTACTGCTGTTTTTTCACCCAGGAATCCCGAAGCGTGACCACCCTGTTAAAGACCAGTCTGTCAGCGGTGGAATCCACGGCATCAACGCAGAAATATCCGGTACGCTCGAACTGTACCTGCTCGCCCGGTTGCAGTTTGGCCAGTGATGGTTCAACAAAGATATTTTCATCCGGGTTGGCCACATTAAAAAGCCGGTCGTAGAGATGGGCGGTGGCAGGCACTCCCTGAGCGGCGTCAACCCAGTGGATGGTTCCTTTGACCTTTCTGCCGTCCGGGGCAGAACCGCCCTTGGTCTCTGGGTCATAGGTGCAGTGGATCACGCTGATTTTTCCGGTCTTTTCGTCTTTTTCATAACCAACACAGGTGACGAGGTAGGCATAGCGTAAGCGTACTTCCCTGCCTACTCCGAGACGATGGAATTTTTTCGGTGGGTCTTCCATGAAATCGCTGCGTTCTATATATAACTCCTTGCTAAACGGCAGCTCCCTGGTGCCCATCTCAGGGTTTTGGGGATGGTTTTTTGCGGTGATTTGCTCGGTTTTATCATCTGGATAATTGTCGATAACTAGCTTGACCGGATCAAGAACGCCCATGACCCGTGGTGCCTTGGGATTCAGGTCGTCTCGGATCGCATTTTCCAAAACACCCATATCAATCCAGCTTTCTCGTTTCCCAATGCCAATGGTGTGGCAGAAATTACGGATCGAAGCCGGGGTATAGCCCCGTCTTCTCAGCCCGGAAATGGTGAGCATTCGAGGGTCATCCCAGCCTTCAACCTCGCCTTCATCGACCAGTTGCAGCAGTTTTCGTTTGCTCATCACCGTATAGTTCAGATTGAGCCGGGCAAATTCAATCTGTCGTGGATGGCAGGGTGTTTCCAGGGTTTCGAGTACCCAGTTGTATAGTGGTCGGTGGTCTTCAAATTCCAGGGTGCATAATGAGTGGGTAATCTCTTCGATGGCATCACTGAGGCAGTGGGTGTAATCATACATGGGGTAGATACACCAGGTGTCGCCGGTACGATGATGTTCGGTCTTTAAGATACGATACAGCACCGGATCACGCATGTTCAGATTCGGTGAGGCCATATCGATTTTGGCGCGCAAGACATGGCTGCCTTCGGCAAATTCTCCGGCCTTCATGCGCTGGAACAGATCAAGGTTTTCTGCCACGGAACGTGACCGGAAAGGGCTCTCGCAGCCGGGTTCGGTCAGTGTCCCTCTATATTTTCTGATCTGTTCCGCACTGAGTTCGCAGACATAGGCCTTGCCCATGGTGATGAGCTTGATGGCATATTCATAGAGTTGTTCGAAATAGTCCGAGGCAAAATAGAGATGTTGCCCCCAGTCAAAACCGAGCCATGCGATATCTTTTTTTATTGAGTCAACATAAGCCAGCTCTTCTTTGCTTGGGTTGGTATCATCAAAGCGTAGATGGCAGCGAGACTTGTTTTCCAGCGCAATGCCAAAATTGAGGCAGATGGATTTGGCGTGACCAATATGGAGAAAGCCATTCGGTTCCGGTGGAAAGCGGGTCACCGTGGTTTCATGTTTCTTGGTGGCCAAATCTTCGGCGATGATTTGCCGGATAAAGTCGAGAGGTTTTTTTGCGGTATCTGTGGAGTCCATAAATTTTCGTGTTTTTCTGTTATGCCGGATACAACGTGGCAACATTGCGAAGTCGTGCCACTACTCGATCCTGGCCAATGGTAACCAGGATATCAAACATTGATGGCCCGGCAAGTTGCCCGGTGACCACGGTACGCATTCCGTTGATAAGAATACCTGGCTTAATTTCGAGTTCTTCGGCCAATTGTCTGGCTGTCTGCTCGGTGGTTGTGAGGTCAAAAGTTTCAAGCTGGGCAAAGCGGTCAGCCAGCATCGGCAGCCATTCTTTGAGACCCTCATGTTTGAGGACATTTTTGCGCAGCGGTTTTTCTTCGACCCTGTAATCATCGGCGAAATAGGCCCGGCCCAGGGTTGTAAAATCCTTGAGGGTATGAAACCGGTCGCGGATCAGATTCAGGGTCTCAAGAAACCACTGTCGTTTTCCTCCGTGATAGGACTCGTCCCAGATTCCGTCTGCGACCAGTTCGGGTTCAACGAATTTGGCTAACTCATCAATATCCATAGTACGCAGATAATGCTCGTTGATTGAGATAGCCTTGGGGTCGGTGAAAAATTTGGGATCATTTTTACGATAGTTAAAGATCGCACTGGATTTATTGATTCGTTCCAGGCTAAACGCTTCGATCAATGCCTCTTTTGTAAAAAATTCCTGGTCATTGCCCGGTGACCAGCCGAGCAGCACCAGAAAATTGTTTAAGGCCCAGGGGATAAAACCATGATCCCGGTAGAACTGAACCGCAACAATCTCACCGTGGCTGCGCTTTGAGATCTTTGCCTTCTTGGTATCAAGGGTCAGCGGCATATGGGCAAAGACCGGAATTGGAGCCTCTAAGGCTTCGTAAAGTAGCAGTTGCTTCAAGGTATTGGTCATATGATCCTGACCACGGATTACATGGCTAATGCGGTCACGGATATCATCAACGACATTGCAGAGCAGGTAGAGCGGTTTGCCGTTGGATCGAACGATGACAAAATCGTCTATTTCTGCATAGTCTGCCTCAATCCGACCCAGAATCTTGTCGTCATAGCCGAGTTTGCCGGTGCGCTCTGGTACCCGAAAGCGTATGACGCTGGGAATCCCGGCGGCTTCTTTTTTTGCAATTTCTTCGGCGGTGAGATTGCGGCAGGTTCCATCGTAACCAAGGTTTTGTTTTGCTGCCAGGGCGGCCTCACGCTTTGCGTCGAGTTCTTCTTTACTGCAAAAACATTTATAGGCCTTGCCTGTGGCA
>PDWJ01003804.1_pt1 | contig 14051 bp, 10 predicted proteins | sample 1430881 | NCBI WGS metagenome assembly PDWJ01 (sample SAMN01162460, study PRJNA174530) | Oral metagenome, whole genome shotgun sequencing project. | biome: Marine environment; feature: Marine mammal; material: Swab sample of the gingival sulcus; isolation source: swab sample of gingival sulcus... | reverse complement strand
AAGGTATCAGTTTTCCGCTTCAATAAAGAGCGAAAAGCTTACAACTGACCAGCGGCCATTTTTTCAAATATCCGGTTATGGCTGCTCTATGAAACCCATTGACTTCCAGATGGTTGAGCCGACACAGGATTGGGCCAGAGATATTGAAAATTTTGAAGTTCCCTGCGGTTGTTCCGCAGTTGTACTGCGTCTGCGCAGGCAGTCAAGCCGCCAGATTGATAATAAAATGTCCGGCAAACTATGGATAAAAAATATAGAAATAACAGATGATTGTGAAGACTGCGGCCCAACATTTCCATGCTGGGACAATAACGCGCCATAACGTTTTACTTTTTATATAGTCCTTCTCTCTAAAACAAAAGCTTTGCCCTAAAAACAGAAATTGATTCGCCAGGCGGTATGATAGAAAACTCTCCACAAGACAGATCTCAATATTATAAGACTCTGGGCCTGAAAGAAGGTGCTGCTCCTGATGAGATAAAAAAAGCCTACCGTCAGCTCAGCCTTCAATATCATCCGGATCGTGCTGCCAATAACACAGATAAGGCAAATGATCTCTTTATTGAAATCACTAAAGCATACCGCATTCTTCTTGGCATTGATAAGCCGGAAGAATCACCAACTCTTCCAGCACAACAGGGGCAGTATATCAAGATTAAACAGGGTAGCTGGGGAAACTGGAGAAACAGGAAAAAACTTGGCTTATGGGGCGGCATAGCACTTATCCTCTTTTTTATTGTCATCAGTGGCAGCATACTTGGTGTCCGCAGAAATGCAATGCTGAAAGGGTTACAGCAGAAACCAGCGATGCTTACAGAAAAAAAAGAGCAACCAGCTCAACAATCAATACAGCCTCAGACTAAGCCACAAATTACCAATAGCGAAGACTCCGTAGTAAAAAGAGAAAACCCACCTGTTTCTCTGAAAAATAAAGAAAAAAAAGAAGAAATAGCAGTACTCGCCGAGAAATTACAGCAACAAACAAAGCTCAATGAACCGACCGAGCCTTCTCCGCTTCCTTTACGACAAAAACGACCTCAATCCGAAAGAGACAGGAATATCCCCTTACCACAACCTCTCTTTGTGAAAAAAGTTGTCAATAACAGTAGTAGACCAACATCAGATAAAGTAACAGGAACTTTTATATTTTTCCCAAAAGAAAAAGAGACTCCCATTGTTATTCCAAATAAAATACACAAAACTTCTTTAGTACAACAAGTCCAAATCACCAAGCACCAGCCAGAGAAACATTCGCCTCTGAAAATAGATAAAAAACAGCTGGCGGAGACTATTCCCGACCAACCGAAACAATCAGCACCTCAACAACAAGATACAACCCAAAATATTATTAAAAAAGTTCAAAAAGAAGCAAAGGTTACCAGCATAGAAAAAAATAGCCCGGGAAAAAAACAGATAGCCAAAGAGATTAAAGATAAAGATTTCAATAGAGAAATAGCCCGTTTTCTTGTCAACTATATAGATGCCTATGAACAGCGTAATCTAACTGATTTTATAAGCTTTTTCACAGAGACTGCAACAGAGAACGGAACCCCTGTTACAGAAACCGTTAATTCTTATAAAAGTTTTTTTAACTCAGTCTCTCTGTTGAAAATGAAAATAAACGTAATCTCCTGGAGAAAAAGAGATGATAACACCATTCGTATAAATGGCCGTTATCATCTTAATGCGACCTATACATCCAATAAAATATTTTCCGGAGACGGGCAGATTTTTTTCACCTTACATCAGAAAAACGATAAACTTCTTATTCAAAAACTTGATTATACCCTGGAATAACGCAAACAATGATTTCCATATATAAAAATACGCCCTTTCTTTTGCTCTTCTTTCTGCTTTTTCTTCCTTGCGAACAGACATTGGCAAAGCAAAACGCCAGACAGCTTCTACAGGAACTGCAAAATACATTCTCCTCTATTATAGAAGAGGCCAGACCGGCAGTTGTCTATATCCATGTAACAAGGAACCCCAACCATAAGGACTCATATCGGAATCAAATTGTAAAGGATCCTGTATTAAAACAATTTTTCGGCAATTCTCTTCCTAAAGAAGGCTCCCCTGAAGCCGACAAATTTTCTGAAAACGTCTTTGGCTCAGGTTTTTTTATCAATAATAACGGATATATCGCTACAAACAGCCATATTATTCGTGATGCAAAAACAATCAAGGTTATTCTACCAAACAAAACACACCATACGGCGAGAGTTGTTGGCCAGGATAAGGAGCTTGATATCGCCGTACTAAAAATTCCCGGTTCAGATTATTCATTTTTATCCTTTACAGATTCAGATAAGGCAAGAGTTGGTGACTGGGTTCTTGCTGTTGGCTCGCCCTATAAATATATGCAGACAGTAACTGCAGGCATTATCAGTGCAACCAGCTATAAAAATCTGGGAGCAAACGAGTATGAACATTTTATTCAGACTGATGCCGCAATAAATCCTGGAAATTCCGGAGGCCCATTGCTCAATATTTCCGGCAAAGTCGTTGGTATAAACACCGCCTTTATGACAAGAACTGGGGGCTATATGGGAGTTGGTTTCGCAATCCCTGCCAATATGGCAAAAAAAATCACCGAACAATTGATAGCTACAGGCGAAATTATTCGCGGCTGGATAGGAGTCAGTATTACTGATGCCGATGAGAATTCCATACAACAAACATCCAATAAAACCACAGGAAATTTTGCTCAAATAGTAAAGGTATATAAAAATTCCCCCGCTATGAAATCCGGCTTGCAGGCAGGAGACATTTTATGCTATCTGGATGGAAAAAGAATTACGGGGGCTGCTGATTTTCGTAAACGTATCTTGTTATACCCGCCTGAAAAGAGAGTAAAGATCGGATATTATCGTAAAAAAGTTTTTAAAACAGCTTATGTTACCATAGAAAGAAGTCTGTAATATTGTTTGCAAGTTTCTCGAATTGAATCTTATAATTAAAAAGGACAAAAAAGATGAATCATAAAATAGTGATAATTGGGTTAGGTTATGTCGGCTTGCCACTGGCAAGATTATTTGCGACAAAATACCCCACTGTAGGTTTTGATATAAATCCCAAAAGAGTTGAAAAAATAAATAAAGGATGCGATGAAACATTAGAAGTTTCAAACGAATTATTACGATCTTCATTAGTCACGGATAATCCTTTTCAAAGTGGACAGAATGGACTATATTGTTCAGCTAATATAGAAGATATAAAAAATGCTAATATTTTTATAGTAACTGTTCCAACACCTGTAGACAAAAACAACAGGCCAGTTTTAATCCCTCTGATAAAAGCAAGTAAAACAGTAGGTAAAGTTCTAAAAAAAGGCGATATCGTAATTTATGAGTCAACAGTATATCCAGGAGCAACTGAGGAAGAATGTATTCCTATATTGGAAAAATTTTCAAATTTAAAATTTAATACAGACTTTTATGCAGGTTACTCCCCCGAGAGAATAAACCCGGGAGATAAAGAACATACGGTAGAAAAAATATTAAAAATTACCTCAGGATCAACACCAGAGATTGGAAAAGTTATTGATAATATTTATAAAACAGTTATTACCGCAGGGACTCATCTTGCGCCAACCATAAAAGTTGCAGAAGCTGCTAAAGTTATAGAAAATTCACAAAGAGATATCAATATTGCTTTTGTTAATGAGTTGGCGAAAATCTTCAATTTAATGAATATTGATACTCATTCAGTATTAGAAGCAGCAAATACAAAATGGAACTTTTTGCCTTTTAAGCCTGGTTTGGTTGGAGGGCACTGCATAGGTGTTGATCCTTTTTACTTGGCACAAAAAGCCCAGGAATATGGTTATCATCCGGAAATCATCTTAGCAGGAAGAAGATTAAATGATTCCATGGGTAAATATATTGCTGAACAAGTAATAAAAGCAATGATAAAAAAAAATATTCCTGTGAACAATGCGGCAGCATTAATACTCGGTATAACTTTTAAAGAGAACTGTCCAGATGTACGCAATACAAAAATTGTGGATGTAATCACTGCTTTGGAAGAGTTTAATGTTAAAGTAACCATATATGATCCTTGGGCTGATCCGAAAAAAGTGCAACAAGAATATGGGATAAAAAGTATACAAGAACTTCCGGAAAGGAAATTCAGTGCCATTGTTCTAGCTGTAGCACACCAAGAATTCCAAACCATAAATCTGAATTCTCTAAGAGAAAAAGAATCAATAATTTATGATGCAAAAGGAGTTTTAATAAATAGCGATAACAGGTTATAAAAATTACATAAATAATTTTAAAGCTTGAATTAGTACCTTGCTCTATAAATCCAGTCATAAAAAACAAAAAATTATACGACCGTTTTCGATAAATATTCAGTAGATACGGCCAAAAATGCTCTCAACATATTGGTTAGGCACACGCTCTATAAACGTCAACTGATATCTATTTTATCAAGAGAGTTTACGGATAATATAGTGTGCTCTCAGCAGAAATAAACAGCGACTTGTCTGCCCCCACTAAATGAGGACTCAAAATTATAGAATAAACAGCTTTGGAACATATTCTGAAGATTTTTTAACCAAGTAGAACAAGCTAAAAATGGTCGAATGGAAAAATTGTCTTTTTTTACTTGAAAATTAATCATATCATTAAAGATTGGTTCTGAATACTTTGTAGAGTTACACAAATGATAGAATTTATACAGATTGGCTTCATAACAGCCATAGCAAAAATATTTAAATTTCTATTTGAAATAGGAGTTAACTATGTTGTCGATAAGGAAGTTTATGGAGTTTTTGCAGTATTAATTAGTTATCTTGCCATATATACAAAAATTGCTACGTTAGGAGTTCAAAATATTACAATAAGAGAATATCCTAAGTATAGAAGCATAAGCTATAGATCGTTTATTCTATTTAATTCTGCAATATTGATACTCTCTATGAGTATTTTAATATATCTTGCAATAAATCTTTTAAAAATTAATTACTTGGTTGAGTATCATCAGACAAGTTTTATTGCTATAACTTCTTCACTAATAATACTTTATTCAACTTATTTTAGAAGTATTGGGAGAACTGAACTATGGATATTTTTTCAAGATATAATAGGCTATATAATATTTTTTACTCTTCTTTTTATCTTACACTTGAAAGGAAATAGCTTCAATGTAGATAAACTCATGTGGGTTTATCTTTTCTCTCTTGCAATTGCTTTTTTGACTCTTCTTTATATACTTCAAAGTTCCTCAGTGATTAAATTACTATCTAAGATCTCACTTGAAAAAATAAAATATTTATTTGATCAATCTCTTCCTGTTTTATTTAGTGGACTGACATACATCATCCTTTCAAGAATAGATGTAATTATGCTAAGCAATTATATTAGCTTAGAATATGTCGGAGAATACAACATAGTAGCTAGAATAGCATTGCAAGTATTGTTTTTTAACCAAGTCATTATTTCTTATTATTATCCTAAACTTGCAAAAAGTTTCGCTAATAACGAGCCCTATAAAGAAATTTCTAGAAGAAACAACTATTTCGTGTTTTTATCTTTTAGTTCTGTCGCATTAGCAAGTACAATTTTATTAATTTTAGTTTTTCACTTTAGCTTTTTTGAATATTTGGGAATAAAAAACAATACACAGGAATTTGAAAAAATCGTTATCATTTTCTTAGCAACTCAGGTAATATATTCTTGTCTTAGTTTTTATGGCAATATACTAATTTATATAAAACGACAAAAAGTTGAATATGTCAACAATATAATTGTATTGTCAATAGGGATTATTTTAAATTATTTACTTATTCCCGTACATGGTGGTTTAGGAGCTGCTCTAGCAACATCTGTAGCACTACTTGTAGGTAGTTTACTACAGACGTTACAAGTTAGATTTTATGCAAATACATTTTTTATAGGTGGGTGATGTGAAAATAATCGAAGTTACTGGTATTTCTGGTGCGGGAAAAAGTTTTATTATTAATCAAATGAAACTAGACACAAATTATAAGTTTGATGATGACTTTTTTAAAAAAAAAACATTAAATTTTAAACTAATCTTATATTTTCTAAAGGCCAATAAAGCAAAACATCAATTTTTAATTATCCTTCACATAGCATATTTACTTGACTTTGATTTTTTTGATAAGGTTAATTTTATACGAAATACAGTTAAAAAAATTTCTAAATATTACTATCTAAAAAACTATAATTCATCAGAAACAATTGTTGTAGATGAAGGAGTAACTCATATTTACCAGAATGTTATATCTCATAATAAAACAAATAAAGCTCTTTTCTCACTAGTAACCAAACTAATTAATCTCAACAAAATTGACAAAGGAGTAGCCCAAATAATAATAGTTGATGCATCCAACAATATTATAAGAAAAAGATTGATTAGTCGAGGTCATCGAAGAATTAAAGACGAAAATAGCATTTCTTCTTTCATTATAAATAGCAGAGCCTCTCTGGAGATTATCTATCTCATGTTTGATGTAAATATTATTTATAATAATTAGAATTAGGTATTTAAATGTTATTTTATTTGTTATTCGCTATTTATGTAATTTTGTTGATTTGGTATTTAGTTTTATTAAAACAGTACAAAGTATCACTATTTACAGTAGCGTTTGGTGTATATACAATTTTAATAGGTATTCCTTTTTTTATAATTTATGCAGAAATTAGTAATATCTTAAAAATATCAAATTTAATTGAGAGAGATATAGACGCCAAAGTTTTACTGCCATTGGGTGATGGCTATAACGTTATTGTGTACCTCATTATTTTTAATTTTATATATTTATTAATTGGCAGTCTCTATGTAAAGAAATTTAATAATACCAACACTATTAGGATAAATTCAACATATAGCGGAACTAAACTATATAATTTAGCAAGAATATTTATCGCCATTTCTATATTTTATACTTGTATAAGATATTATTTATACCCAGACTTTCCTTTATTTGCATATTTTAATGCTTCGCACAATGCAAATCTAAGAGATCTCGCTTTTTACTATGGAAGTAACAAAGATGTACCATATATATTCTTGCCATCGATTAATTCCCAATTTTATAGAATATTATTACCACTATCTTCCTTGTTTTTGTGGTTTTATTATTGTAGATTTAATAATAAAAAAAGTATAAAAACTATTTTATATTTTACAGTTGCATGTTCTGTCATACTGAATGCAGGAACGTTCAAAAGAACTCCGATTTTATACCTATTAACTTGGTTTTTTTTGTATTTTTATATGTATAAGAAAAATGTGAAGCTAATCTCAACTGCGTTAAAAATCTTTTTAATTATTTTTATTACACTTACTTTCATAACTTTGTTTTATTCCGAAAGTAGCATCGGAGTGGCTGTTATAAATCTATTTGCTAGGTTAAGTGTAGGAGAAGCAATAGGTGAATTTCTAGCAATAGAGCATTTTGGGAATTCTTTCGATTATTTATATTTTGATATTCCATTAGCCTATTTAAAGAAAATTCTTGGCATGAATGTTATGACTTTTAGTGAGTATTGGAAAGTTTTATCTGGTGGAACAAGAGGATATACTTCAATAGGTGTAATAGCCGAATTGATTATTTCTTTTGGCTATATGTCTATACCATTTTTTTTCCTTTTTACTTTTTTTATAATTAAATTAGATATTTTTTTTAAGAGATATAGTAATAGTTTTTACAGACCAGTAATATCTGGAGCCATGACTATAATAGCTTTTATGATGATAAAAGGTTTTTTCTCACAGTTGTTCACAGGTGGAGGAATAACTCTGCTTTTAATATATTTTTGTCTTAGATTTAAATATCACTATCATACAATATAGTTTTTAGAATATTTTTATTAGGTATTAACTTATGTATCAGTTGTCAAATGAACTTGTGGAAGGTTTGAGCAAAGCAAATATAAAATATGCTCACTGGAAAAGCAATTTATTTCTTGATGAGGCATTATCAGGTTATGATGATCTTGATTTACTTATACATCGCAACGACATATTAAATTTTGAATTAGTACTACTAAAATTAGGATTTATAGAAGCTTCTAATAGAAATATTAGTTTTTCAAGTGTAAAACACTTTTATGGACATGATGAAAAGTCTGGTAATATCTTACATTTACATGTATATTATCAAATTAAAACAGGACCAAGTTGGACTAAACCTTATAGATTTGATTTTGAAGAATACCTTTTAAGTAACTTAACTAAACACAAAAGTGGTATGTCTATTCCAGGTAAGCATATAGAGCTTGTTATTTTTATATTTAGGACAATGCTAAAATATTCAAAAATAAATGAATTTATATTAATTAATAGAGAACATTCTCGAAACTTGAAAGAGATAGAATATCTAACAAAAAATCTAGATCAAACTAAACTTGAATGTTTTTTAAAACGTTATTTCCCTAATATATCCAAAGAGGATATACTCAACTATATAGATATCATAAAAACAGGCTCAAATATTAACAAATTTATAGAAGGAAAATCTCTGAGAAATAAACTGAAAAAGTATAACTATATGAGTTATCTTAATGAGAATCTAAACAATATAATACAGTTTTTTTATAGACTATTAAATAAACTTCTATTAAAAGAAAAAAAAATATTTCATACATCAGGAATGTTTTTAGTAGTAGTTGGCTTGGATGCTACGGGAAAAACAACAATTACGAACGAATTAAAAAGATGGTTAGGAAAGAATTTGACAACTCGGATTGTTCATTTTGGAAAACCCCCATCAAGTTTATTAACTCTACCGTTTAATCTAATAATCAAACTATTAAAAAAAAGTAGAATTCATAGTGAATTAAAATCTAGTATAAAAAAAGATAACAAACAATCGAAATCACTGCTTTATATTCTTAGACAGGTTATACTTTCGTATGACAGATATAGACTGGTAAAGAACTGTTGGAATAGAGTTTCAGTTGGTGAGTTAATTATTTGTGACAGATACAAATCTGAGAACTATGATGTTATGGATAGTAAAAGATTAAACCCTATTATGTATACTGGCTTGAAAAACAAACTTGCAAAAATAGAAAATTACTATTATGATCAAATGCCAATACCAGATATATTGTTCTATTTAACTGTCTCTGTCAATGTTGCAATAAAAAGAAATGAGGAAAGAATTAAAAAAGGTAAGGAAACAACCGAATTTATAATAGCCAGACATCAACAAAACCAAAATTTATCATATAAATCTAAGAATACTATATTTATAAATACAGAGAGAAAATATGATGAAGTTATAAAAGAAATTAAAAAAAATGTTTGGCATGCTTTATGATAACTAAATTAGTATTCCTAGGTGGAGAAGATGTGAGTTCTAGGATAGAAATATCTAAAGAATTTACTAAATTAGGGTATGATGTTTCTGTGATTGGGTCAGAAGAAGAAAGTAAATTCATAAAAAACAGAATACCTTATGAAAGATATAGCCTTAATCGAGAGTTAAATATTATTGATGATATTAACACGTTATTAAGACTAAGAAAAATACTCAAAACGAAAACACAAAAAACTATAGTTCAAGCATTCGATACAAAACCAACAATGTTTTTACCCATTGCTTCAATTGGATTAAAGAATATAAAAGTGATTAGAACAATCAATGGAATGGGGCGAATTTTTACTGATGATACTTTAAAAAATAAATTATTAAGAGGTATTTATATTTTAATACAAAAATTAATTTCTTATAAAGTTGATTTTACAGTATTTCAAAATAAAGATGACTATGAATATTTCTTAACTAACGGGTTAGTTTCTAAAAATAGCGTTAAATTGATAAAAAGCAGTGGGATCAATTTGAGTAAAATTAAAGATAATACTGAAGAAAATAAATTATTAAAAGAAGAACTTAATATTTCTAAAGATCAGATGACTTTTATTTTTGTGAGTAGACTTATCAAACAAAAAGGCGTATTAAATTATCTTGAAGCAGCAAAATTGTGTTATAGTAATGGAGATAAATGTAAATTTTTATTAGTAGGACAACTAGATGCTAAAGATAATGAGATAACCTTAGAGAAAATAAAGCAGTATAGTCCTTTTGTAAGTTATTTAGGAAGGAGAGAGGATGTCCTTGACTTGCTATCTATCTCAGATGTCTTTGTTTTACCAACTTATTACAGGGAAGGCGTTCCTAGAGTTTTACTGGAAGCATCTGCAAAAGGATTGCCTTTAATAGCTACTGATATGCCGGGATGCAAAGATGTTTTAGTAGATGGATATAACGGAAAACTAGTAAATATAAAAGATACAGTGGATTTATACCATAAAATTAAATATATGATTGACAACAGGAACATTCTTGATAAATATTCAAAAAACGCTAAGACAAAAGTCAAAGAATTTAGTTTGGATAAAATTGCCAATGCATACCATAGCGTTTATGCTTCTATTTAAAGGGATGTATATTAATCTGGTGGTCAATAGTAGTAACCACTGCTGTCTCATAGTTTTTTCCACAATGCAAGTTACAGAGAAATAACCTGCTACAAAACTTGTTTGGGGTTTGAGCAAGTCTGTAAATGGCCTTTTCTCAAAAAGATTTAGCTGTAAGAGCCTGAAAATTTCTGAAATTGACCCCTTAGATTTTGCCATAAACCTGAAAGAACAAAGCAGAAGATACACAGTAATCTAAGGCTGTGTAAACACAGCTTTTTGAGAAGTCCCCCAGAAAGGTTTTGACTTTTAGCTTCTGCTTTACCCATTTGAAAAAAAGCTCAATCTTCCAGCGCTCTTTGGAGAGAGCTACCCCCTCTGTTAGGGTAGTTATCACAAACTTGAAATGGTATTCTAAATGAAACCGAAGGGAGGACAACAAAAAACTATGCGTTACCCAAAAGAACGAAAGGAAGCCGCAAGGGACAGGGTTTTGTGCACCTACGGGGACCACATGAACACTGGCATATAGACGTGTCATACCTGAATATATGCGGAACATTTTATTATCTTTACTCAATTTTGGACAGATATAATCGGTTTTTTGTACACTGGGAAATCCGTGAAACGATGACAGAGGTGGAGTAATTTATGAAAAAAATCTTACCTTTTTCTTTACCTGAAATTGGAGAAGAAGAAATCAATGAAGTTATTGACACAATGCGTTCTGGTTGGTTGACAACGGGGCCAAAAACAAAGCAATTTGAGAAAAATTTTGCTACTTATTTAGGTGAAGATATTAAAGCAATAGCTGTCAATTCTGCAACTTCTGGGCTACACTTGGCATTAGAAGCAGTTGGAGTGAGAGCAGGCGATGAGGTTATTGTACCGACTTATACCTTTACAGCAACCGCAGAAGTAGTTCGTTATTTAGGAGCCAATCCTGTTCTTGTGGATTCAAACCCTGATACTTTTTGTATTGATGTTAATTTAATTGAGCAAGCAATTACTGATAAAACCAAAGCTATAATGCCTGTACATTTTGCAGGAATGGCTGCACAAATGAATGAGATTATTGCCATTGCAAAAAAGTATAATCTAAAAGTTATTGAAGATGCTGCCCATGCCTTTCCTTGTAAATATCAAGGTAAATTGATTGGCACATTAGACACAGATGCAACAATATTTAGTTTTTATGCTAATAAAACAATGACCACAGGTGAAGGTGGCATGTTAGTCTCAAAAAATTCTGATATTATCAAAAGGGCAAAAGTAATGAGACTACATGGCTTTAGTCGAGATTCCTTTGACCGTTATCAATCAAAAATGCCTGCATGGTTTTACGAAGTGATTGAACCAGGTTTTAAATATAACCTACCTGACATATGCGCATCAGTTGGTTTACATCAACTGAAAAAAATTGATGAGTTCCAACAAAGACGAGAGCAATTAGCCAAAGTTTATGATGAAGCCCTAAAAGACTTGCCGATTACTTTACCTCCTCGTGGTAAGATAGAGGAGGATAATCAACACGCTTGGCATCTATATCCTATCCGTCTGACTAGGCAGAGTAAAATTGGTCGAGATAACTTCATTGAAGAAATGTCTAAACGTAACATTGGTTGTTCTGTGCATTTTATCCCACTACACCGTCATCCTGTGTGGCGTGATACTTATCAATTGAATAATGAGATGTTTCCTGTAGCTGATAAACAATTCTTAAATGAAGTGTCTATCCCACTATTTACCAAAATGACAGACAAAGACCAGCAATATGTCATTTCACAAATTAAAGAAATTCTACCGTAAAATGTTAAAACGGCTTTTTGATTTTACTGTATCCTTATTAGGACTGATTATATTGTCTCCCGTCTTTTTGGTAGTAGCTATTTGGATAAAATTGGATTCTCAAGGTAGTATCTTTTTTCGTCAGCAACGTGTTGGACTAAATGGTAAACTATTTTCTATTTATAAGTTTAGAACGATGCGAGAAGATACAGAAAAAGAGAGTCGATTAACAATTGGTGCTGATAATCGTATTACTCGATCAGGTCAATTTTTAAGAAAGAGTAAAATCGACGAATTACCTCAGTTAATAAATGTTTTATTTGGAAAAATGAGCTTAGTTGGCCCCAGACCAGAAGTCCCTGAATTTATGAATTTATACCCACAAGAACAGCGAAAAAAGATATTGTCTGTTCGCCCAGGTATTACTGATAAAGCTTCAATTGAAATGGTTGATGAGAATGAAATACTAGAAAACTATAAAGACGCAAGACAAGCGTATATTAACGTGATTATGCCAACAAAAGCCGAATATTATTTAGATTATGTGGATAATCATTCTACAATGGGCGATGTAAGAATCATCCTTTTAACAATTAATAAAATAATAAACAGACTACTCAAAAAACAAATAACCACTTTATAATACGGAAATAATTATAGTTATCAAAAAAACCATAATATCTTTTTGAGGAATATTCCCAGTAAGTAAATTGTTACATAAAATTAGTAAAAATCAATTATGTAATTTCTGTATATGCAGAGGTCTCCATAGATAAAAATGATAAATATATTAATAAATTCGCCACGATGGCTTAAGAAAGTTATTTTTTTACTCCATGATGCTTTAGTGCTATTCATCTCTTTTTGGTTAGCATTCGGTTTACGCCTGCCAATTAAAGGTGAATGGTTAAATATTGACAACTGGAAAGTTTTATTTATTACCTCTATTATCAGCTTGGTTGTTTTTACTCGACTTGGTTTATATCGGGCAGTAATTCGATATGCTGGAGAGAAAATATTAAACATCATAGCTATCGGTTGTTCGATTTCTATAGCAACACTCTTGGCAACAGCTTTCTATTTACATATCCCTCTACCCCGTAGTGTGCCGATCATGTATGTTTTATTGTTGCTTGTTTTTATGATTGGTTCCCGATTTACAGTCAAAGGTTTTTTACAAGCCAGACATAATCAGTCAGATCACCCTGTAATAATCTATGGTGCTGGGGAATCCGGTCGCCAATTGCTAGGGTCAATTATGCACACAGATGCTTACTATCCTGTTGCTTTTGTTGATGATAATCCTTCCCTCCATGATATAGTTATTGATAATAAAAGAGTTTATTCTTCTTTACAATTGGAAAAATTAATATCGCAATATAGTGTAAAATCAATTTTACTCGCTATTCCCAGCGCAACAAATAAGCAACGAAAAGAGATCATTCAAAGACTTAGTTATTTGCCCTGCAAAGTTCTTTCAATGCCCGGATTAAAAGATCTGGTTGAAGGGAAGGTCAGTGTTAAAACATTAAAAAGAGTTTCGATAATTGACTTATTGGGGCGTGATGCAGTTTCTCCTGTGCCATCCTTGATGGCAAAAAATATTAAAAACAAAGTTGTTATGGTTACCGGAGCGGGCGGATCTATTGGCTCAGAACTTTGCCGGCAAATTATTCAACAATCACCAGCTAAACTGATTTTGTTTGAATTATCAGAGTGCTCTCTATACAATATTGAAAAAGAATTGTCAGAATATATTAGCAATAACAAACTCTCAATTCCCATTATTCCCGCCTTGGGCTCTGTCCAGCATCAACGCCGGTTGACGGAATTAATGACCCGATTCGAGGTTGACACTATTTATC
>PDWJ01003803.1_pt1 | contig 14052 bp, 12 predicted proteins | sample 1430881 | NCBI WGS metagenome assembly PDWJ01 (sample SAMN01162460, study PRJNA174530) | Oral metagenome, whole genome shotgun sequencing project. | biome: Marine environment; feature: Marine mammal; material: Swab sample of the gingival sulcus; isolation source: swab sample of gingival sulcus... | reverse complement strand
CACCCAGGTTACGAGCCCGCACCCAGGTTACGAGCCCGCACCCAGGTTACAGCCAGGCTGTGGTGAATTGCCGATAAGGACTATTATTTCAGTGGGTTGGCGGATCACTCGTGGATCCCGGCGCGCCCGTGGGCTACGATGGGCCGATGCGCTCGTTGGCTGCGCTGCTCGTGCTCTGTTTTTCGCTCGCTGAGCCGGCGGTGGGGTACGGGTACAAGTACGTCCACGAGGTGCTCCCCGGCGAGCGCTTGCGCGACATCGCGAACCGTTACCACACCTCTGAGAAGGCGATCCGCCGCCGCAACCGGCTCCGTCGAGGCAAGCTCCGCGCCGGTCGCAAGCTGCGGATCATCACGAGCGTGCCGAGCCGGACGCGGCGACGCATCCGTTATACCGTGCGCAAGGGCGACTCGCTCTCCAAGATCGCCAAGAAGCATAAGCTCAAGACCTGGGTGCTGCGCCGCCTGAACCATCGGCTGCTGCGCAGGCGTCGCACGCTTCGCAAGGGCATGAGGCTCTGGGTGGTCGTGGAGGGGCCCAAACCCAGCGGCGGGGTGAAGGGGCTCTTTCAGCTCAGCGACGGTCCGGGCTACCGCGTGCGAGACCCCAGGCGTGGCTGGGGTACCTTCCTCGCGATCAGCCGGATCCACGAGGTGCTCGGCGCCTACTCGCGGCGCTTTCCCAAGGCGCCGCCGGTGCAGATCTGGGATCTCAGCCGCAAGGGCGGCGGCTACTTCCCACCCCATAGCTCTCACCGCCGCGGCGACGACGTCGACGTGCCCTATGTCCTGAAGCGCCAATACCAGGGCAAGACCAAGCTCGCCACACCGAGCCGGATGCACTTGCCGCGCACCTGGTGGCTGATCAAGCGCTTCCTCAAGACCGGCGACGTGACGTTTATCTTCATCAACCGCTCGCTGCAACGGGCGCTCTACCACTACGCTAAGGGGATCGGCGAGCCGAAGCGCTACCTGAAGAAGGCCTTCCAATACCCTAGTCGTAGGGCCATCGGCATCATCCGGCACTCGCCTGGCCATGATACGCATTTTCACGTGCGCTTCCGCGTGGTGAAGACGAAGGTGAAGACGAAGACGAAGGCGAAGGTGAAGACGAAGGCGAAGGTGAAGACGAAGACGAAGGTGAAGACGAAGACGAAGGTGAAGACGAAGACGAAGGTGAAGACGAAGGCGAAGACGCCGCCGCACCCCAGGTCAGGCCGACCAGATGGCCGGCGCCGCGGAGCGCCGCGAGCAGGTAGGGCAGCTCGATCGGCGGCAGCGCTCGACTCGACGGCGTGAGCGCGGGGCGTTCGGTGAGGCGCGTCGCGCTCGCTCAGTAGATGAAGGCGATGCCGAGGTGGATCCCCCAATGCACCGGGGCCGCGCTGATACGCCGCAGGTCGTTGGTCTCGTCGCTCTCCAAGCGTAGGTAGGTCACCTCGAGCTGCACCGGATCGAAGAGGATCGCCATCTTACGCAGGATGTCCCAGCGCAGCCGGACGCCGGTGGTGACGAAGACGTCTTGCTGCCGCGGGGCGCCTGGAGCGTCGACCCAGCTGAAGGCGTAGCCGAGGCCTAGCCGAGGCTGGATGAACAGCGGGAGCTTCTGCGAGGGCTGATAGCTGATATGCCCGATCACGGCGCCGCGTAGCGAGGTCGCGTCGCCGAACCCACCGCCGAGCTGAAACGCGACCCAGCGGCTGCCGACCTCTCCGCGGAGCTCGCCGAAGGTCAGCGCGGGGTCGTTGAGGCCGATCCGCGTGCCGCCGAGCAGCGCGAAGTAGCGGCTGCGGGTAGGCTCCCCCGCCCGCGGCATCAGCTCACACTCGCCCTTGACGCAGCGCTGACCGCTGGGACACGGCGGGTTGCAGAGGCTGACGCATTTGCCTCCCTGGCAGATGTAGCCGCTGCGACAGGGAGGCGCGCAGCTTCCAGGCTCGCCTTGCACGATCGCGAGCTCGGCGTGAGCGTGGGCGGAGAGCGTTGAGAGGGCGAGGCCGACCAGGATCGACCGAAACCAGCTGCTCATCGCAGGGTTCATCTCCCTTGGCCGCGCAGAAAGTCGACGACATAACCGACGACCTCGTCGATCTGCGCTGCCTGCAGCTCGGGGTAGATTGGCAAGGCGAGGCTCTCACGGGCCGCCGCTTCAGCGCGGGGGAAGTCCCCCGGCGCGCCGCCGAGGTCGGCGAAGCAGGGCTGCAGGTGCAGCGGTTGGGGGTAGTAGATCGCGCTGCCCACACCGCGTTCGCCGAGGTAGGCCTTCAGCGCGTCGCGATCGCGCGCGGCGATTACGAATTGGTTCACGACGTCCTCGCTGTGCGCGTCCGACGCTGGCGGCAGCCGCAGCCCGCGCTCGCCGACCACGCCGGCTTCTTCGAAGAGGCGTTGATAGCGCGCGGCGTTGTCGCGGCGGGCCTGGTTCCAGCGCGTGAGGTGCGGCAGCTTCACGGCGAGGATCGCGGCCTGCAGCGCGTCGAGGCGATAGTTGCCGCCGACCTCGAGGTGCTCGTAGCGCACCTCCGGGTGCTGGCCGTGGACCCGCAGCGAGCGTAGGCGAGCCGCGAGGTCATCGTCGGCGGTGCTGAGCAACCCGCCGTCGCCAGCGCCGCCGAGGTTCTTCGAGGGGAAAAACGAGAAGCAGCCGATCTGGCCAAGGGCGCCAGCGCCGACGCCATCCCGGCGCGCGCCGATCGCCTGCGCCGCGTCCTCGACGATGGGCAGGCCCGCCTCGGCGAGGGCTTCGACCTCCGCGCAGCGACCGAAGAGGTGCACCGGCATCAGCGCCGCCGTCCGCGCTCCGACGCGCGCGAGCGCCTGCTCGACGTCGAGGTTGAACGTCGCCTCGTCGATGTCGACGAAGACAGGCGTGGCGCCGCAGCGCGCGATCGCGCCGGCGGTGGCGAAGAAGGAGTAGACGGTGGTCACGACCTCGCTGCCCGGGCCGACGTCCAGCGCGCGGAGGGCGAGGTAGAGCGCGTCGCTGCCGCTGGAGACGCCGACGGCGTGTCCGAGCCCGAGGGTCTCGGCGACCTGCCGCTCGAAGCTCGCGACCTCCTCACCGAGGATGAAGCGCTGGCTGGTGAGCACGCGTGCGACTGCTGCGTCGATCTCGGCGGCGATGGTCGCGTGCTGCGCTCGTAGGTCGAGCAAGGGGACGGGCATGAGACCTCGCTGGCTGCTTTGGTGTCTCGCTAGCGCGCTGATCAGCTTACCGGACCGAGCTGCGCGAAGGATGCGGAATCACGGCGTAGGAGCGAGCAGGGCACCTGCTGGTAGCAAGCAACCGACGAGCGACAACCGCTGTGATGTCGCAGACCAGCGCGGCGACGGGAGGTAAGCTGGTCTGCGCTCTAGAGGTAGATCTGCATTCGCCGGCGCGCCTCACCAACGAGGTCGTGGTTCGGGCCGAGCTCATCGAAGATCGCGAGCATCGCCCGCCTGGGGCCATCATCGCGAAACCCGCGGGCTCGGGCCAGCAGCTCGAGTAGGGACTCGAGGGCCTCGCTGAAGGCGCCCCGGGCGTACTGCTGGGCAGCCAGGCCCCAGCGCGCCTCGTGGTCTTTGGGGTCGTCCTCGATCGCGGCGTGGAGCGCGGCTTCGTCACGCCCTTGGGCTCGCTCTCGTGCGGCGGCTTCGAGGAGCTCGAGGCGCTGGCTCAGCGCGCTCGCCGCGTCGCCCTGGTCGCCATCTTCGGCGATCTCGGCGAGCACCTCGCGAGCGCCGACGAGGTCCTTCGCCGCCGCCTTGGCGCGGGCCGCGAGAAGGCGCGCGCGATCGCCATGCTCGCGGTCGCCGAAGAGCGGCCCGACCGAGGTCAAGGCGGTGGCGTGATCGCCGCTCGCGAGCGCCTCCTCGGCCGCGCGCAGGGTCTGCTTCGCGGGCGAGGGGATCAGCCGGTCGAGGAAGGCCTCGATGCGCAGACGATCGAGCAGCCCGACGAACTCGTCTCTCACCTCGCCGTCGACGAAGGCCTTCACCGCGGGGACGCCGCGGATGCCGAAGCGTTGGGCCAGCTCTTGGTTCTCGTCGGTGTTGAGCTTGCAGAGCCGCACGGCGCCACCGCGGGCGTCCACCGCGGCCTCGAGGAGCGGCGCCAGGCTACGGCAGGGCCCGCACCAGGGGGCCCAGAAGTCGACGAGGACGGGCACCTCCGCCGAGCGCTCGAGCACCTTCTCGACAAAGTCTGCGCTTGTAGTCTCTTCGATCCATTGGCTCTTAGCCATATACTATCACTCGCCTATCCGCCCGGGATCGGGCCACTATCGAGAGCGTTACGCCATCTTTGGCCTGCCCATGGCATGCCATTGAACGCCCCGAGGAGCAAGATGCCCGACCGTCGACGCCATCGAGGTCGGCACCCCGCCGACGCCGAGCTCTTCGCGCCCAGCGCCCTGCCGACGCTGCGTCGCGCGGTGGAGGAGCTGAGCTGGCTGCTCAGCCGCGGCTACAGCGAGCCTTCAGCGCTGAAGCTGGTCGGCGACCGGCACGAGCTGGTGGCGCGGCAGCGCACGGCGGTCGGTCGAGCGGCCTGCGGAGACGAGGTGCGAGGTCGACGCGTGAACAAGCGGGTTGAGGTCGAGGCGCTGGCAGGGGAGACGCTGGCGATCGACGGCTTCAACCTGCTGATCAGCGTGGAGAGCGCGCTCTCCGGTGGGCTCGTCCTGCGCTGCCGTGACGAGGTCTGGCGCGATCTGGCGAGCATCCACGGTAGCTATCGCTCGGTGGAGGAGACCGATCCTGCGCTGACCCTCGTCGGCGAGCTCTGCGCCCGCGCGAAGGTCAGCGCGATCCGCTGGCTGCTCGACCGCCCAATCTCCAACAGCGGCCGGCTGCGGGGCCGGATGGAGCAGCTCGCCGCCGAGCGAGGCTGGCTGTGGACTGTCGAGCTCTCCGACAACCCCGACCGTCCCCTCGCCGCGGAGCGCGACGCGATCGTCGCCAGCGCCGACGGGCTGATCCTCGACGGCTGTGCGCGCTGGATCGATCTCGTCACGCCGCTGTTGCGGCGCGTCGACGAGCCATGGTGTGTGGACTTCGCGTGATCGTGGGCCGCTGGTGACCAAAGCGGTGATCCGCTCAGGAGCGCTGGAAGCGCGTCCGAGCAGCCCTGGCTCAGGCGCTGCGCTGGCGCGCCTCCCGCTCACCCGCGCGCTGATGCAGGCGCTTGATCAGCAGGGGGAGCACCTCGGGGTGCTCGATGGGGAAGGCGTGGCCGCCCTCGGGGACGAGGGTCAGCCGGCTGTCGGCGATGCGGGAGGCGAGGATCCGGGCGTTGACCGTGGGCACGAGCCGATCGGTGTCGCCGGTGACGACCTCGGTGGGGCATCGGATCGAGGCCAGCGAGAAGCCGGCGGCGTGAGTCGCCGCGGCGGTGAGCTGGCCGAGCATGCCGGGCACGGAGAACTGCTCGCGAGCGACGCGCTGGCCCCAGTCGTCTACCACCTCCGGCTGCTCCCGCAGAGTTCGAGGGTGGAAGAGTAGGTCGTCGAGGTTGGTCTCGCCCGGGTTGACCACGCAAGCCTGCACCAGGCGCAGCAGAACGCGGGGAGCGGCGAGGCGCGCGTAGGGGGCGCCGCAGCTGGTCGCCGCGAGCACCAGGCCGCGGACGCGATCGGGGTGGCGGATCGCGAGGCGCTGGGCGACCATTCCGCCCATCGAGATCCCGACGACGAGCCCCCGGTCGAGGCCGGCGTGATCGAGCATCGCTGCGACGTCGTCGGCGAGGGTCACCATGCGGAAGGGCATCCGGGAGGAGGCCGAACCTCCGGTGCCGCGGTTGTCCGGTGTGAGCACGTGAAAGCCCGCGGTGGCCAGGGTCTCGGGGAGCGCGCCCCACATCGCTCCCGAGAGGCCGAGCCCCTGGATCAGCACGACGACCGGGCGTCCCGCCTCGCCACGGAGGCGATAGACCAGCCGCGTGCCCTCGCGGTCGAGGCTATACAGTGAGACCCTCTCTTGGGTGACGCGAGGGTCGGCGTCGGGTGGTAGAGTCGCGTCGTGTTGGACTGCTGGCATCGACGGGTCGCTCCTTTGGCTCACCGCTTCATGGTGGCCGGCGTCGTGGTGCTCTGCTTGGCCTGTCATCCCCCGGATGGCCCGGTCGCCCGCCCGCGATCGCGCAAGAGCTCAGCCTCGCGTCCGACCTCGAAGACCTTCACCTCCACCGCCGGTCGGCGGGCGCTCCTCGCTATCGGAGCGCGCTGCTACCGGCGGGGCCTCTCGCACAACCCGAGGATCTTCGCCAAGGGTGGTCACATCGTGATCCGCTGGAGGGCCGACCGCAAGGGCGACCTGCTCTCTTTCGACTTCGCCGCCAACAGCTTTGGCAGCTGGGAGGTCGACGCCGCGGGGCAGAGCATCGCCGCTTGCGTCGTGGAGGCCGCCCGCCACGCGGGTGTCCGCTGGAGTCGCTCAGGGGTGGCTCCGCTGCGTCTGCGTGTCGAGGCGACGCCAGAGAGAGCAGCATCGCAGCCTACAACAAGCGCCTCAAGTAGGCCTGCATCGCGGCCGGCTTCAGCTGCTCCGCGCTGACGGCGCGGCTACCGAGGAGGCGCGGCTTTTCGCCGACGAAGTAGCCGTCGATCGCGCTGCCGCCGCCGTCGCCAGTGCGCAGCACACACGAGAAGGCGAAGCCCCGCGGTGGACCTACAGGAAGGTGGAAGGCCTCCCCGCGCCTACCCCAGCGCCCGGATGCGCGATGGAGCGCGGCCTCGCCGGGGAGCGTGGTGTGGAGCTCGAGCCGGAGCCCCACCGCGTTGCCAGCGTAGGGGAAGATCGCCGGCTGTCGGCGGTAGTGGTTGGTCCGTGGATAGAAGGTGCGTCGGCGGGCGTCGCCGAGATCGACGGCGACCTGCAGAGGTACCTTCGTGGAGCGGAGCAGGTGGAGCTGGCAGCCGACCCAGCGTCGCCGCTTGGCCTCGTCGCGGGGCGCCTTGCTGAGGCTGAAGACCAGCTGCAGCAGGGCCGTGCTTCGTCGCGCGCTCGGGTCTTGGGGTGTCGCGTGGGTCGTCTTCGGGGAGCCTGACGCGGCGCGTCTGCTCTTGGGCCTGGGAGCGGCGGCCTCGCGAGCGCAACCAGCAAGCCCCAGGCCGGACAGTGAGAGCGCAAACGCGGTGAATAGAAAGGGGTGCGAGCGGCGTTGGATCATCGAGAGAGGCAGCGTGTGGAGGCCTTGCAGCGAGAGCCTCTACCGGTCACCATTTAGATAGGCAGCAATCGTCCCATGAGGACACTGCGACTGGCGCGATCGAAAGTCAAGGATCTTCTGACGTCGTCGATGAAGACCCTGATGGACGGCCACCAACCTCGAGGGCGTAGTCTTCTAGCAGAAAGGCACACCGTGTATCGCGACCACCTCTACGCAGCTCGTTGTCGGCAGCAGCAGCTGAGCCGCGAGGGTAGCTCCGAGGCGGCGCCGCCCGAGCTGATCCGTGTGTACGCTCGACGTGTCGCGCGTATCTGGGGCGCGTCCTTCGGCCTGGCTGGCCTGCTGGCGATGGTCTTTCACTTCTTAGTCACAATGAATGAGCGCGCGCTGAGCCTCTACATCGTCGGCGCGTGGCTGGCGATGGGCGTCGCGTACCTCGCGGTGCGCCTGTTGGCGCCAACCCTTCTTCGGTGGCGTCTGCGGCGCGCCTATGCCACCAGCGGCGATATCTTCTTCGACCTTGGCAGGCTCGAGGATCAGACCCCGCGCGACTTCGCTCTCGCCACCGCCCATCGTTACGAGCGGCTCGGTTTTCAGCTGCCGCTGGTCGCGCTGGCGCTCCTCGCCCCGCTCTCGATTCATCTCGGCGTCGCGCTGGCGTTCCTCGGGTTGAGCATCAGCGGATTCGGGACGTGGATCCTCACCAGCGCGGCGCTGGTCGGTCACGCTCACCTCACCTTGGCGCTCTTTGCCGTCTTTCATGTGGTGCGCGTGCAGCGTGAGCTCGACACCGGCACTCGCGTCACGGGAGCCTCACGGGGCCTGATCGCCTTGCTCTGGACCGTCGGCGCCAGCGCCATCCCCGGCGTGGTGCTCCTCTGCGTGCCGCCGCTGCTGGTCGCGCTGACTGGCCTGCTCTTCGTTCCCTGGGCGTTTCATTGGGTTGGCGCAGCGGCGCAGGCCGAGCGCGCTACCCTCGTCGACCTCGGCCTGGTGGTCGAGTCGCCGTCAGCCTCTGCCAATGGCAGCTGCTTCCGCGAGCTTCGTTCTTGCGGGTTGGTGGGTGAACGAGAGGCGAGCGCGCCCGATCAAAACCTGACGGCGTAGTCGAAGGCCGCCTTCGGATACTTCAGCAGCACACAGCGCAGGGAGCTGTAACGCAGCCGCTCGAGCGCGTTGTCGCTGATGTAGCGCTGGATCAACGCCTCGCCGGCCTTGCGATCGCCGGTGGCCTTGATCTGGCCGACCTTCTTCATCAGCTTCTCGATCGCCTTGGGGACCTTATCGAAGTGTACCGTCCACTTGCCGCGGTGGTAGCTGAGGCCGCCCTCGTCGAGCAGCCAGCCGACCTGCACGGCGGCCAGCCGCGAGTAGGGCGCGGGCTGGCCCGCGCCGGTCTCCATCCCACGCGAGATGTGGCCGAAGGCCCAGAGCATCGCGTCGACATAGCCCTGGCGCTGCTGCTTCTCGCTGAGCACGCCCTCCTCGCGGAGCAGCTGGTGGTACCAGAGCGAGAGCGTCTGCGCCTTCAGCTCCTCGAGGGTCGAGGCGAGCGCGCCGCCGAAGACCACCTTGGGGACCTTGCCGTCGATCTTCCAGCCGGAGTCGGGCCCGAAGTTATGGCCGGCCTCGTGGAGGATCGTGTCGAGCTGCGAGGGCGCGGGGCTGTCGGTGAAGTAGGGCAGGGTGGCCTTGGAGAGCAGCTCTTTGGCCTTGAGGCGCTTGATCCGCAGCGAGTCGGCGTCGGTGTAGAGGTTGCTCATCTGCATCGTGCGTCGACGTCCCTCGCGGGCGACCTTGCCCCAGTTGGGCAGCGACTGGCCGATGGTCGCGCCGAGGGGGTGGCGCGAGTCGCCGGCGTTGAGCACGACGTGGATGAAGTCTGGCATGTCGAACTTGATCGTGCGCGCCCGGTAGGCTGGGCCGATCAGCTTGGCCAGCCGGGTCTCCATCTTTTGGCGCAGCGGCGCGAGCTTGCGCTTCCAGGCCAGCGAGTTCGGATCGATGCGCGCCAGGGCGAGGTGGAAGCCCGCCTTCTGCTGGCAGGGATCGACGTAGACCTCGTCAGGGCCGACGCGGAGAAACCAGCGGGTGTTGAGCGAGCCCATCTTCGCCCAGGCCTCGTCGGCGCGCTCCCAGTCGTTGTCGGTGAAGGCCTGGGCCGCCGCCAGCAGGTAGGCCCGCAGCGCCTTCTCCGAGGCGACCTTGGCGATCGCCTTGGCCGCGGCGCGCAGCCGCTTGGCGACCTTGCGCATCGGCCCGGCGTAGGCCTTGTGGAGCGGCACGGAGACCAGCTTGCCTCCGCGCTTGCGCACGACAGTGAAGGGATCGAGCAGCTTCTTGGCGTCGGGGTGACTCTGGAGGCGCTTGCAGAAGGCCTTGTCTTGCTTGATGTCCGCCGGGTAGGTCTCGCTGATCCGCTCGGGGAAGCTCGAGAGGGCGTTGCAGAAGGGGTCGTCGCGGGTCTTCGGCGCCGAGCACCAGGGGCCCGAGTTGCGCGCCACCAGCGCCCGGCTCTCCGGGTCGGCCTTGGCGATCTGGCGGCGCAGCCGATAGGCGCCAGTCTGCCGATAGTAGAGCTCGTCGATCAGCGTCGCCGCCGCCATCAGCTCGCGGAGCATCGTCCGCTCGGCCTTCGAGAGCCCGCGGAAGTCATGGGAGACCAACGTGGGGCGCCCCTGATCGAGCTCGCGCCGCACGGCCTCGCGACGGCGCAGATCGACGAGCTGCTTATATGCCCTGATGAAGGCCTTGGTGAACCCACCCTTTTTCACCCACCGCCTCATGGTCGCGCCGCTGCCGCGGGCGGAGAGCTCATCGGGGGCGATCTTGCCGTCGCCGTTGGTGTCCGCGGGCCAGAACAGGGGCAGGGCGGCGTGGTGTGCCAGACGGTTGAAGTCGGTGCGGCTCAGCGCAGGGCCGCCGAACTGCCGCGGATGGGGTCTCTTGCTCCCCGTGGCCGTCTTGGCCGTCTTGGCCGCGGCGACCCGAGGGTCGGCGAGCAGCGCCAGCAAGGCGAGCAGGGATGAGCGGTACATACGATACGTCTCCTTCGATGGGTTGACCGCTGATGCGCAAGCGCCCTCAGCGGTCTCGCTTCAGGTACTCGGCGATGCCGAGGGCGAGGGTTTGGGCGATGTCTCGTGCCTGTGCTGGGCGGGCCGCGACGGGCTGGCCCCGACGATCGAACTCCCAGACCAGATCCTTGCGTACCTCCACGCTCAGCGCGCTGGTGCGCTCCGGTGAGCGGCGGTACTCCTCGACGAAGCCTGGGCGATCGACGAGGAAGGCCCGCAGCTGATCGTAGGCGCGGGCGGCGGCCTGGAAGTCTGCCTCCCGACCCACTGGGGCGCGGCGAAAGCGCCGCAGGTAGCCGGCGAGGGCCTCCGCGTCGGCGAGGCGCAGGTTGGTGTCGAGCAGCATCTCGAAGACCCGCCCAAAGGCGGGGTCGCGCTCGAGCGCGGGGTGCTCGTGAACGAGCTGGCGCCGCACCTCGCGGAAGAAGAGCCAGGGCTGGCTGCGCACCTCGAGGCTGCCGTCGGGGAGACAGTATGGGTAGTTGTGGCTGACGTCGAGGCCAGCTTTCTCCGCTGTCAGCGCGAGGCGATCGCGCAAGAGCCGGTTTGAGCTGCTCTCGGTCAGCTCGTCGGGGAAGAGCGGGTCGAAGGTGTTGTAGGGCAGCCGTGAGCTCCGCTGGTAGGAGCGCGCGCAGGTCAAGAGGCTGATTGTGGGGCGCTGCGTCTGGGTGGAGTTGTGGCGATCGTAGGTGTGGATCGCCAGCGAGATCAGCTTGTCGGCCAGGACCCGCTCCATCAGCTCGGAGATCGCGTCGTAGTAGTCCTCGAGCAGGGCTCGCTTCTGCTGGTGGGTCAAGAGGTGGGAGAGCGGGGGGGTGAGCGCCATCCGATCGAGGGCGTGATCGTCGGCGGGGCTCTCGCCGGGGAAGCGGTTGAAGTCGAGCACCGCCCGCGCGGTGTTGACCCGGTAGTAGCCCTCGAGCCCGAGGGCGTGGGCCAGCTCAGCGGCGACGAGGTTGGCGCCCCAGTCACGCTCGCGCGCGTAGAGCTGCCAGAGCGTGCCGTCGCGCTTCAGCTCCTGCACGCCCTTCGACTCGAGCACGAAGCTCGGGATCGTCGTCCCATCGTGAACCGTGTGGACCAGGAGCCGACCGCGGTACTCCAGCGGACAGAGCGCCTGCGGGTTTGGTGCCACCGGGATCAGCTCTAGCGGGGGCCGCAACGTGGTATCGAAGCCGATGGTTTTGGCCGTCGCTACCGCCTCCGGCGGCGTGCCCACCAAGGCTCTACCGCTTCGTTCGCTGGTGGACAGTGGCGAACCCTCCGCGCCGCTCCTTCGCAGCTTGGCGCACTCTAGCATGGGCGCGCGCGCGGATCGCCCACCCGATAAGACCAGCGAGAGCTGATCTTATCGCGGCTTGAAGATGAAGGGATAGACGAGGGTCGTGGGGGTGCCCGGTGGGAAGCGCCAGCGTTTGACGGCGTTCTCGGCGCAGCGGCCGACCAGCGGATCGGGCAAGGTGTCGCGGTCGACGGTGGCCTTCTCGACCCGACCATCGCGTCCGATCTCGAAGCGCAGGTCGAACTGGCCAGCCAGACGCGGGCGCAGCTTCAGCCGGCGCTCGTAGCAGGCCCGGATCAGCACGGCGCGGCGGCGAATGATGCGGTAGATCGCCGGTGAGAGGCGGGCCTTCTCGAGTCGACGGATGCGCACGGTGTCGAGCTGCAGGGCTACCCGCGTCGGCTTACCCTGGCCGATCTGAACCCAATGGCGTCGCAATCGCTTGCCGTCGCGCCATAGCTCGAGGAGGTGGCGTCCCCGGGTCCCACGGAGCAGCAGGTTGGTCTGCCCAACCCACACGGAGTCGACGCGCAGCTCGGCGCCGATGGGGCGGCTGTCGACGCGCAGCCCGCCGGTCAGCGCGAGCACGTGGGCCAGGGAGCGCCAGGGGATGAGGTAGGGCGAGGGGCGGCGCTTCAAGCTCTCGGCGTCGGCGGTGGCGAGGCGAGGCTTGCCACCCTGCTGTGGCACCTCGAGCCGTTGCCCGGCTGCGACCAGCAGCCCCTGGCCCTTGGCGTTCGGGCGCTCGGGGTCGTAGGGCATCGCCCGGACCTTGCCCTTCGAGACCTCGACCGTCGTGTGCTCCGGCGTGAGCGCTACGGCGAAGCGCGTCCCTACCACCTGAACCCGCAGGTTGCCGGCGAGCACCTCGACCGAGCGACCACGTGTTGCGGCTGGCAGCTCGTGACGGGGCTTGATCACGAAGCGACCCGCGCCGCCGTGCAGCGCGAGCTGCTGGCGACGATCGGTCAAGGCGCGCAGCTCAAGCTCGCTGTCGGGGCCGAGCAGCGCCCCCGTGCCGTCAGCCCACTGGAAGGTGACCTGCCCGTCGGCGCTGGTGAGGATCCGATCGCCGGGCAACAGCGGGCGATCGAGGCGCAGGCGCTCCAGCGCGCCGCCTGCGGGGGCGACATTGACCTGGCCGTTGATCACCAGCGGGAGGGCGGCCAGCGGGCGTGGAGCGGCGAGCGTTGTCTTGGAGGCGACTGACGTGGCCTTGGAAGGGGCCGGTTTGATTTCGGCTGCGACGCTCGAGGGCGCTTGGCGCTCATCAAGGCTGCGATCGAGCACGACACCGAAGATGGCGCCGAGCAACAGCGCCGCGCTGGCGACGGCGACGAAGCGCCAGGAGCGTGGGCTGGCCTCCCGGCTCTCGTGCTGCCCTTCCTCGGCGGCCAGGCGCCAGTGTACCTGGGCGCCAACCTGCCGAAAGGACACAGCCGGCGGCTCGGCCTCGGCGAAGCCTCGCAGCAGCGAGCGCGTGGCCTGAAGCCGCTCCCACGCTTCGGCCAGCGGAGGCTCGTCTTCGATCCGAGCCAGCAGCTTCGCCTTGGCGGCGGCGCTCAGCTTGCCCTCGAGCAGCGAGATCAGCCGGTCTCGGTCGCGCCGGGACAGCTCGGTGATGGTCATCCCACCCCCCCGGCAGATCGGCCTCGGGGGTCGCGCTCACCTTCATTGCCGACACCGAGAAAGAGCTCGGACTCCAGCACCTTCTTGTAGAACTCCTTGCGCGCGTAGTGCAAGCGGGTCCGCACCGTGAGCGCGTTCGCGCCGACGATAGCGGCGATCTCCTTGGCGTTCATCCCCATGATCTCGTTGAGGATGAAGACCATGCGCTTCTTCGGCGCGATGGTGTCGAGGATCGCGTAGACCACTCGGGAGGAGTCTTTGCGCTCGAGCGCCCGCATGGGGGTCTCGTGGTCGGGGAGGTCCTCGCGGAGCGTGCTGTAGCCTTCTGGCCGGCGCTTGTTGCGGCGGATCTTTTGCAGGCCGACGTTGACGCAGACGCGATAGAGCCAGGTCGTGATCTTGGCCTGGCCGCGGAAGTTGGGGATCGAACGGTAGACCTCGATGAACACGTCCTGGAGCGCATCCTCAAGGTCGGCGTCGGGGCCGAGCACGCGATAGAGCGTGCGCAGCACGTCTTCACGATATGTGCTGTAAAACTCAGCCTGTGCGTCGCGCTCGCCGCGCTGACAGCGCAGCACCAGCTCTGAGGGTGGGCTGGTGCGCTTGGTGTTCTGTTTGGCAGCCACTGTCAGCATCCCTCATTTGTTGATGCCCCATTCGCAAGCGTTCAAGGTGTCGCCACGGGACGCTGAGGTTTAGCCTACCATGGCGAACGGGCAGGCGCCTTTCAGGTTGCCTTGGTCCCTTCGCCGTTCGTTGTTGTGAGCCGATCTCATGGGCCGGCTGCTCTAGACGCCTCGCTACCCCTCAACAGGCTGCTAGGAGCTTGATTCGCTACGCTCAAGTCGACCAGTGCGCGCGGACGTGTGGCGCAAAGGCTGTAGGCAGGCTGATGCTGGTGTGTTGGCCGTCTAG
>PDWJ01003801.1_pt1 | contig 14056 bp, 11 predicted proteins | sample 1430881 | NCBI WGS metagenome assembly PDWJ01 (sample SAMN01162460, study PRJNA174530) | Oral metagenome, whole genome shotgun sequencing project. | biome: Marine environment; feature: Marine mammal; material: Swab sample of the gingival sulcus; isolation source: swab sample of gingival sulcus... | reverse complement strand
AAAAGGCTGTTTTTTATGTCAAATACTTTTGTTTTTCCACAAACAAAAAAAGCTTACTATTAAAAATAGTAAGCCAAATATTTTTGGAAAACGAAATAAAATTAAATAGCTACTTCTTTTTCTGCTACCACTTTACCTTTGTAGTATAATTTTCCTTCATGCCAAAAAGCTCTGTGAAATAAGTGTGGTTGACCCGTAGTTGGGCAAGTTGAAATATTTGCAGCCACAGCTTTAACATGAGTTCTTCTTTTGTCTCTTCTAGTTTTCGAGATTTTTCTCTTTGGATGTGCCATTTTATTTTTCTATTTTTTAAACTTCAATTTATTTAATGCAGACCACCTAGGGTCAATATCTTCATCTTTTTCATCACCTAAATCGGTTTCATCTATTGTGTCATCAGATTCCACCAGTAGGTAATTGTTGATTTCTTTTAACATTTTTTGATTACACTGTCCGTCTTCATGAACCCTTTTAGTTGGAACTGCTAAGCTAATAAATTCGTAGATGGGTTGAGTGAGATCAATATCAATTTCATTTGGTTTTATACTCCAAACTTTTTCGTCCTCAAAATCAACTTCACTAAATTTATAAATTAATTCGTCTGAAGTTTTAATTTCTAACTCAACATCATCTGTACATCTATCGCACATAACTGTTACCTGACCAAAAACATTCAATTGGGCAATTATCATAGTCGATTGTTTTTCTATTCCAACATCAACTTGAATGCTTGCTTTTTTTATGTCAGTGTTTTCAAATTGTTCAAAGAACTCGCTTTCTACTTTAAAAGTAAATGAATGTTGTCCATCTTTTAGACTTGTAAATCTAATTTTATAGTCATTATTTTTCATCTACCAAAAAATAGGAGTGCAAAGATAGGAATTAATTTTTAATATTCAACAATTAAATGTTTAATTATTCTTTAATATAATTTTAATGCTTCTTTTAAAATCTTATGAATTAATTCAACTTCAATATCTTTATTAGGGTCAACGGGTAATATTTTCATTTTTTTTCGGTTGCCTTGAATTAATTTTGGGTGATTGATTTTATCCCCTTTAACAATGCCTATGTATGGTGTTTTTGTCGTTTTTTCCATCCATAAATAACAAAACATTTTATTACGAAACATGAAAAAAGGCAGTTTGTATTTGAATGCGGTGGTAATATTTGGGTCGACATCTAAAATAACATCTTTCAAGGCCAAAAAACACGATTGATTCGGTTCTGGTTGTTTGAGGTAGAAGTTTTCTAATTCAGATATCGGCATGGGATTTATAAGTTTTGGTCCATCAAATAAATCATTGTCGCTAAAGCTGCGCAACCGAGTTCAAGTTCTCTTTTGTTGACGGTTTCAAAAACATCAGCATTGGTATGGTGGTAATTAAAATAGCGTTGAGAGCTGATCACTAAGCCTAGTTGTATCATATTTGGGTAGTATGTTTTTAGCGGATGAATATCAACTCCTCCAAATCCTTTATTGAACTTATAGAGTTGGAAGTCGTATAGTAAATCCTTAAAAGATTGAACAAATTTTATTTGGGTAGAATCGCCCATAATATCGAAACCAATAGGTAAAAAACCACCTCTATCTGATTCTATGGCACAAATATGATTTTCATTTTTTTCTTTGCAGATTTTTGCATAAGATTTTCCGCCCATATTCCCATTCTCTTCATTCATAAAAAGCACGCACCTTAAGGTGTGTTTTGGTTTGTAATTTAATGCTTTTAGAATTCTTAAAGCCTCAATAGAATGTGTTATTCCCGCCCCATCATCATGAGCCCCTTCACCTACATCCCAAGAATCTAAATGACCTCCAAAACTAATAATGGCATTGTCTTGGTGTCCCGTCATTTCGGCAATAACATTGTGTGAGGTTTTGTCGGGTAAGGTTTTACAATCCATTTCAATTTTTAACGAAACTTTTCCTTTTTGCAGCCAGCTATCTAAAAGCAAGGCGTTTTGGGTGCTGATTGCCGCTGCAGGAATTTTATTAACGCCTTCTTCATAGGACATGACTCCCGTATGTGGTTCATGGTCAATAGGGGTGGCAAGCAACCGAATGATAACAGCAATTGCTCCTTTTTTAGAAGCTTCAATTGCCCCTTTTCCGCGAATAGGGTAGCAGGCGCCATAAGCTTTAAAAGTTTGCAAATAACTTTGGTCAAAGGCTTGACTCAAGTAGACAATTTTCCCATTAACTTTTGATGCTTTGACATTTTTTAAATCATCTAAGGTTTCAAATTTAATTATTTCACCTTCAAGAAGACCATTAGTGGCAACAGAGCCTCCTAATGCTAAAATATCTAATTTCTCAACTTCACCTTTTTGGTTAACGAGCCACCCAGCCTCTTTGGTGCCTCTTTCCCAATGGGGAACTTGAATGTCTTGCAAATAAACCCGATCAAAATTATAGGATTCTAGTTTTTGTTTACCCCAATAAATCGCCATTTCAGCTTCAGCAGATCCTGTAATTCTAGCGCCTATATCTTTGCACAAAGATCTTAAGTTCTCATAAGATTGTCCATTCACCAAGGCTTCATCATAAATCTTTTTAATGAATAGGGAGTCCTCATTGGCTATACTTGCTAAACTTGCAATACATGCAATTACGAATAACTTTAGTTTCATTGATTATTGGATTACAATTTCTCTTGAAAAATTATCAATTTTAACGATATATGTTCCTTTTGAAAATGATTTTAAATCAATGGTGTTAAGGCCGTTTTCCAGTGGATACGTTTTTACGAGTTTCCCGTTTAAATCAAAAATGGTTAATTGATTCGAGTTGGTTTTGTTTTGAATCGTCAAATAGGATGAGGCGGGGTTCGGATAAATCGAAATTAAATTTTCCAATTCAGGGAGACTTGCTACCATGTCAGCATCTTCAGAAACAGAGCCGTTTTGATTGATAATCCAATTATTTGGATCGAAAGTTACAGTGTACAAAGGCTCCGAAAAAGGAATGGTAAATATTTGTCCGTTACTCGAAATATTGGTTAAGCGATATGTGGTATTTGCGCCAGCATTTCCAACTAATTTAACTTCAAGATCATTTGTGAAAAATGGGGTTGTGGTAGTGGAAGTTGATTGGAAAAGTTTTAAGTAAACATTCCCGTCTACAAATGCCCATTGGCAAGAATAAGTAGGGTAGCCTTCTCCATAATACCATTCATTAAAGTAATTGGTGAAATCTAAACCAGTAACTGATTCGGCCACGGCTTTAAAATCTGAGGCGTGAGCTGTTGAGTCTTTAAAATCATTTTGAAACTGTTGAAGGGTTTGGAAAAATTTGGTGTCGTCATCAATTAGAAATCTTAAGGTGTGGATGATTGCAGCACCTTTGTCATAGGATAATCGCCCGCTAAAAATTCGGTTTTCATTTAGGGAATCTAGTACCCATACACTACCGCCTGCTTGACTCATCACATTGTTGTGAATAGATTGCATATCTGTTATTTCGTCACCAGGGTGAAACTGTTCCTTCATTAAATGTTCTGTGTAAGATGCAAATCCTTCATTAATCCAGATGTCTGACCAAGACGCGCAGGTTACGTTATCTCCAAACCATTGGTGACCCAATTCATGTGCAGTTAAACCGTCTTCAAACCAACCTTGAGTAGTCATGGTTTGGTGTTCCATTCCGCCACCAAATGGCGCCATACAGTGTCCATATTTTTCTTCATGAAACGGATATAAGCCGTATAGTTCAGAAAAATACTCTAAAAAATCTACCGTGTTGTCTATTTCGGTTTGAAAATTGGTTAGGGTGTTTGGGTTATTGTAAATAAAATTTTGAATTAGAACAGGATTTGGCGCCCCGGTTGGATTAGCATAAATACTGTAATCAATATACTCGGCTACAGATATCGATATTAAATAGTAAACAATTGGATAAGTTGACTTCCATTCATATCTTTTTTTGCCACCAGCCACATTTACAATATTCGTTAAATCTCCATTTGAACCTACCATGTTTGAAGCGTCCGTTGTAGCAAAAACATAAACAGAATCAGCTTTGTCAGTTAAAGATTGTTTGCAAGGAAACCAGTGATATGCTGCAAAGGATTCACTTAGCGTCCATGTGACTTGATTTCCCCAAGCACCTGACGTCCCATTGCTCATTCCTGCTCCACCAGAAAAGCCTTGGTAGTCTATTGATACCACAAAATTATCACCTTGATTAAAATTTGCTGGCACAATAACCGCAGTTCCAACACGGGTAAATGAAGTTGGCGTGCCGTTTAAAGTGATGCCGTTAATATTTAAATTATTGTGTAGCTCAAATAATATTGTATCTAAGTTGGATACTCTAGATGTGGCATGAATGTCAACTATTCCACTAATGTTCGTATTCGTTCGTTCAACATTGATGTCCAATTTGTAAAAATGTACGTCATACTCCTCCGTCAATGCGATATAATCCAATGATAAGGTGTTGGTTCTGTCTTGCGAAAAAGCCTCAATTTTTGCTCTAGAACATTGGTGTCCTGCTTGTCCAAAACTTTGATTTGTTAATAAAATAAATAGGGAGAAAAGTAAAGATAGGTTTAATAGTTTCATGGTTAAAAATTTTGTCTAAGATAAGGATTTTGTTTTAACTTAATTAACCAGTTAAAAATGTTTTGATTAAACGGTAGTGTTGTTTGATTATCGGTTATTTTGATGGATTCCAAATATTCTCTTTAAGTTCTATTTTGATATCAAATATTTTAATTGGCTGACCATTTCTGTTCCAGAAACCTATTGAAATAAAGTCGTCTGGTTCAATTTCTAAAGGTAAGTTTGTGGCAAAAAATGAATTGAATTTTTGTTGTGTGTCTTGCATAGGGTCAATATTTTGACCTAACCAAACATTTTGATTTGTTTTTGTTTTAATAGGTTCATTTTGTCGTGTGGCAGATAGGGTGATAGTGCCTTGTGTTTGGTCAGCACTTTCAGCATGAATAGAAACTTTTAAATAATATTTTGAATTAAAATCTAATACCGATTTAAACCCAATGTCTTTGAGTTTAAAATGATAGTTCGGACCAAAAAGAGCTGAGGAATCCGATAAGTAATGGTCAGGCTGTAAATTTTGGGATTGATAATCCCAGGAGCTGTCATTTTTGTCCTCAGAAAAACTAGAAAGTAACTTTGAGTCCATTAAGTAGGTTGAGGCTTCTGTTTTGGATAACAGAAAAAGGCTCGAGTTAAAATAAGTTTTGTGCTCAATAATATTTGGGTAAAATTGTAAGCAGTTTTCAAAATTTTGAACCAAAGTATTTCTGCTGGAAAAACCAATAATACAGTAATCAGTGTTTGACTTTTTTGCGAGCTGGTAAATGTAGTTTTCATCCCCATATTCAATGAGGTTTACCTCTGCTGTAATCGGATTGTTTTTACTGTAAAAATTCAAGTAAGCCATACTGCTTACATTTAATATGGTTAGAGTGTTGTTTTTTCCATATTGTTTCTGCCAGTCAGAAATTGGAAGTGCTAATTCTTTAATTAATCCAAAATGGGTATTAGAATATAATTTTTTTTCAAAAATAGTAGTAGAAACCCCTGTAATCGCAATTATGGTAAAAACCCAATTAAAAATTTGAGATTTTACCCGGTGAAATGCAGTGCTGACTAAAATTAAAAAAAATGGAAAGGAGAAGAGCATTACCGGAAATTTTAATATCGGAGAACTGTATTTTGAAAACAATACCCCAACTATATAAATACCGAAAAACCATGAGGCTAAAAGAAGTTTTATTCGTAGGTTTGGTTTGGTTTTTTGTTGTTTATTAAATAGGCTAAGCACCAGGACTACTAACAAGCTTAAAATAAGTAGCCAAGAACTGTTAAAAGCAAAGAAAAGAAATTCAAGTAACCATGTTTTACCTGGAGCAGCTAGCCATTGAATGCCACCTTCCACATTTAAGTGGTAAAGGGTAATGGGCAGGTGAGGTAAAAATAGTATGGTGGCTATTGCGCCAGAAAGAACAAGGAATTTTAATTTAGGTTTTGGGATGTAAAATAAGCTTGAAATTCCCATTAAGCCCACTGTTAAAAACGCAAAGTAGTGGGTGTACATAGCGCCGGCGAAACTTAAACCAAGAAAAATGGCGATTCTTATTGGTTTTTCAACATCAGCGCTGTGTAGTTTAAGAATATAAAAGGCCGTCAATGAAGTGAATAATAATCCAGGACTATATGGGCGAGCTAATTCAGATTGCAGAATCGGGAAAAATAATATGGATAGAAGTAGTGCACTCATAAGGCCAACTTCTTTTGAGAAAGATAATTTTCCAATTTTATATAAGATATAAATGGAAAGTGTTCCTGCAACAACAAAAGGGAGGCGCATTGCAAATTCTGATGTGCCAAAACAAATCGACCAAAGTTTTTCAAAAACCTGTACACCGGCTGGGTGCATGTCGCCAGTTTTGACACCGTATTCAAAAAAATCTCTTACATTATTAAAATCTAATCTAATAATTGCTCTTAGTTCATCTGAAGAGTAAGAATGTATGTTGGCTGCAGTTAATCTCAATATGAAACCAACAAGTAGAATAATGGTTAGTGGAAGGTTGTTTTTTACTATTGAAAAAAAATGACGCAATTTATTTAAATTCTTGAGAGATTTGGCCACTGATTTTTAACAAATCATAATGCGTTTTGATGAGGTCAAAGATTCGGTCAAAATAGGATAGTACCGTTTGCTGGTAAGCGGCTTTGATATCATTCAAATTAAACACGTTGATGATACCAAGATCATATTTGTCTTTACCAAGCTGCCAAAGTTGTTCTGCATTTTTAACACGCGTATTCATCATGTCCTCAATTTTTAATTGGGTTTCATATAATTCATAAACGCCTTTCAGTTGATGATTCAAATTAAGTTTTAACTCTTCAATTTGCAAGTTTGCGGCGTCATATTGGATTTTTGCAATCTCCGTATTCCGTTTTCTGTTCCACCCATTAAAAATGGTATAGCTTGCATTGATGTTAGCATAGTAATTAATTGAATTGGTATTGGCTGAAAATCCTTGGTCACCTAATAACTGGATATATCCGACAGATGGTGCTGCACCTAAACCTAATGAGATAACTGGGTAGTAAGCTGATTTTTGTGCTTCCTGATTTAAATCTTGCAGTTGAAGGTTAATGTATTGATTTTTTAAGTTTTGATTGGAACTAATCATAGTACTTTGAATCGATTCAAAATTTACATCTGGGATAGAAATTTCCAGTTTTTCTGTTAGATTGTAATCCTCCTCAGTGTCTTCTCCCATTAATAGGTTTAAATTTCGTTTAGCATTTTTTAAAGCTAACATTTGCGTTAAGATATTAGATGAATCTGACAGAACTTGATTTTCAAATTCAAATAGATCAAATGAGGTGGATGTCCCAATATCATTCTTCATTTTAAAATATTCATATTTATCTTTTGAGAATGAAAGTAAATTTTCAACTACTTTTAATTTTCGACTTTGGACAATGGCCGTGTAGTAGGCGATTATGGTTTCATAAATCGTATTTTCAATTACAACAATGGCGTTACCTTTGGTTTGGGCTTCAAGTTGCTCAAATCTTTGTTTGCTAATTCTTAGACCAAAACCATTAAAAATAGTCCAGTTCATATCTAAAGATACCCTAAGGTTGTCATTAAAGGTTTTACCAGGGAAGAAAGAGGCAGGGTTATTACTATTGTCTGTTAAATTGGTTGAGTTTCCTAGGTTAAGAGCAAAGGTAGGGTAGATACCCGTTGTTCCCCAATTGTTTTGTAATTCAGCTACCTGAACATTCGTGTTTATAAGTTTAATTTGATAGTTATTTTCTAGCGCTTTTTCTATGGCTTTTGCTAAACTCAAATCGGTTTGAGCAGACAAGCTAAAGCTTCCAAAAATAAAGCAAAAAAACAAATTGAATTTTCTAAGCATTGGTTTAATTATGGCTTATTTAAAGTATCTAAAATCTTGATTGTTTTTGATGTTTTTCAAACTCTCATAAATTAATTTAATACAGTTTTCAACATCATCTTTGTGCGCCATTTCAACAGTGGTATGCATGTATCTTAATGGTAGAGATATCAATGAGGATGGAACACCTGAATTAGAGTATGCAAAAGCATCAGTATCCGTTCCTGTAGCGCGGGAAACAGCAGCACGTTGGAACGGAATTTTATTCTTTTTTGCCGACTTAATTACCAAATCTAAAAGGTTGTTTTGCACTGCTGGTCCATATGTTAAAACTGGTCCATTACCTCCAACAATGTCACCTTGTTGAATTTTGTCAATCATTGGTGTTTGTGTGTCGTGGCAAACATCTGTAACAATAGCTACATCTGGTTGGATTTTTTCAGCAATCATTTGAGCCCCTCTCAAACCAACCTCTTCTTGTACCGCATTGGTGATATATAAACCGAATGGCAGTTTAACCTTATTTTCGTGCAATAATCTAGCAACCTCCGCAATCATAAACCCTCCAATTCTGTTATCTAAAGCCCTCCCAACAAATTTGTTTTTATTTAAAACAACAAACTCATCCGGGTAGGTTACTACACATCCAACATGGACACCTAGTTTTTCAACTTCTTCTTTTGAGGTTGCCCCACAATCTAAAAATATATTGTCTTGTTTTGGTGGTTTTTCATTTGACTTTCTGGTGTGGATAGCCGGCCATCCAAACACGGCAGGCACAATTCCTTTGTCGGTGTGAATGTTAACCCTTTTTGATGGGGCAATTTGATGGTCAGACCCACCGTTTCTTCTCAAATAAATAAATCCATCTTTAGTGATGTAATGTACAAACCAAGATATTTCATCAGCATGCGCCTCAATAACCACCTTATATTTCGCTTTTGGGTTAATAATTCCAACCACACTTCCATAGTTGTCAACCCAATAATCATCAATGTACGGTTTAATGTAATTAAGCCATAATTTTTGACCTTCTTTTTCGAAACCAGTAGGAGAAGCATTGTTTAAATATTTCTCTAAAAAGTTAATTGATTTTTTGGTGATAATTGATTTTTGCATAGTGGTAAAATTAGCACAATAATTGTAAAATCTAAAATAAAATAATTAAATTAGCGATTGTAAAATTACAAATAAGATGAAAAAACTACTACTTTTTGGTGCATTTTTATGCATTAATTTAATTAATTACGCTCAAACCGATACATCCAATGTCATTAAAGGTACTGCTGTTGATCAATCCACTTTAGATTCATTAGGGATGGTTAATCCAGCAATTCTAGAAAAGTACAATGCTGGCGTAAAATCATTAAATGCTGGAAATAACGTGGCAGCCATTCAAATGTTTACAGAGGTGATATTAATGGATCCGCAATATGTAGCGGCATACTACAATAGAGGTGTTGCGCAAAAAGCATTAGGTAAATCAGAAGAAGCTATTAAAGATTTTGATAAAGCCATTGAAATTGATGAGAATCATGATAAATCATTTTACATGAAGGGAATGGCTTTGCTTGAACAGCAAGATTTTGAAAATGCCGCCAATAATTTTGGTAAAGCATTTCAGATTAACTCGAGTAATGAAGCAGCAGCCTATAATAAAGGAGTAGCCTTTTTTCAAATGGAAGATTATGATCAAGCGATTAAAGCATTTGACCAGGCGATTGCTGCTAAATCTGATTATGCGTATGCTTACAATGATAGAGGTAGTGCAAAGCTTAATAATGACGATTTAGACGGTGCTATCGTGGATTATAAATATGCAATTAAACTAGATAACAACTTAAGTTTTGCATACAATAATCTGGCTTCTGCTTATAGGAAAAAAGGTGATTTTGCTGCGGCAGACAAATATTACACAGAAGCGATAAAACATAAACAAGATTATTATGTGGCCTATAACAACAGAGGGCTTTCCAAATTTGAACAAGGGGAGTATATTGCAGCAATTGCGGACTTTAAAAAAGCGATTTCAATAAATGCGAAATATGCCTATGCCTATAACAATTTAGCTTCAGTTTACATTAAAATGGAGAAATATCAAGAAGCAATCGAAAACTGTAACAAAGCTTTGGAAATTGACCCAGAATATATGGAGGCCTTTTTTAATAGAGGTATCGCAAAAGAAATGATTAAGGATTTGAAAGGTGCTTGTGCAGATTGGGAGGATGCTTTCATCTTGGGGTCTGAAAATGCAGAGAAATATATCAATAGTCCAGCGTGTACTGAAAAATAATCAAACAATATTTAAAGAAATTAACCATGAAAAATTTATATATTTTATTTACATTTTTATTTGCAATAAATGTGTCATTTGGTCAGGATGTTCCTTTTGATAAAAAGTTATTCCCTAAAGAGCAAAAAGATGCTTTTAAAGATGCAAAAGAACATTGGGAGCTTGGAAATGAAAAGTTAGCCGATTTACCTATTGAGGAGTTAGGGATGATTAGCGTTAAAAGAACGCCAATGCAAGTGGATTATAGGGGGGCGTTAGCTGAATATTTGGAAGCCTACAAGTTCAATCCAAAAAGTGCGGATTTAAATTACAAAATTGGAATTTGCTACTATAACTCTGATAAATACAAAATGGGTAAATATTTTACCGCGGCTTATAAATTAAAGCCTACTGTGTCTAAAGATATTCACTATTTTATGGGAGAGAGCTTTCATATTGTTGGAGAATGGCAAAAGGCTATTGACGAGTATAATAAATTTGCGACCACAGCACCTAGTGAGTTAATGGATGTCAAAACTATGGCGATAAAAAAGGTTCAAGAATGTAGAAATGGGCAGCAACTGGAAAATCAAAAAGCTAGGGTTTGGATTGATAATTTGGGGCCAAAAATCAACTCAAAATACCCTGATTACGCACCGGTAATTTCAACAGATGAGGCTATTTTAATTTTCACGGCAAGACGTCCGGATAATGAACAAATGTCATATGATGGCGATTATTTTGAAGATTTGTACCAATCAAAACGTGTAAACGGTGAGTGGACTAAAGCAGAAAACATGGGTAAACCAGTTAATGTTGAGGGGCAACATGATGCCACTATTGGGCTGTCGCCAGATGGAAAAACCCTTTTTATTTATAATGACGATAAGGGATTTGGGGATATTTTACAGTCAGAAGATAAAGATGGGAGCTGGACCAAACCAGAGAGATTGAATAAAAATATTAATTCAAAAGATTACCACGATCCAGACGCTTCATTGTCTTTTGATGGAAAACGCATTTATTTCACAACTAATAAACCAGGAGGTTTTGGTGGTCATGATATTTATTATGCCGATTGGGATGAGGATAAAGAGGATTGGGGTGAAGCACATAATATCGGAGATGTATTAAATACACCCTATGAAGAAAGATCGGTATTTATCCATCCAGATGGAGAAACCATGTACTTTGCCTCAACGGGGCACAATACCATGGGAGGTTATGATTTATTTTACTCAAAGTTAAAAGATGGGGTTTGGCAAGCGCCAGTAAATCTTGGACCACCCTTAAATACCCCTGGAGATGATGTTCAGTTGGTAGTTGCTGGTAATGGTCGTTATGGATATTATTCTTCTTATAAAGAAGGAGGGTATGGCGAAAAAGATATTTATTTAATTACGTTTTTAGGACCAGAAAAATTGCCAATTACTAGTGGTGAAGATAATTTAATAGCTTCAATTGCAAATCCAATTAAAGAAAAATTGGTAGAGCCTACGGTTAAAGTAGAAGGAAGTAATATGGCTATTTTAACGGGAGTGATTAGAGACGAAAAAACCAAAAAACCATTAAAAGCAAAAGTTGTTTTGGTTGATAATGCCGAGAACAAAGTGATTGCCGAGTTTGAGTCAGATGCAGTGACAGGTAAATATCTAGTTTCGTTGCCTGCCGGAAAAAACTATGGAATTGCAGTAAAAAAAGAGGGGTATTTATTTCATTCCGAAAATGTGATTATTCCAAATGAAAGTGGGTTTAGACAATACGAAAAAGATGTCGACCTTAAGAAAGTGGAAATCGGACAAAAAATTGTGCTTAGAAATATTTTCTTTGATTTAGATAAGTACTCTTTAAGACCGGAGTCGGTTAACGAATTGGAAAGACTTGTGAAGTTAATGAAAGATAATCCAACCATGAAAATTGAGTTGTCTGGACATACAGATACAAGAGGTAGTGCAGAACATAATAGGCAATTATCTGAGAATAGAGCCAAGGCTGTAGTTGATTATTTAATTGATCATGGTATTTCAAAAGACAGATTAAAATATGCTGGATACGGTGAAACACAACCAATTATTCCAGATTCTGAAATCTACAAAGAAAAATCTAAAGATAAGCGTGAAGAAATGCACCAGGAAAATCGTAGAACAGAATTTAAAATCTTGAGTTTGTAATCTAAAAAAATAAATTTTAAAACAATCTAGGAAACCCAGCGAGAAACCTTTTTTGCTCTAATAGAGTATATTAATTAGGTAATACAAATTATTTTTGTATTTTCGCATCAAATAGTTGTAGTATGAAAAAAATTGTTTTAGTACTTTTTTTGTTGCCTATTTTAGCTTTTTCTCAGACAGATTATAGCTTAAAGGCCAAAAGAGTTTACAAAGAAGCACATAAATTTTTAAGCACAGGAAACAAAGTTGAAGCTGAAAAATTATTCAAGGAATGTTTGACCTTAGAGCCAAATTATGTGGAGGCGCTTTATAATCTTTCAGTATTGGCATACAATGACAAAGATTACGCTTCTTCCATCAATTATGCGGGATCAGCCTTAGCAATTAGTAAAACTAAAGCGCCAATTTATACCCAGATGGCTAAGTCTTACTTTATGGTTGAGAATTATGATTCATCAGCCTACTATGCAAATATTGCAACAATCTTGGATAGCCAATCTGACGAGAGTTTTTATGTTTTAGCTAAATCTGAAAATAACATTAGAAAATTTGAAAAAGCTTTAGGTCATATTGAAAGTGCCATTAAAATCAATGGTAACAATGCGGCTTATTACAATGTTAGAGGTGTGGCAAATTTCGGGCAAGGTAATAATGATGCAGCCCTTTCAGACTTTAATAAAGTGCTTGAACTAGATCCAAACTTTAATGGAGTTTATAAAAATTTAGCAAATGTTTATATCGCTGAAGGTAATTCTGAAAAAGCCATTGAAAATATCGACAAAGGGATTTCATCTGCTACAGGAGATGAAAAAGTAGCCTATTTAGTTTTAAAAGGAAATTATTACCACAGCATTGGTGATTTAGAGAACGCCAAAAAAGCATTTCAAGAGGCCATGGAATTGGACTCAGAAAGTCCTGTGGTTTTGACAAATATGGCGGCAGTTGAAATTGATTCTGACAACTTTGAAAGTGCGGTTGAAAACTGTACAAAAGCCATTGAACTAGATCCAACTATGACTGAGGCTTATTTTAACAGAGGTATTGCCAATGAAATGTTGCGTAAAACTGAAGAGGCTTGTTCAGATTGGGAAGAAGCTTTTATTTTAGGGGCTGTAAAGGCAGAAGATTATCTTAATAGTCCAACTTGTAATGAATAATATTATGAAGATGAAAAATTTATTTTTAGTCCTTAGCTTTTTAATGGTGTCGGTTTTGACTTTTGCACAAGACAAGGATGTGCCATTTGATAAAACTTTGTTTGAGCAAGATAAAGATGGGTTTAATGAAGCCGTGAAACAAATAAAAATGGGAGACATTCATTTTTATAGTGGTTCCAAAGCCGACTTGTCAAATGCTCTTGGACATTACATACAAGCAGACTCTTTTAATCACTATAGTGCAGATTTAAATTATAAAATTGGTATTTGCTACTTAAACAGTACGCAAAAATTTAAGGCAATTGATTACTTATTATTTGCTGAAAAATTTAATTCTGCTGAAGATGAAAGGTTTGAAGATTTGAACTTATACTTAGGGGAAGCTTATCAATTAGCTGGAGAATGGGATAAGGCCATTGAGCACTACCGTTCATACAAGGAGACTTTGGGTGAAAATGACAAGGAACAACGTTTTTACTTGAATAAAAAAATTAGTGAATGTGTCACTGGTAAAGAGTTAACAGCTAACCCAGAAAGGGTTTGGATTGATAACTTAGGAGA
>PDWJ01003799.1_pt1 | contig 14062 bp, 10 predicted proteins | sample 1430881 | NCBI WGS metagenome assembly PDWJ01 (sample SAMN01162460, study PRJNA174530) | Oral metagenome, whole genome shotgun sequencing project. | biome: Marine environment; feature: Marine mammal; material: Swab sample of the gingival sulcus; isolation source: swab sample of gingival sulcus... | reverse complement strand
AGAAAATGAAGTTTTTTTAGGTTTTCTGTTGTTAAGTATCTGATATTATTTGGTGACCCCAACGGGGTTCGAACCCGTGTTACCGGCGTGAGAGGCCGGTGTCCTAGACCACTAGACGATGGGGCCAGCAATGTGAATTTTCTGGGGGCAGCCTCTGCTATATCTTTCTCAACCTCAGCCTTCAGAAGCGAAGGCGCGTCCCGTGATGGTCGGTTGAGAAGCGCTTGTTTTTGATTCTTTTGGGCTGATACGTTCTCCAGAGCCCTTATACTTGACCCTGTAGTCAATGTCAATGGGCAAGTTGGTGTGTTGGCCAAGCCGTTCTGGGGCTGTCTCTTCTTTGCTGAGATTTTTTGACAAATTCTCAGCGAATGTCGCCCTCGTTTTTTGTATGTTTGTCTGCCATTGCCTGGAGTATAATGTATGCCGAGTTTCCAAAAAAAAACCATCTGTCCGCTGGACTGTCCCGACACCTGCGGTATGATCGCCACCGTCGAGCAGGGCCGGGTGACAGGTCTGCGTGGTGATCCGAAACACCCCTATACCAACGGGTTTATCTGTCGAAAAATGCGGCGATATCCGGAGAGGCTCTACGGCAAACAGCGCCTTCTTTATCCACAACGGCGGGTTGGAGCCAAGGGTAGCGGGCGTTTTCAGCGTATAGGCTGGGATGAGGCCCTTGAGCTGCTTGCCGAAAAGCTGGCAGCAACGGTCCGTGATTATGGCGGCAGCGCGATCCTGCCTTGGATGTATGCCGGTAATATGGGAGTGATACAGCGTTTTGCCGGATACCCGTTGTTTCATCGGCTTGGGGCGACTATGCTCGAAGAGACTATCTGTGCGACGACCGCTCGGGCTGGCTGGAATGCCCATTGCCTGGATGTTGCCGGCAGTCCTCCGGAAAAGGCAGCCGACGCCCGACTGATCCTTGCCTGGGGTATCAACGTTAAGGTCACCAACGTCCATTTTTGGCAGTATGTACAAAAGGCGCGGAGCCGGGGCGCGAAGCTGGTGGTCGTCGATCCGTACCGCAATGAAACGGCAAGTGCTGCCGATTACTACGTCCCGGTGCGGCCGGCCGGGGATGTGGCCCTTGCCCTTGCCTGTTTGAAACTGCTTGGTGGCGGAAAAAGGTTTGTCTTACCGGTGACAGAGGAGCCCGGCGGTGGTGCAGACAATGTACTTGCCTCGCTGGTGGGGACACCACTGCAAACACTGCTTGCCCAATGCGGTCTGCAACGCGAGCAGGTTGAGGAACTGGTCGGGCTGTTGGCTGCACATCGGCGTATCTTTCTACGGATCGGTGCGGGTATGAGCCGAAACAGCCGAGGGGCAATGGCGGTACGGGCCGTTACCTCCCTGGCAGCGGCGCTTGGCCTGTTTGCCGGAGGTCCAGGCCAGGGGGTTTTGGCTTTTTCCGGCGCCTTTTCTGGAGATAAGACACGGCTTACCCACCCTGAACTTGCACCTGGACCTTTGCGCCGGCTCAATATGATCCAGCTGGGGCATGCCCTGACCACTCTGGAGCCGCCCGTTAAGGTGTTGATCAACTATAACGCCAATCCGCTCAGCTCCGCGCCGGATAGCAGTCAGGTTCGGCGTGGACTGGCCAGAGAGGATCTGTTTGTTGTGGTACATGAGCAGGTGATGACCCCGACGGCACGCTATGCCGATCTGTTGCTGCCGGCAACAACATTTCTGGAAAATCGCGATCTCTATACCGCATATGGCCATTTTTTCATGGGTGTTACCGAGCCTGTTATTGAGCCTCTGGGAGAGACAAAGAGCAATTTTGACCTGTTTCAGCAACTGGCCCGGCGCATGGGCTTTGATGAACCTGTCTTTAACCAGACCCTTGATGAGCGGCTTGTGGAGTACTGTAAAACACTGCGAGAGCTGCCCTCCGATTGTGAAATTCCTCCGGCGCCGGGCCGTTATCTCAGATCGACACGCTGGCGATTGGAGGGATGTACCGGGAAATTCGTATTCGCCGCCAATTCCCTGCAGCCGGCAATTCCAGGCCTGATTGCAGCCGATGAGTTTGATAACCCGGATATGGCTGCTCGTTATCCTTTTTTGTTGATCACTCCACCCCATAGAGATCTTTTGAACAGTACGCTGGGGGATCTCGTCGAAGAGGGCCCTGGAGAAGTCATTATCCATCCACAGGATGCGGCGGCGGCCGGTGTTGCATCTGGTGCCAGGGTAGTGCTGGAAAACGCCCGGGGCTTTTGCGAACGGGTGGCCAGGGTCAGCGACGCCACGCAACCTGGCCTTCTGGTCGCCGAGGGGCTGTTTTGGCCGCAGCCGGGATTTGCAAATGCCATCAATGAACTCACCTCACAGAAGGAGGCAGATCTGGGGGGAGGGGCCATGTTCCATGAGTCACGGGTGGCGTTGCGCGCCCCGGCGAGCGGAGAATTCTTGACCGGTATTCAGCAAGAGGGGGGAAGATCTTTTTAGCTGTTTTCGTTTTTTCTGTTTCTACCAAAGAGCCGTGTTGATTCAGCGAGTTCTCCGGCAAGCTCTTCTGTTAAGAACTCGGGTGCGCAGCGCCATCTCCAGTTACCACTGGCCTTGCCTGGAACGTTCATCCTGCAGTCGCCGCCAAAACCCAGGATATCCTGTAGCGGGAAGATACAGAGCCTGCTGATAGATGACTGGGCCAGGTACATAAGATCTTTGTGGATTGGGGTCTGGTCACTGGGACCTTTGTTTACCAGCTTTTTTATGGTTGTTCGTTGCTGATCGTTGAGGGCATCGCTTAAAAACCAGCCAAGTGTGGTGTCGTTATCGTGGGTGCCGGTATACACGATATCCTGGGGGTTGGTAAAATTGCAGGGCAGAAAGGGGTTATACGGATTGCCATCAAAGGCGAACTGCAAGACCTTCATCCCCGGAAAGCCGAGATTGTTTTTCAGCTGGATGACAGAGTCTGTTATGACGCCAAGGTCTTCCGCGACAATGTTCACCGTTTCCAGATGATTCTTCAGTCTTTTAAAGAACCAGAGTCCGGGGCCTTTTTTCCAGACGCCATTCACTGCCGAGGGGCTGTCTGCGGGGATCGCCCAGTAGCTGTCGAACCCTCTGAAATGATCTATGCGTACTATGTCAACAAGAGAAAACAGATGCCGTAGCCTGTTTAACCACCAGGCGAAGAGCCGGTTTTGTACATTGGGCGAAGGGTCTTGCCAGTTGTATAGTGGGGTGCCCCAGCGTTGTCCTTGGCTGGAAAAATAGTCGGGTGGGACCCCCGATACTTCTGTCAGAGTCAAGGTCTGGGGATCGAGGGTGAAAAGATTTTGATGCGACCAGACGTCGGCGCTGTCGTAACCGACATAGATCGGTAAATCCCCAAAAAGAGTTATTCCTTTTTCCCTGCTCAGGCTGCGCAATACCGACCATTGGCTGAAGAAGACGAATTGTTCAAAACTGTAATAGAGGAGTCTTTCTTTGTGTTGTGCCGAGAAATCAGTCAGGGTCTTGGGATCCCTTCTGGCAAATCCTTCGGGCCAGTGAAACCATCCCTCTCCGTCGAAGATTTCTTTTGCGGTCATAAAAAGACAGTAATCCCGAAGCCAGAGAGCGTTTTTGATAAACGATCGGAAACCTTTCGCAGGGCGACTTTTGAAGGCCTCGAAGGCCTTGGCCAAGAGGGTCGTTTTGTTTTCGATAACCTTTGTAAATTCGGTTGTATAGGCGTTGTATTCTGGCTGATTGGAGATATCCCGGTCTTCGAGATAGCCGTCTTCGGCGAGAAGATCCAAAGAGATGAGCAGCGGGTTCCCCGCAAAGCTGGAAGGTGACATATAGGGAGAATGATCAAAAATGTCACAGGTCGGATTGATGGGCAGAAATTGCCAGTAGCTCTGCTCACTACGGACCAGAAAATCCAGAAAAAGATGACTGGGGTAGCCCAAATCACCAATCCCATGCCTTGAGGGAAGCGAGGTTATGTGGGCGAGTACGCCGCTGGAACGTTTATCAAACATAAGAAAGTTTTGTTTTAATCGAACTGTAAATAATTCTATGCAACTGTTTTCCTTTCAGATTTCAGAGAAGTAGGCCTCATATTCAAGGAGAAACCGATTTCCTGCTGAAGGTCTTCAGATACAATTTTCAATACATCCCCGAACAGCAATACATCTAAAGTCTGTATTGATATAGTATAGCAGACTGATACGATGAATACTAATACAAGAATTTGAGAATGTTATGATCTTTTTTGAGGAAATTGTACTTGGGTTTTTTCGTTTTCTTGCTGGTTTTTCTTGTCGCCCGCCCCTTGCTCTCTGCAATTCTAGAGCTTACAGTCGCCGGTAGAAGTAACAAAGCAGCGGGTAACAGCTTTTAAATCCAGCCTGCAAATTTTTGTTTTCGAAAAATACATCTGAATCCGTGACGACTATAGGAGGAAATAACAAAAAATAGGATAGCCGATCTTGAAAAAGCATTTTTACAAGGGAAATGTACTTTTTTACGGGTCAACTTAAATTGCTGATAACCTCTCTGGCAAAGCGATATCTGGCTTTGGCATCAACTGAAGGCCAGATATTGCCTTGAAATTACCAAAAAACAAAAAATAAGAGCAGTTCCTCCAGGAACTTCATCGATTTCCTGAAGTTCATCCCTGCGGTACTCGTAATCGCATTGAAAAGATCTCAAGCAAATCCTTTTAGTCTAATAAAGAAACCCTTGGCCTCAGGCCAAGGGTTTCTTTATTAGACTAAATAGCAGGAGTTCCAATTTGATAGATTCATGAAAATCTTTGACTTGTCCGCCTTTTGCTGCCTGCTGTTGTTATCTTGACGTTTGTCACACGGAGTCGTAATCAGATTCAGCACAATCGATATGTTGTTTTTTTCTGGTAAGAGAGGGCAAAATATTCTCGTCAAATCCGTACTCTTTGTAAGCCGTTCTAATATATTCAATATAGTGGGGTTCTGGATAACCTTGGCAGGTGAGTTTTGTGGGGTGGGCGATATACATTTGTCCCATGACCTTTTGATTAAGTTCTGTATAAAAATGAATACCTATTCGTAAATAATGGTGAGGTACCCCTTCAAATACATCTAATGTCTTGATCTGATGAGGTGAAAGTTGAGTTGCGATTATTGGACAACGATCCTCTACACCTGTATAAACAACATTTGCATACGTTATCTTTTCTTGGTTTGCTTGCTTGTTAAAAATGAGCTTGAATTTTTTTAAAAAGCCTTTTTCTAAAGAACAAACTTCCCCGATTCTTTTGTAAAGACGAAGAAAATTCATATTTGATCCGTATGAAATAATCCATTGATTTTTGCTTTCTTTTTCAAGAAGATATCTACGGTAATCTCCGTGTGGTATTTTTATGTAGCCGTTTATTTTATTGTTGAAAAAATAGGTAAATGCTGCTGTCTTTTTGTTTTCTGCAAAATCCCGTACCGTTATGCTCTTTCGTATGAACAATGAAGAAGATAAATCGGAAGGAGAATAACCTTCTATCCTATCTAACAGATTCAACAGATCTTTTTTTATAGAATACACTTCACCAACTGTTGTTCCACTGCCTGGTTGTATGCCCGGAAAATCCCCAATATCATAGAGGTCTGCTTGAGTTATAGCTGGTCCAAGATATATACCATCCTTCAGAATTCCTTCTCTTTTCATGCCTTGTAGAAGGGTTCCGTAAACAAAAAATTTTACATTCATCTAGAATTTCCTCTGAAAAACTATAATATTGTTACTATTGTCTATTCTCGACAATTTTGATTAACTAATTTGATCTTCGCAGTCTCATTGTGGACCATTTTTTTCGAGAGATATTTTCTTTCGTCGTAATGACAGTGTAAAGGAATAACTCTTTAGAAGAGTTGTGCCAAGAATGCCATCTACCTGTGCAATTCCCAACAAAGTAATAAGTGACTCGGGTAATATCCCTGCTCGAATAACAAGCTCTCTACCATGTATCACCAAAGGAACGAGGCGTGTCTGAGTTGTAAAACTCCCTATAGTTGGATGAAAGTCTTGTTCTTTATCTGCAAGAGGAAATTGTGAACTGAGTTCTGGGTTGAGATATGACAGTTTTGCTCCTGTATCAAGAAAAAATCGTATATCTTTATTTGACACAGTTGCATTGAGTATGGGGATATTCTGGAAGGTATCTATAGATAAACTTCTTTTTAAAGTGAGTTCTTCATCCGTTATAATATGACAATGATCTGGATCAATGCGTATATCGTATTTCTTTAGAATATCGGTACCAATAAGTCCATCGATTGTTCTTCCTACGTATCTACTTAAATAATCTGGATTCACGTTAGATAAATTCGACAAAGCAGTGTTTCTTTCTCCAGCAAAATCAATATATTGTGAGCGGCTTATACTTGCTGGAGATCCTGTATCGATAAGTAAAGAAGCTGTCTGTGTTTTTATGATAATATGCCCATTGATAAGATCGTACGGATATTTGTATTTCATTGGTTGTTACCTGTCTTGAGAATTATTAAGTTTCCACAAACCTGCGTGTCTTTCTGGCAGTTCAATAAGTCGTTTTCCTTCGAACTCTCTCCAGCAAGGTGAATTGTACGAATATCCATATCCTCCATGGAGAAGATATTCCGGCATTCCCGCCGGATTTAATTGAACTATTTTTTTGAAGAAAGAGCTATCAAGCGCAACGCTTTCCCACTCACCGCCGATGGCGCCTGGCTGGATGATGGCAATTACTTTTGGAGCAATTTCTAGTCTGTTATATAAACCTTGATAAATCGCTGACATCTCCCCTGCAAAAAATAAAAAACTAAATCTTTTGGGCCCTATTTTTTCGTCGTTCTCTGGAGATCTTTCCCAGATGCTCCAGTGACCAAATGGTTGGCAATATTTCTCCATTTGTTTCAGTTTTTCCAGTTCCAGGGGATCCGTGGGTAATAGTGGTGGCTTCCAACTTGCAGGAACGATATCAGAGATCTGGATATCCCGTTGTAAAATCGATAAGTAACCTTTGAACCCACAATATGGACCACTTCCATTAAGATCAGCGAGAAATTGCTCTTTATTTATATGATAATCGGCATAAATAAAGGAGTAGACATTGCCAGCCAGAAATTTAACAGGTGTTCCATTTAAACCACTTGCAGGATAGTACAACGAATCTTGAAGAATTGATTCTAGGTGGAAATTACCTATGGCGTCTGCTGTAATCTCATCAAGCCATTTGGGCATTTCTGCTTGTGGCAATATCTGTATCATTTGTATTCTCTTTGTTTAAATTTTTGATAAAATATGTCGGGAAGAAGAAAAATGTAAATATCTAGGTAGATTACGCTGGTTATTCTGTGTTTTTTCCTGTGAGCCAACAGCTCTCTTTTAATTGTTCCATTTTCTTCTTTAGTATAGTCATTTCTTCTTGTATCTTAAGTTCCTCCCGAAACATTTTCATGGCTGTTTTCAGTACTTTTTCACTAGGGAGAGGGATCTGCAGCTCACGAAGTTCTTTGGGGTTGATTGTTCTCATCCTTGTTCCTGTGGAAATTGCATTAAGCAAGGTGGAACCAATAGATGACTTCAGGTACATATAGAGGTAGTATGCCCATTTCTCTGGGGCCTTATGAATCCTGAGAACGTGGAACGCCTGTCTTGCAACATAGTTTTTTCCTTGAATGTCTGGGCTCATCAGACCAACTCTGCCTATTCCCGAACCTCCTCTGGTATTTACGAGTATATCTAGTGGATAGAGCCTGTATTTTCCAGACCTTCGCCAATTTTCATCATCGACCAACAATTCATGGGATGCCGATGAGATGTAACCGCCTTCAGGAAAATCCTCAAAGGTAACCAGGTTTAAAGTATGAGAACCCGTTTTGTTGTGATGGGTAAATATCTGGTTTCTAACCACTATAGCGAGGGAATCTAGATCTATAGTTTCTATTGAGTTCAGGTAGTCGAAGACACGTTTTTCCTGTCTGGTCAGGACATATTTTTCTACAGATATGTCAAAGTTTTTCGTTTTACAATTCTCGTAACTTGCTAGAGAGGATACTCCATCAATCTCCTGTCGTTTGTGAATCAATTCTGGTAACTGATCTGGTTGACACTTTCCTCCTTGTACAAAGAAAATCCTATGACTCTTTTTTGCCTTGTTAAGGACGATCAATGAGGTGGCTAGGTGGTGCTTAATCATCTTGTCCGGCAGGGCGATGATTGTTTCGACCAACCCTTTCTTTATGATGTCTTGTTTTACCTGTCTTTCGTTTTTCGTTGTTTTTTTCAACAGGTTGTTAGGGACTATTGTAATTACTTTTTCTTTTGTCTGGGCAATTAGATGCAATATCGCGAACAGTTCGTAGTGATATGTATTATTCGAATAGTTGCGATTATATGCATCTACCACGCTTTTTTCTGGTATCCTTTTACCAAAAGGCACTACGGCTATACCCTTATCAAACTGACTTAGTTTTTCCTGGGAAATCCAGACCGGAGTGTGAACAGGAACATATTCAGGATCTCCAAACTTGTGATGTATTCTGTTGTTGACGAAAAGATTAAGCAAATCAATAAAGGCAGCGTTTGAGATTCTGCTTTCACCATAGATATCGTAGCCATTCCGGGCTAATTCGAAAGTAAGTCCTAGTTGTTCGTCGTAGGGGCAATATATTGCATCTTCCGTTGTACAGTTAGCGAGTTGAATCAGCAATTTTGCCGACTCAGCTGGAACAGTTACGTCTCTAACGGATGTTTTTCGAAATCGAAGCACTGCAGCAACAGCGTTTTGGTAATCAAGGGTTTCTCCGGCTATAGCGGAAGCCAAGGGAATCAATCCTTGTTTTAACTTGTTCTGGTATTGTTTGAGTAACTTTTTGTCCAGCGGTAGAGTGAACATGCTTGATTGATTGGTTTTTTTTGAGTTACCGAGCTCCTTGAAAATATTTATAAAGTCTGCAATGGATTTTTGGGCCACTTCTGAACTAGAAAAAGAAAGCTCTCTTTTTATTTGACCTTGGAGGGACAGTTTTCCCCAAGCAATAAAAAGCAGGATAAAATGAATAAAGCTCGGTTGTTGTCTTTTGCTGGGTGGTAAGATGTATATGATCCTGTTGATAAGTTCTTTGGTCATTTATTCCCTCCATTGTTAAAATTTCCTTTACTGGCTTTACTATAAAACATAAAACTTAAAAAGTCAATAGTTTACTTTTAAGATGTCAAGGTTGCCCGTTGCTGGGTAAATTCCTGAAAGCCCATTGTATGAAGTCTGACAGAAAAATTTGAAGGATATTTGAAGAACAGGGTAAATCAGATTCTGGTATCTTCGATAAGAGGAAGAGAAAATTCCGCTAACGTCATGTCAACCTCGAAGTGACGCGTAATATATGATATATTTCTTGGGGCAGACGCCTAATATTGTAGTTTCAAGACTGTTTTCAGGTCTTTGAGAAGTTGTTTTGGAGTTCCTCCATTGGATCTCTATTCACACTCTTTGAGGAAGAGTTCAAAGTGTTGCTTGTGAATTCCGTTGTATTTTCTCATCTGTCTTTTGGCTTGACTCCAAAAGCTCTCAATTCCATTTATATGGTTATGTGAAGCAGAAAATTATTTACTTTGATGTGTCCTGTAATGTTGAAAATTCAGAGACATCCAACGTATTATAAACAATGTGTCTATCGGTATACACCATACTATCAGGCTTTATTTTTCTCTTATGACAGGAGGTAAAGTATCCCGCTTAACATCTGCGACAGGAATGGTATAAACGTTCCCATCTTGCTTGAGTAGACCAAAGACGTTTTTTCTGCGTACCACGACTTCGTTTCCCTTTGCGTACACCTCCAAAATAACTTTCGTCAATTTCTACTTTTCCACAAAATTGTAGAATTGCGGTGAATACCGACCAAATCTGTTGCTGTTCTTGCTGGTGTACCTGTAACGAAGTGTTCCAACAGCCTTTGTTTCCTGTAACTGCTTAATTTACATTGTTTTATATGCATAGCTGAAACCCTAACCTTTTTAAAGTCAGGTGTCAGCCCTTATGTTAAATATCAGGAAGCTCAAGAGCGAACGGTAGAAAATAGTCAGTTAAATTTGTTTTGATAAACTACCTCGCCCAAGCAGCGGGATATTGACGCTTTGGAAAAAGCTTAGCAAACCACTAAACTACAAATTTGAACGCCGCAAGCGGCGGGGTATTAGACCCATAGCTTCACAATAAGTTGAGGGGATGACTTCCCCGCCTCTTCAGGAGGAAGAGGTATCCCCCCTTCCTGTGGTGAATTATTTGTTCATTATTTCAATTTGTTATCGCATAAAATTGCATAACCTGACGAATCTCGAAAGTTGAGTAATTGATAAAAAAGAAGTGTGGAGTGAGAAATTTTGAAAACTGTCGCTTACGCTTGGCAAGATATCGCAAAGTGGCGGAGATTTTTGTTCAGTTTTGGCGGTCGGCGTTAGATGAGATAAAAAGAAAAAACTGGTATAGCCCTATAAAAAAAGCACGTTAGACAATGCGCCTAACGTGCTTTTTTATGGTGAAAAATGGTCGGGGCGGGGCGATTTGAACGCCCGACCTCCTGCTCCCAAGGCAGTATTTTAAATAAGTAAAAACAAAGTGCTGAAATATAGCTGGTGTAAAAAACTATGTAAATCTTGTTGAAGGTGGGTATCAAGTGAGCCCACCTTCAACAAAGATAAGATTTATTTTTTGTGTCAATTATTGCAGTTCTTTTTTGGCCTGAATCTCCATGTCAACACAGCCTTTCATTATTGAGTAGCTTTTTCCGCTGGCGTCTGCCACCTCTGCACAATAATTGAATATGCATGTTGGTATATTCATCCTGTTCAGTTCATTTTTTGCTTCTGTTTCCATATCTCTGCACCCTTTTTCAATTGTATAGCTTCCTCCACCGGCATCGGCGACTTCTTTACAATACCCGTTAATGTCGCCATTATACCCTTTTGCAGGAACTATCCCACAAAATATTAAAGATAGACATAGAATAGCGATAAAAAACGATAAATTGCTAATGATTTGTTGATTCATGGTTCCCTCGTTAAAATGTTTTTTTGTTTACCGGAATTATTATTTACTTAAGAGGTATTGTTGAAAAGAAATTCTAATTGCAGATTGGTGGTTCTCAATTTCTTTTGGATCTAAAAATTTATAGATTTTTTCCTTGCCTGATTTGTGAAAAATTTTGATGTTCTTTTTCGTTTTGTTATTAAGATATAATCCGCAAAATCTCTTTTTCTTTCCGGGTAAAAAAATATCGAGATGGTTTTTTACTATGGTTACTTCAAATTCAGTTTTCTTATCAAGAATATTTTTTATCATGGCGATAGCCTCATCTTCAATTCTGATCCTTCTCATAGCGACATGTTCATCATCTATGTTTGACCATATCAAGCGTTTCGGATCGTACTTAGACTCATATTGCAGAAAAAGGTGCCAGATGTCTTCAAAATTTTCAGAAGTATCTCTTGACCCGCCCCAAAAGGTTTTAGTCTCCCAAATCTTTTTTCCTTTTTCTGGGCCATTTTCTAAGATAAAAGAGCATATATCAACTATTCTGATATTTTCTTGAGCGCCTGCACAAACATTGTTTGAAACCGTGAGAGCAAAAAATCTCCCAGTAAAAACCAAATGCCACCCCCGCTTCTCAAACCTTTCTTTAACTTCCCAAAATTTCTCGACAAGTAGGGGTTCTTTAGGTTCTCTTATTTCTATCCCTGCAGGCCTCTGTAATTCATCAAGCTTTTGTAAAATTTCTGTTTTATCTTTATAAGATAAAGATTTAGCCCAAAGGTCTTCATGTACAATCTTTATTCCCGTTTTGAGCAGGTCTCTATACTCTAATGCTCTTTTTATTTTTCTACCGTATGAAGTGTGAAGCCAATCTTTACTACAAAAAGTTCCTACGACCAAATAATTAGTTTTTTTTGTAACATTTTTACTTGTGCTTGCGGCACCTTTGAGGAGTGTTTGTTCTTCACACATTTTACGTGTGCCAAAAGCAAATTTTCCTGTAAAGCAATAATTCATTTTATTAAAGAAAACCTTTCTAGGAATAGGTCTGTCAAGAGGAAGTAAAGAGCTATTATCATAGGGAAAATCAACTGATGATTCTCCTGTAAATTCTGTAAGAATCTGAAACAATTCTTTTTGCTCTGTTTTATCAAATGTTCCATCAGATAGTACTTCACGAATATGAAAATATAGTGCATTGACAATCTGATCGTGAATTGCTGCAGAATGCTTTTCCAGCCAGTTTTGCAAAAACCTAGCTTCAGCAATATTTATTTTTTTGTCTGCCAGTATACCTTTACAAAGGCCTATAAGCTCGTCAATATTACGGTCGGTAATTCTTTTGAAATTGTATTGTCGATTAATCGGTTGCCCATGATCCTCAAGCAATATTTTCTTATAGTCCACGACTTCCCCTCTGCCCTATAATTTCTGAAAATTTCCAATGACCCGCCCTATGACTTCAAACGTTTTCAGATCGTCATCTCGGATAACAATAGGTGAATACGCCTGGTTATCGCTTTTCAATTTAACTTCTTTTGTTATCGGATTTTGTTCTAATCGTTTTACCATGATTGAATCTGCAACCCTGACTACGTAAACAGCACCAGTTTGAATCTCCTTTTCCTCAGGGTTGACAAATAGCAGATCGCCCGGAGCGATGCTATTAAGCATTGAGTCACCAATTGCGTGGATGATATGTAGATGCTCAAATCTTTGGGCCCCAAATTGTGACTCCAAAAAAGACCGGTCAAAATTCATCACGGTCTTAGCTTCATCGTAATTGATAATTCCATCGCCCGCTGCCGCATATATCTCGGGTAAGTATGAGATCGGGACGTTACTCAATTCAGTAATTTTATCGTTCCCAAAGTTAGAACTGGTGGAGATTTTTGCCGATGGTTTGTCGGTGAATGCTTCGCTTTTTATATCTTCCGTAGGTTTAAGGCGATCTTCATCGGTTATTCTTGTCAGGTATATATTCGCCAAGTCAGGGCGGGCGCCTTCCAGCGTTGTGTTTACGAAGCCGCACTGGCAAGCTGCAAAGGCTCGGGAATAATATTTGAGGCATTCTGGACATAATGGAGCTGATCGGCGATTTTTTCTTTTAGAGGGTTCGTCCTTTTCCCGCCCGACAACATCAAGGATATATCCGTTAATCTTATATGGTGAATTATCGGCCAAGCAATGGGAAGAACGATCCCCGGCCATCTTTCCCCTCCCTTTTTGGAAGGGTACTTCATCTTCGGTGCCACCTCGGCCGTGCTTGTGATATAAGCCACAATGGATACAGTAAAAATAGAGGCTACGGCCATTGTCATAAGTGCGAACAACAGGAGTGATCTTGTCGTTTTCTATTTCAACATCAATAACCTCAGGATCGAGTTCGTATATTCTCAGCAGATCTTTTTTTTCCGTTTTTCTGATATCTGCGATTGATCCTTTTTTAACCCACCAAGGAGTTACATTGTTCGCTGCTGCGATGGCTTCTGTGTGTTCCATCTTTTTTATGTCTTTCCTGCTGCCCGAAAGATAGCCCGTCATTGTTGATTTAGGGATCTTATTTTTTCTTATAAAATCAGCCCGGGTGGACGCGCCTCGTAGCTTTTCCAATCTTTTTTTCAAACTCATTTCTTTTTAATTCCAGATATATAGATATTGTTAGGTCTCAAAAGTTCTCGTTTTTAGCAAAATTGTGTTGCGAAGAGTTCTTTATTCAGCTACCCTTGTACTTATGAAACCAAACGAGATCAGAGCTGAACTTATGCGGCTCAATATAAGGGTAACGGATATTGCAGCCTCGCTTGGGATTAAGCATCCCAGTGTAAGTGTTGTTATTTCAGGTAAACAACGCAATCCAAGAGTCCGTGCAGCCATTGCCAAGGCTATCGACAAGCCAGTTCATGAAATCTGGCCCGAAAATAAAAAGAAGCGTCGATGAAATACTCTTTCAGCTATACCGATAGTCATGGCCTTACCTCTTCTTTTGCCGTGTCTGTTTCTGAAGACGCTTCAAAACTTTTATGCGGAGATTCAGAAGCTGTTTCTTCAACTGATGATCTT
>PDWJ01003798.1_pt1 | contig 14062 bp, 12 predicted proteins | sample 1430881 | NCBI WGS metagenome assembly PDWJ01 (sample SAMN01162460, study PRJNA174530) | Oral metagenome, whole genome shotgun sequencing project. | biome: Marine environment; feature: Marine mammal; material: Swab sample of the gingival sulcus; isolation source: swab sample of gingival sulcus... | reverse complement strand
CTGTACAAATCTTAATGTAATTGGGAACTCAGCTTTTTACAACTGTACAAGCTTGGCTTCAATAGATCTTTCTAACTGTACAAATCTTACTATAATTGGGGCCACAGCTTTTTACAACTGTACAAGCTTGGCTTCAGTGGATCTTTCTAACTGTACAAATCTTAATGTAATTGGGAACTCAGCTTTTTACAACTGTACAAGCTTGGCTTCAGTGGATCTTTCTAACTGTACAAATCTTACTGACATTGGACAGAGTGCTTTTGCTGACTGTACAGACTTAGCTTCAGTAGATCTTTCTAACTGTACAAATCTTACTGAAATTAGAACGTCGACTTTTCACAACACTACATCAGCAAATATCATACTGCCGGCAGGTATTACCAGTATTGGAAATAATGCTTTCGGATCTGATGATTCTACCTATTGCCAAAATGTTACAGTACCAACACAGGCGGTGAAGGATTTGGTAATAAACGCACCATGTAGTTACCCTCAAAATAAGGTAATTGGGCCATAGGCCGGCCCCCCGCATTAGCGGCGGGAGCGGAAGCGGGGCGGACAGGCCGGGAGGCCCTGCTTGTACCGAAGGTACCGGCAGCCGCGGACAGAGCGGCGGCTTGGGCGGTACGCCAAAGCCGTAATGCCCGTAAAAATAGAAATATTTACTATCTTGACAGCTGATTTTTTATTGTGGTAATTTGTTCAGACTGTTATAATTACACAACTAAATGTTCAAGGAGATCTTATGTCAGGCCACAGTAAATGGCATACTATAAAGCATAAAAAGGGCGCTGCTGATGCAAAGCGCGGAAAGCTTTTTACAAAGATAATCAAGGAAATTACGGTAGCTGCAAGAATGGGCGGCGGTGATCCGGAGGCAAATCCACGGCTGAGGACAATCGTACTTAAGGCCCGTGACGCAAATATGCCGAAGGATAATATTGAGCGTGCCATCAAGAAGGGTACGGGAGAGCTTGAGGGCGTAAACTATACCGAGGGTATGTATGAAGGATACGGTGCCGGCGGTGTTGCGATTCTTGTTGAGACTCTTACCGATAATAAAAACAGAACAGCGGCCGACGTAAGAAGTATTTTTACAAAGGCGGGCGGAAACCTTGGAGAGTCAGGCTCTGTTTCGTATATGTTCAACCGAAAGGGTGTTATTACGCTTAGTACCGAAACCTGTAATGAGGATGATGTTTTTAACGCTGCTCTGGAGGCCGGGGCCGAAGATGTTGTAACCGAAGACGGAATTATCGAGGTTTATACTGACCCTCAGGATTTTGAGGCTGTGCGCGACGCTATTGAAGAGGCGGGATTTAAGCGTGAGATGGCTGAGGTATCGATGATTGCTGATCAGAAGGTTACCCTTGATGATGAGAAAACAAGAAAGGTGCTCAGGCTGATAGATAATCTTGAAGATAATGATGATGTTCAGAATGTTTATTCAAACATGGATATACCCGAAGACTTTGATCCTGACGCTGAATGACATTGCGCATTCTGGGATTTGATCCCGGACTTGCAAATACCGGCTGGGGTGTTATTGACGCCGGCAAAAACAGGTTTGTTTGTATAGCCTACGGCTCAATATCAACCCCTTCAGATCTCAGCCCCGGGAACCGTCTTGATATGATATTTAAAAAATCATCAGAGATAATAGAGGAGTTTAAACCCTCAGCGGCCGGGATCGAAAGCCTGTACTTCTCTAAAAATATTACAAGCGCTATACCGGTTGCTCAGGCAAGGGGGATACTCCTGCTGTCACTTTTTCAAAACGGAATAACCGCAAAAGAATATACCCCTCAGCAGATAAAACAATCAATCACAGGAAACGGTAAGGCGGAAAAGCAGCAGATTCAGCAGATGCTTAAGATCATCCTCGGGCTTAATGATGTGCCAAAGCCTGATCATGCTGCCGACGCGCTGGGGGCGGCTGTCTGCTGCTATAATTCATATCTCTTTGATTCAGAGGGGGGAAGGGCCCAAGATGTTTAACAGCCTTTACGGAACAATAACACATAAGGATGACACTAAAATATTTTTAGAGCTCAATGGCATTGAATGGCAGATCTACATGCCGTTTAATTCGATAACAAAGCTTCCTCACTCTGGAGAGAACGCAAGGGTTTATACCTATCTGCAGCACAGTCAGGACACCATGCAGCTTTTCGGTTTTGCCGAGGCGCGCGAACGTGTTCTGTTTCTTGATCTGTTAAAGGTGGGCGGTATAGGACCCAAACAGGCAATAAAGATACTCTCTGGAATAGAGGTTGACAGCTTTGTAAAACAGCTTGATGATAATGATGTTGACGCGCTTACACGCCTGCCGGGGCTTGGGAAAAAGACCGCCCAGAAGATAATTCTTGCATTGCGCGGAAGGCTCAGCCTTGAAGAGGAGCATACGGCAAAGGCTGCTGACAGCGATATAGTTAACGCCCTTGTTGAGATGGGCTTTGAGCGGAAGGCCGCTGAAGCGGCTGTTAAGGCTGCTGCTGAAGAGGATGAGGCCAAAAATGCTGCTGAGGCTGAAAAAGAGCAGATTATTTTCAGACGGGCAATTATAATGCTCAGCAGTTAGGGTAGAAAATGAGCGGGAAAGAATTCGAGAATCAGGATGGTCAGCAGAACGGAATGCTTGGCGGAGACTATAATGTTGAAATAGACGGGCGTGAGAACCCGCTGCGCCCCAGAAAGCTTGCCGAGTTTCAGGGACAGCAGGCTATAAAGGATAACCTTGGTATATTCATAAAGGCCGCAAATGACAGGGAAGAGAGCCTTGATCATGTTTTTTTATGCGGCCCTCCGGGCCTTGGTAAAACAACCCTTGCCGGCATTGTTGCGGCCGAGCTTGGTGCTGATTTAAAGGTAACAAGCGCCCCTGCCATTGAAAAACCAAAGGATCTTGCGGGCATTTTGACCGGAATAACCGAGCGCTCTGTTTTTTTTATTGACGAAATACACAGACTTAAACCTGCCATAGAAGAAATGCTCTATATTGCAATGGAAGACTTTGAAATGGACTGGATCATAGGGCAGGGGCCTTCAGCCCGCAGCATCCGCATACCCATTCCTCCATTTACCCTGATTGGCGCAACGACAAAGGCAGGGCAGGTTGCAAGCCCCCTCTACAGCAGGTTCGGAATATCATGCCGCATGGATTTCTACCGGCAGGAAGATATAATGAGCATAATCCGCCGCTCGTCAAAGATCCTTGATATAAGGATTAACGATGACGCGGTTGAGCTTCTTGCGCTATGCTCACGCGGAACACCGAGGGTCGCAAACCGCCTTCTGAGGCGCATGAGGGATTTTGCCCATGTTGCGGATTCAGGCCGCAGCCCGGACCGCGGCAAAGATCTTATAACCAGAGAAATAGTAACAGACGGTCTTAAAAGGCTCGAAATAGATAACCGCGGGCTTGAACGCCTTGACCGCCAGATTCTGAGGCTTATAATTGAGCGCTACGGAGGCGGCCCTGTAGGGGCAGAGACGCTTGCAATCTCGGCTGGCGAGGCTGTTGAATCGCTTGAGGATTTTTACGAGCCGTATTTGATCCAGCAGGGCTTTATAAAGCGGACCCCCCGCGGAAGAATGGTAACCGAGCTTGCCTACAGCCATCTTGGGCTTCCAATCGGGCCCGGCGGCATAGGGGGAGGGGCTGCCGGCAGCCGAAATAAATCAAATAAAAACGGAATTGAGGAAGATGAAAACCAGTCTTTTCTCTTTTGATCTGCCGGAAGAACTCATAGCCCAATACCCTTCAGACTGCCGCGGTGAATCAAGGCTTATGCTGTTAAACCGCGAGGATGGTTCTGTAAGCCATAAAATGATAGGTGATCTGCCGGATTTACTGCCTGAAAAGGCCCTGATGGTTTTTAACAATTCGCGTGTAAGAAAGGCCAGAATTTACGGAACATCTGAAACCGGCGGCAGGGTGGAGTTTCTGCTGCTGAAGGCCGTGAACGAAGAGCAGACAGAGTGGCTGTCGATGGTATCAAAGGCAAAAAAACAAAGGCCTGGGAAGGTTTTCAGCTTTGAGGGCGGCTTTGAGGGGGAGATTATAGCGGCCGAAGGCAGCAACCGTATTATCCGCTTTTCAATACCAGTTGATGACAGCCTGCTTGATAAGTGCGGACGGATGCCGCTGCCGCCCTACATAAGGCGTGAGGATGAGTTTTCAGACGCGGAGAGGTATCAGACGGTTTTTTCCGAAAATACCGGTTCAATAGCGGCACCTACAGCGGGGCTTCATTTTACCGAGGAGATTCTTGAGAAAATACGCGAAAGAGGAATAGAAACCGCGTTTTTGAGCCTGCATGTAGGGATGGGAACCTTTCTGCCTGTTAGATCAGAATACATAAGTGATCATAAGATGCATTCTGAAGACTATGAAATTTCCGATGAAACGGCAGAGGCCGTGAATAGGGCGGCTGCGGATAAAAGGCCGATTATTGCTGTTGGGACAACATCGGTGAGAACCATTGAGGCTGAGGCATTGAGAAACGGCAGGCCGGAATTAAGGCCGGGCAGGCGAAGTACGGATATATTCATCTATCCCGGCAAGGCGTTCAGAATAGTGGACAGGATGATTACAAATTTTCATACACCTGAATCCTCTTTGTTAATGCTTGTATCCGCATTTGCCGGAAAGGACAATATAGACAGCGCCTACCGTCAGGCTATAGAGAATAGATACAGGTTTTACTCTTATGGCGATGCCATGTATATTATTTGAAATTTCCTCTTGAAATTATCTAAATCAATAGTTAAGATCGTATAAGCTATGAACACAATCATTCTTGGAGCTGGAACCAGAGGTTTCCAGATTGCGAAACATTTAATTGAAGAAAAGAAGAATGTCGTTCTGATTGAATCAGACCCCAAAAGAGCAGCCTACGCTTCTGCAAGACTCGACTGCATGGTTGTTAACGGTTCGGGAACATCTATAGAAAAGCTGAAAGAGGCCGGAATCGAAGGTGCAGACAGATTTATCAGTATGACCGACTCGGATGAGGTCAATATGGTAGCATGCGGACTTGTCTCGAGTGAATTCGATGTTCCTCACAAGATTGCCTGTATCAGAAACCTTACCTACATCGGCTCACGCGGTTTATCAGGCAAGATTCTTGGAATAGATTATATCATAAACCCCGAGGCAGAGGCCGCAAACGCAATCTACGATATAGTAGACAACGGCGTATTCAGTGATATGATATCATTTCAGAAGACAAGCCTTCTGTTAAATAATGTTCATGTAACCCCTGAATCTCCTCTTGTAAACAGAAATATACAAGATATCAGAAAGTCGATAAATACCGAGTTTCTGATAGCAGCGATACACAGGCATAACAAGATGATTGTTCCGTCGGGTGATACCATTGTAAGAATTGGAGACACCCTTTCTTTTATAACTGAAGACGGCTATATAGAAACCCTTTTTAATGCGATAGGCAAGCAGAGAAAGCCGCTTAACAAGATAATACTTGTCGGCGGAAGCAAGACAGCACGCTTTCTGCTTAAGACATTCTCTCAGTCAGACCGAAGGTCATTCGCACTGGTTGATGTTGATGATGAGGTTTGCAAAAGCTTCGCGGAACAGTTTCCTGAGGTTCTCATAATAAAGGCGGATGTAACGGATGAGACCCTCTATGAAGATGAAGATATAGGCAGCTATGATCTTATGATCACGCTTACCGGCAATGATGAGCTTAATATCCTTACGGCGATATATGCCAAAAAGATAGGCATTCATAAATCAATGGCGCTTATAAAGCATAATAATAACTATCAGAGGCTTGCTCCGCATCTTGATCTTGATTCTGTTGTAGCCGTAAGCAGCTCAACCGTTAACTCAACCCTGCGCTATATCCGCGGTGATAATTTCAAGAGCGTTCATTCACTATTTGAAGGAAAGCTTGAGGTTTTCGAGTTTGAGATATCAGATAAGACCACGGTTGTAAATAAAAAAATTAAGGAAATAAACCTTAAAAATAAGGGTATTATTGCCGGAATAACAAGAAACGGCCAAACCATCATTCCGTCGGGAGACAACATGATGAAGCCCGGTGATGTGATCCTTGTTACTGTTGACCGCGGATATATCGATTATGTTCAGAAACTGTTTCATAATACGGAGCGGTAGTTTGAATCCTGTTTATATACTAAGATTATCAGTTGTAATTCAGCTTGTTGTATCAATCTTTATGGTAATTCCCGCCGGCATAGCCGCATACAACGGTGAGATGGTGGAGTTTTATTCGTTTTTGGGCACAATCCTGATTACCTGGATTGTTTCCGCGGTATACATGTTTTTGACCCGCAAAGGCTCAAACAGGGCCTTAAGCTCGCGCGACGGCTTCTTTTTTGTAACCTCAAGCTGGATACTGGCGGCAGGTTTCGGCGCGCTTCCGGTTTATATATCCGGTGCAATACCGTCTTATACCGATGCATATTTTGAGGTAATGTCAGGCTTTACAACCACCGGAGCATCTATCTTAACCGATATTGAGTCACTTCCGCGCAGCATTCTGTTCTGGCGCTCGCTGACACACTGGCTGGGCGGTATGGGAATTGTTGTTCTTGTTGTTGCCCTGATACCGCTTTTGGGTGCAGGCGGGACAAAGCTTGTAGGGGCAGAATCACCCGGCCCTTCAGTAGACAAGTTCACCCCGAAGATCCGTAATAACGCGATGATCCTGTGGTTGATCTACATCGGGCTTTCGGTTCTTCAGACCATTCTTCTTATGTTAGGAGGAATGGATCTATTTGATGCATCAACCCATACATTTGGAACAATGGCTACAGGGGGATTTTCTCCAAAGGCCGCAAGTGTAGGTCATTACGACAGTGCCTATATAGACGCAATTATTACAATATTCATGGTAATGGCCGGCTGCAACTTTGCCTTATACTACAAGGCAATCAGAGGCAGAATTAAGGACATATTTGCCGATGGAGAGTTTAAGGTTTATCTGGCAATCTTCTTCATAATCTCAATACTTATAAGCATAAACCTGATGCTGAAGGGCGAAGGCTATGATTCTCCGGGCAGGGCATTCAGGTTTGCATCGTTTCAGACAGCAACAATTATCACAACAACAGGTTATGCAACCTGTGATTTTGAGCTGTGGCCCAACTTTTCAAAGATTCTATTGTTCTTTCTGATGTTTATAGGAGGCTGCTCTGGATCAACCGGCGGAGGAATCAAGGTTATAAGGATAGTTACCGTTGCAAAGGTTGCGGTAAACAACATAAAATATATGCTGCATCCGCGGGGTGTTTTTACACTCAAGATAGGAAAATCAACGATTCCCAAAAGGGTTCTTTATACAATCTCTGGGTTCTTTGCGCTCTACATTTTTACGATTCTTGCAACAACCATTATCACAGCCAGCTGCGGAACCGATATTGTTACATCACTTACAACCGCATTGGCTACAGTGGGAAATATAGGCCCGGGCTTTGGCGATATAGGTCCCGCTGACAACTATCATTTTTTCCCCGGATACATCAAGTGGGTGCTGTCGCTTGCAATGCTTGCCGGCAGGCTTGAACTTTTTACGGTATTTGCCCTGCTTACACCCCAGTTCTGGCGAAGATAATAAGTTCTGACACAAATAAGAAAGTTCCGGTGCAGATAAGAAAGCTCCGGCGAAGATAAGAAAGCCCCGCCCGGATAAGCTTAGAGATCTTTAAGACTGTTTACCCCGTCTATAAGCTTAAGGTCATTATCCCTGAATATGGTCTTAATATTCTCAAAAGCGGCAAGGGCCCTGCCTCCCACAATTGAGAAATCCTCGCGGACCACAGCCGGGGTAGCGTCTATGAAAAAGCTGTTTGCCCCTGCCGAAACCGCCGCGGCATTGCCCGCTGGGTCTGCAAACCCTAATTTGGAACCCTTCGCCGGCTGCCCGGCAGTTATCCTTGACTCAGGCAGCATCAGCCTGTACAGCGATATAAGCCTCAAGGTCAGCTCAATATCGCCGGGCGGGGTTGTTTCGGCCATCGGGGTTCCGGGTGCAGGCAGGTAGGGGACCATAGGAATCCAGCTTGGGTTGAAGGTAAGGGTGTATTTGAAATCATTAACAATATCTTCAAATGATTCATTCTCAAGCCCAATTATTGATCCTGTAGCAATATCAAAGCCTGCTTCTACAGCATGGTTTATGCATTTGATTCTGGCATCGAAATCAGATCGGGGTTTTACGGCCTTAAATAGTGTTCTGTTAGATGTTTCAAATTTCAGGCAAAACTCGCGTGCCCCTGAATCATACAGCTGTTTAACCTCTTCTTTCGTAAAAACACCTGCACCGATTGTTACATAAAAGTCTTTTTTAAAAGCGTAGGCTATTATTTCATTTATCTCGTCAAGATCATGCTTGGGATCTTCGCCTGAGATCAGAAACACCCTGTTAAGTCCCAGAGATTCAAGATAGTCTATGCCATTTCGGAGCTGCTGCTTACTAAGGCGAAACCTTTTTACATCGCTTTCGGCACGCAGGCCGCAGTATCTGCATGAGTTGACACAGTAGTTTCCAAGAGCCAAAACGCCGGTAAGATAAGCTCCCTGACCGAAAAGCTCCTGCTTCTTTTCAAAGGCGGGGATTCTATACTCCTTGTTAAACTGCTCTTCAGGCATTTTAAGTATTTCATCAAGGCCTTGTATTATCTTATTTTTCATATTAATTCACTCTTCATATTAATCGCTATCATTCTATTTCAAGTTCATCAAGCCACAGCCTTGCTGACGCGTCGCTCGGCATTCGCCAGTCAGACCGAGGCGATAATGCTATTGTACCGACCTTAGGCCCGTCCGGAACGCATGAACGCTTGAACTGCTGTGAGAAGAACCTGCTGTAAAACAGCTTTAACCATTTTTTTATCTCTTCCGGACTGTATTTCCCCTGAAACGCGGCCTCAGCAAGGAAGGCGGCCTTACTCGGCCTGAATGCGCAGCGGACAAGCTGGTAGAGGAAAAAATCATGCAGCTCGTAGGGACCGATATGCTCTTCGGTTTTTTGGGCTATTTTACCGTCTTTATCCGGCGGAAGAAGCTCTGGCGATATAGGGGTATCATTTATATCGGTAAGAACCTTTGCGGCGGCTTTATCGGCGATGCTGTCTACATAGAACTCAACAAGGAAGCGGACAAGGGTTTTGGGCACACCTGTGTTGACCGCGTACATCGACATATGATCACCATTGTAGGTGCTCCAGCCCATAGCCTGTTCGGAAAGATCGCCGGTGCCGATAACAATACCGCCAAGTTTATTGGCTGTATCCATCAGGATCTGTGTACGCTCACGGGCCTGCGCGTTTTCATAGGTGATATTCTGATTGCTCTCATCATGGCCTATGTCTGAGAAATGCTGCCTGACAGCATCGGTTATTTGTATTACCTCTATATCAAGCCCAAGGGCCTCACATAGCTTTTCGGCATTGCCTTTTGTTCTCTTTGTGGTTCCAAATCCCGGCATTGTTATGCATTTTATTCCTTCAAGCGGGAGTTCAAGGCTTTTGAATGCCTCAAGGGTTACAAGCAGGGCGAGGGTAGAATCAAGACCGCCTGAGAGACCAATAACCACGGTTTTACAGCCGATATGACGTATTCTGGCTGCCAGAGCGGCACTCTGTATTGAGAATATTTCACGGCAGCGGCTGTACCTTTTATCCGGATCACCGGGGACAAAGGGTTTTGGGTCTATATATCGGATAAGCCTGTCAGGGGTGAAGTCTTTATTATGTACCCAATGGGTATTTTCCGAATCTGTTTCAATAAGCCTGTAGTATGAAGACTCGGCAAGACGCTGCTCCAGAGCCGCACAGTCGGAAAATGTTTTATTGTTTATACGCTCATGCCGTATAAAATCAATATCAGCATCTATGATCGTAAACTCTGTTTCATACGAGAAACGCCCGCTCTCGGCAAGGATATGGCCGTTTTCGGCAATAAGCCTGTGTCCGCCGTAAACAGTATCCGTTGTTGATTCAAAGCATCCTGCCGAGCAGTAGGCGTATACGGCAAGCTGCTGGCCTGACAGCTTTGAGATTAGGCTGCGGCGGTAATCGGCCTTGCCCGCAAGCTCGTTGCTTGCTGACAGATTAAGGATGATCTCAGCGCCGGCGAGGGATTTGCGTACGGAAGGGGGGACGGGGGCCCACATATCCTCACAGAGCTCTATGCCGATCCTGCTTTCACCGCAAAGATCGGTCTTAAAAAGCAGCTCTGTGCCTATTGGTATTGATATGTTTTTGTATTCGAATGTATCAGAGAGGATGTCAGCCCCTGAGCTGAACCATCTATGTTCATAGAACTCATTATGATTGGGGATGTAGGTTTTTGGAACAAGCCCCATTATACAGCCCCTGTAGATCAGGGCTGCACAGTTGTACAACCTGTTTTCATGAAGCACCGGTAAGCCGACTGCTGAATAGATATCAAGATTTTCTGTCTGCTCAGCTATTAATAAAAGATTATCCAGCGCTGTTTCATAGAGGATAGACTGCTGAAAAAGATCTGCACAGCTGTAACCTGTAAGTGATAGTTCAGGAAAGACTGCAATATCACAGCCGTCAATATAGGCCTTTTTTATGCAGGAGGTTATCTCAGCGGCATTTGTCTTTATATCCGCAAGCCTCAATGCAGGAGTAATACATCCTATCCGGACAAATCCGTAATTATTGTTCATATTCGTATTCTAACATAGTGTAAAGAATAAAAACCATATTTATTTTGGTGAAATCTCTTTTTTTGTAAGCTCATTTTTTACATCTCATAGTTATTATACGTATAGACATGCAGGTAATAACGATGTTATGATCTTACAAAGTAAATTCAGGCGGTATGGATAGTAGAAATGAAGCATTGCACTATGATTTTTTTGAAATTAGTATTATTTCTCGGTTTACTTACTGTTGTTCTAAGCTGTTATGAGCCTAACTGGGAAAAGAGACAGTTTGTTACCTCATTTGAAAGTGTTTCCGATTTTGACGGCTTTTATATTACACCAGAAGAATATTTAAACACTAAACATGAATTATCTGATTCCATAGTACACAGTGGAACATATTCTCACAGAGCATGGGTTATCTCAGCCAACCCACCTTCAACGCCTTCTCAAAACAATAATCACAGAGGGTATCCTACAGTACAATTTCAAAACACGCCGAAAGGTCCTTTTAAGACACCCTGCTATGTTTCTTTATGGGTTTGGTTGGATATGGACTTAAATGCAAACCCAGGCGGTGAAGATGATTGGTTTAGCTTTGCCACCTTTACCGATGATGAAACGGATAATTGGTATAGAACTGTGTTGGTCAATCTAAGTCATGATGGATTTGTGCATTTACAACACACTACTAATCAAGGATCACAAGAGAGGATCTTCCAAACTTCTGATATCATTTTTCCTCAAAAAGAATGGGTTGAATTGAAAATATTTCTAGATTTTGGAGATGATGGCTACGCTAAAGTATGGCAAAATGGAGTATTAGTTTCTCACGCTGAAATCGGGAATATAACTAATAAATTATCTCAGGCACATTTCGGAATGTACTGTTCACCACAAATTTCTCATGGTGAGGTTTACAATGATGATTTAAAGATTGAAATGGTAGATTTTGAATAATTATCATCTTGGCAACAGGTAGAGAGATATAGGCCCTCCTTGCCCCCAAATAACATGTTTACGATATTTGAAAAAACAAAATAAGAGTATTAGAATTATACAGTAAAATGATCCTAATAATTTCTTTTGCAGCTGCTGTTATCTGGATACGTGTATTAAAAAATCTTGATAAAGACCGCAAGCTTAAAACTGATAAATCTTTTATACGACTCTTTATTTTTGCAGGATTCAGCAGTCTACCTCTGGTTTTTATCATATCAGATCTAATAGAACCCATATTAAGGCCCTTTTATACGTATTCAGTAATTCTCTATAATATTTTAATGGTAGGAATGGTTGAAGAGGTAAGCAAGTTTATTCCGTTTTTTCTGCTGACAATCAGAAAGCAGGCTGTAAAAGAACCGCGGGACGGAGTCATTCATGCAGCCTCAGTTGGGTTGGCCTTTGCCCTTGTCGAAAATATAGAATACGCATTTTTCTATGGGCTGAATATTCTTCTGATCCGTTCGATTCTTACAATAGTTGGGCATATGACTCTTGCGTCTATATGGGGAGCTACTGCGGGAGTTTATATCTACAATAGAAATACCAGGATGGGCGATAATCATTCACCACTTATGATAGCAGGCTCAATTATTGTGGCAGGAACCTTCCATGGTATTTATAATTCTCTTTTAAGTTATGATCACTTTATGGCAGCATTATTTGTTGATTTCATCGTTCTGATGATATCACTCAGGGTGCTCAATTTCTTTAACAAAACATCTCCCTATAAAAAGAAGCCAATCAGGGATTATAAAACAGAGATCCCGCGTTTAGTACATGCCCTGGATAAAAATCCCGAAAATTTCTATTTGAATAAACAATTAGGATTTTGCTATTTACGTGCAGGAAATACTGAAAAGGGTAAACGATATCTAAAAAAAGCCAATAAGATTAATTCGAGAGAGATTTCGGTACGTTTTTTTCTTAATTTTATTGATTACTATCAGACCGGGGATTTCAGATCTGAGCGGGCTTTAAATTATATTTCTGAATCACTGCCCAGCCGTTCAAAGCTGATTCTAAAACGGAAGGTGATAGAGGTCTTTAAGAACCGGCCGGAGAAGGAGCGCGCGCTGAAGATTTTGGGGTTTTAGGGAACGGGAGTTCGTAGTTATGGGAATATAACAAAGTAATAGATCCATACAACGGAAGCAATATGTTATAATTCACATCAAGAAGGTAAAAAATATGGATATACAAATAAGCAGCTATGACAGAAGATATCTGCAAATATCTTTGCCATATCATAAAGACTTACTAAATGCGGTTCATACACTTCCGTTCAGAAGATGGCAGAAGGATAAAAAAGTATGGCTTATACGTGATAACGATAAAGACCTGCAGCAGCTATTAGGAGAAATCTACAAGCTTAAAATTTTTAATGCCCCTGAAAAAAGCAGTACCCAGACACCATTACAGCAGATGGTAAATTATCTGAAATTCAGAAATTACAGCAGAAAAACAATAGATGTTTACAAGAGTCAGGTTGAAAAGTTTTTTAGCAGAACCGGATTGCATCCCGATGAAGTTACAACAGAAGATATTACCCTCTACCTTGAAAAGCTTAAAAGAATTACAGGCTCTTCCCGTTCGTATGCTGTTCAGTGCATAAGCGCATTAAAATGTTATTATTCTCACGGTTTAAAACGAAAAAACCATAATCCTGCTTACAACATTCCCTCACCCAAAAAAGAACTAAAATATCCTGACATACTCTCGCGTAATGAAGTAAAAAGGATAATTAATGTAACGAAAAACAGTAAACATAAATTTTTATTGATGCTTATCTATTCCGGCGGATTACGCGTTAGTGAAGCGGTTCAGTTGAAGATAAATGATCTTGATATTGAACGAAGACTTATTCATATTAGAGCAGGAAAAGGCAAAAAAGACAGGTATGTTATGCTGTCTTTAAAGGTGCTTGAAGCATATAATAATTACCGCAGCATGGTAAAGCTTCATGAATGGCTGTTTCCGGGAGTCCACTACAACACACATTTAAGCCCGCGATCTGCACAAGCTGTTTTTTACAAGGCCTGCGAAAAAGCAAATATAAGCAAGAATGTAAGCATACACACATTAAGACATTCGTTTGCAACACACCTTTTAGAAGACGGGGTGGATCTTAGGTATATTCAGGAATTATTAGGCCATAAAAATCCCAAAACTACAGAGATATATACCCATGTAACAAAGCTTGATATAAAAAATATAAGCAGCCCGCTTGACAGATGGTGAGATTGAGTAAGTATTAAATTGGGAGAATTTTAAGGGTGTGGTTGCATGATATGAGGCATTTGCGCTGCGCAAGAACTATTTAATATATAATGAATTAAGAAAGAGGAAGAAAAAAAATTACCCCAGAAAAGCGTCCAAAACATGCGAAA
>PDWJ01003793.1_pt1 | contig 14073 bp, 14 predicted proteins | sample 1430881 | NCBI WGS metagenome assembly PDWJ01 (sample SAMN01162460, study PRJNA174530) | Oral metagenome, whole genome shotgun sequencing project. | biome: Marine environment; feature: Marine mammal; material: Swab sample of the gingival sulcus; isolation source: swab sample of gingival sulcus... | reverse complement strand
GCAGAACGAGAGCCGATGAGAACATTAAGCTTGCTGGCTTCGTTAAGCAAAAACCGCCGCTGCTGTCAAATGACGAAATAGGTGAGTATTTAAAGATAGGCGCAGACGTTAAAAAATGGCTCGAAGAGATAAAGGCCTTCGCCCTGTCTGAGTGCCTTGCCGGCCGAGATGTAAAGGGCTGGAAAGCAGTAGAAGGTAGAGGGTCGAGCGATTGGACAGATGGCGACAAAGCATTCGAGACGCTAATGGCAAACGGCGTTGATGAGTCAATACTGTATGAACGCGTGCCGCTGTCCCTTGCCAAGACAGAAAAGGTCATCGGCAAAAAACAATTTAATGCACTCGTTGGCGACTTCGTCGTCAAAAATCCGGGCAAGCCTGCGCTTGTACTAGAAACGGATAAAAGAAAAGCAATCACAAACCAAATAACCGCCGAAGCGGCATTTAGAGAGGAGTAACAAATGAACAATTCAACAAGCGTAACAACCGGTAAAGTAAGACTTAGTTTTGTGCATTTAATCAAGCCTTATGCTTACGAACAAGGACAAGAGGAAAAATACAGCTGTACGATCCTATTGCCAAAGAGCGATGTGGAAACAAAGCAGCGTATCGACGCCGCAGTACAAGCGGCGATTGAGCGCGGCGTGTCTGATAGATGGAACGGCGTAAGACCGCCACAGATACCCGTGCCGATTTACGATGGCGACGGCGTTAAACCGTCAGATGGCATGCCGTTCGGCGATGAGTGTAAAGGGCATTGGGTATTTACGGCAAGCGCTAAAATCGACTACAAGCCAGAAGTTGTCGATGCGAACCTCAACCCGATTATTAACCCGACTGACGTCTATTCCGGCATGTACGCTCGCGTCAACGTTAACTTTTATCCGTACCAGTTTGCCGGTAAAAAAGGCATCGGCTGCGGACTCGGACCCGTCCAAAAGGTTGCCGATGGTGAGCCGCTTGGCGGCAGCGCACCAAAGGCAAAAGATGTTTTCACGGCGCAAGGCGGGCAGCAATCCAATCAGGGCATTAACCCGATTACAGGATTGCCATTTTAAAACAGTTAGAGGGGATATGCTCCCCTCTTTCGCTCTCAACTAAAAGGGGTTATGCATGAAACATTTAAGTATAGATATTGAAACCTATAGCACTGTCGACACCAGATCAGCGGGTGTGTACCCGTATGTAGAAGACGATGATTTTGAAATATTACTATTTGCTTACGCCGTCGACTTTGGCCCCGTTAGCGTCGTTGACCTTAAAAGCGGAGAAACGATACCAGAGGAAATAATAAAGGCTTTGGCTGATGATTCAGTTATCAAACACGCCTACAATGCGCCGTTTGAGATTGCTTGTCTTTCGAAGGATTACCCAGTCACGCCAGTAGCTTGGGAGTGTACGATGTTTCATGGCATGTATCTGGGCTACCCTAGCGGCCTTGCTAAAATCGGCAAGGCGCTTGGCCTCGCGGAAGATAAACAAAAGATGGCCATCGGCAAAGCGCTTATCAATTACTTCTGTAAGCCATGCAAGCCGACCAAGTCTAACGGCAAACGTAAAAGAAATCTGCCGCACCACGACGCGGAAAAATGGAAAACGTTTATCGAGTACTGCCGCAGAGACGTAGAGACGGAAATGGAAATATATAAGCGGCTTATTATCTTCCCCGTGCCGGATGAAGAAAGACATCAGTGGTTTATTGAGCAGCACATACACAGCTACGGTATACCGGTCGACCACGATCTTGTGGACGGCGCACTGCAGATCAGACAAGAGGAAGAAACCGCCCTGCTTAAAGAGGCCAAAACGCTGACGGGGCTCGATAACCCCAACAGCCGCAATCAGCTTAAAGCGTGGATTGACGAAAGACTGGGCGCGCCGCTTGACGACCTCACAAAAGACACCGTCGCAAAGCTTTACGAGACGACGACAGACGCAGCGATTAAGCGCGTACTTGAAATCAGGCAAGAACTAGCGAAGGCAAGCATTAAAAAGTACGATGCGTTTAAGGCAACGCGTTGTAAAGACGGACATATGCGCGGCGCACACCAAATCTACGGCGCTAACCGCACAGGCAGATGGGCGGGGAGATTCATCCAGCCGCAGAATTTACCGCGCAACTACATCCCCATGCTCGGCGTTGCGCGCGAGCTCGTCAAGCTAGGCAAATCAGAGCATATCAAGTTTATTTGGGGCAGCTTGTCCGATACATTGTCGCAGCTTATACGCACGGTAATTGTGCCGACGGCAGGTCATAAGCTAGTCGTAGCGGACTTTTCTGCCATCGAGGCGAGAGTACTCGCGTGGCTTGCCGGAGAACAGTGGGTTATGGACGTATTCGCCACGCACGGCAAGATATACGAGGCGACAGCGGCCAACATGTTCGGCATCCCAATCGAGCACATCGTAAAGGGTAGGCTGGAGTACGCATACAGACAAAAGGGCAAGGTCGCAACGCTCGCGCTCGGCTATCAAGGCGGCTCTGGTGCACTTATACAAATGAGTGCACTTGATCAAGGGCTAACAGAAGACGAGCTGCCCGACATCGTCAGCAGGTGGCGGCAAGCCAATCCAAATATCGTCAGCCTATGGCACGAGGTTGAGGCGGCTGTGATTAAGACCATGCAGACGGGAGAAGTGCAGCGGCTTAACGGCCTGACGATTAGGCGTGAGTGTGAGATTGTGTACGGACAGGACTTTTTAACGATTGAACTGCCGTCCGGACGCAAACTGTATTACGTCAAACCGATTTTAAAGCCGGGTAAGTTCGGCACAGAGCAGCTGTGTTATCAAGACGCCGTCAGCAAAGGTCAAAAACTTACGGAGACCTACGGGGGCAAGCTTACAGAGAATATCGTTCAGGCTATCGCTAGGGACTGCTTGGCGCATAGTTTAAAGGCAATAGCGCCCAAGTATAACGTCATCATGCACGTACACGACGAGGTCGTTATCGATGCCGAGCCATCCGTTAGCGTCGACGAGATATGCGAGATTATGAGTAGACCAATTGCGTGGGCGCCGGGGCTAAAGCTAACCGCTGCGGGCTTTGAAAATGATTTCTACATGAAGGATTAAGCCTATGAAATATAATAGAAAACTTAAAATCAGCACAGCAAGTCATAGAACGGCCACGCGCTGGCCGGCCAGCGAGATGATGTGGTCTGAGTTTATCGAAAAAGTAAAGACGCCTATACGCAGTACTGAGACGTACGAGGCGTATATGAAAATGCCTAAGTCTAAGCAAGACGACCTAAAGGACGTGGGCGGCTTTGTCGGCGGGCATTCGAAGGACGGTTCGCGCGCAGCTAATAAGATGGTTGGCCGCGATCTAGTGGCGCTGGATTTCGATAACATCGCTGCCGGCGGTACCGACGACATCGTTCGCCGCGTTGACGGGCTAGGCTGCGCGTACGTCATCTATTCTACGCGTAAGCACGCAGCGTTTGCACCAAGACTGCGCATTATAATACCTAGTGACCGCACGATGACCGCCGACGAGTACGAACCGATTGCGCGTAAACTCGCCTACATGATAGGCATTGGTAGCGCAGACCCGACGACGTTCCAAGTGAACCGGCTCATGTATTGGCCAAGCGTGTCCAAAGATAGTCAGTACGTGTTTAAGTTAGGCGATAAGCCGTTTTTAGCGGCAGACGCCATGCTGAAAATGTACGACGATTGGACGGATATAGCGTCGTGGCCGCAGGTACCGGGACACGAAGTCAGCCAGCAGCGTTTAGTTGCAAAGCAGCAGGATCCAACGACAAAGCCGGGCGTTGTTGGCGCGTTTTGTAGGACATACAACATCTACAGCGCCATGCAGACGTTTATACCAAAGGCGTACGATGAAACCGATAGGGAGGACCGCTTTACTTATACAGGTGGGTCGACAAGTGGCGGCGTTATCGTCTATGGAGATGGCCTGTTTGCGTATTCGCACCACGCCACAGACCCTATAGGCAGCAAGCTAGTGAACGCCTTTGACCTTGTCAGGCTGCATCTGTTTGGCGACTTAGACGCAGAGGTTAAGGCAGGTACGCCAACGGCCAGATACCCGTCATATCTTGAAATGAAGCGCCTTGCGGTCGCAGATAAAGCCGTTGTCGACCTGATGCACAGAGAACGCTACGCGGACGCCGTGCAGACGTTTAGCGAAACGGACTTAGGTGATGCAGATGACGTCGATTTGTCTTGGCTTAGCAACCTTACGAAGAACCCGAACACGGGAAAGCTAGAGAACACGATCAGAAATATCGTGACAATACTCGAAAACGACCCACTACTCACCGGCCGCATCGCGCTCGACGCCTTTGCCAACAGAGGACTTGCGCTCGGCAGTCTACCGTGGGACAAAAGAGAAGAAAGACGTAACTGGTCGGACACAGACGACGCCGGCGTACGCATGTACCTTGAAACCTATTACCAAATTACAGGACAAGCAAAGATCGCCGACGCCTTGCTGCTCGTGTCGAGTAAAAACGCCATCAACGACGTTAAAGACTACATCACTACAGTTAAGTGGGACAGCGTAAAAAGACTCGACACACTGCTCATCGACTACTTAGGCGCCGAAGATACGCCCTATACGCGTGCGGTGATTAGAAAGAGCCTAGTGGCCGCCGTAGCGCGTATCATACGTCCCGGCATTAAATACGATTACATGCCAATCCTAACAGGACCGCAGGGCATCGGCAAATCTACGTTTTTATCGATTTTAGCCGGTGCGTGGTTTAGTGATAGTCTTGCGAGTTTCAGCGGCAAGGACGCTGCGGAAATGCTACAGGGTGTGTGGATTAACGAGATCGGCGAACTGACTGCATTCAGTAGAGCCGAGACCAATCACGTTAAACAGTTTTTAAGTAAACGAGAAGACATATACCGCGAGGCGTACGGGCGTAGAACCAACAGATTTAAGCGCCAGTGCGTGTTCTTCGGTACCAGTAACGATGCCGAGTTTTTAAAAGATAGCACCGGTAACAGGCGATTTTGGCCGGTTCAGGTGGGGGTTAATCCCCCGACGAAATCCATCTGGGAAGACCTTAAGGAAGAAAGAGACCTTATATGGGCGGAAGCTTACCTATATTACGTTTTAGGTGAAAAGCTTTACCTAGACGGCGATGTCGAAGTATTGGCCAAGCAGCAACAAGAGATGCACAAGGAGTCTAACGCCAAAGCGGGGCTAGTTGAGGCATTCCTCGAACAGCAAGTACCCGTTGATTGGGACGCGATGACGATAGACCAAAGGCGCATGTTTTTAAACGGCGGCATGAACTACGAAGGTGAACTGATGTACCGCGATAAGATATGCGCTGCCGAAGTATGGGTTGAGTGTTTTAAGAGCGACCTTAAGTATTTAAAACGGCTGGATTCAATCGAAATCAACAACATATTGATGGGACTTGAAGGTTGGAAAAGAAATAAATCACGGCGCAGATACGGGCCATACGGTCAACAACGTGGCTTTGAATTAGACGGGAAAACAAGCGTATTAAAAAACGTCGTTATTGATATTAATTCAAAAACATCTAAATAGCCGTGTACAAAGTCTTTTTAGCGGCTTTGTACACGCTAAAGCGGCGCCGTGTACAGTGTGCACATTAAAAAACGGAGTGTACACAGATAATGTTGACGGCGTAAACCAGTAAAATCAACAGATATAGCCTAATGTGTACAGTGTGTACAAAGATTATATATATATATATTAATTATAGAATATAGACCCGTATAGCCTATATACACCTATATATAGAGATATTATAGGGAAATTCGGGACTTTGTGCACGCCTTTAGTTGAAAGTGGGTGAATATTATACATTATGCGAGAAAGGGATGTCGAAAGGAAATTAGTAGATTTTGTTAAGCGCGTCGGCGGCAGAGCATATAAGTTTACATCGCCGGGCAATGCAGGCGTGCCAGATAGGATTGTCGTATTACCGAATAGGCCGCCGATCTTTGTCGAAGTCAAAGCGGATACAGGCAGGCTTACAGATCTTCAAGAAGTGCAGATTAAAAGACTTCGGGATCTAGGACAAGATGTCAGAGTTGTAAAAGGCGAGAGCGGGCTTAAAGAGTTCGTGAAAGAGGTGATTGCCCATGAAGTTTAGGCCGCACGGCTATCAAGCATACTGCATTGACCGCATTATCAGCGACGGCAGTCTAGCGCTTTTTTTAGACATGGGACTTGGGAAGACCGCTATCACGCTGACGGCGATTAGGGAGCTAAAATATAATCGCTTTGCCGTTCGTAAAGTGCTTATTATCGCCCCGAAGAAAGTTGCAGAAGGTACGTGGCGAAAAGAGCGCGATAAGTGGGAGCACACGGCGCCAATCAGATTATCGCATGTACTCGGCAACAAGACTAAGCGCATTAAAGCGCTGCACACGCCGGCAGATGTGTATATCGTCAACCGGGAAAACGTTCAGTGGCTTGTCGACTATTATCAAAATGCTTGGCCGTTTGACATGGTCGTAATCGACGAATCGAGTAGCTTTAAATCGCATAAGGCAAAGCGCTTTAAGGCGTTAAAGTCGATTAGACCGCATATTAATCGCATTGTGCTACTTACCGGTACGCCGTCACCTAACGGGCTTGGCGATTTATGGTCGCAGGTGTATTTACTTGATGGCGGTGAAAGGCTTGGTAAAAACTATCACGGGTTTAGAGGCCGCTATATGGAGCCGGATAAGCGCAGTAGAGAGATGGTGTACTCTTATAAGCCGAGAACCGGCGCAGAGGTTGCCATAAAGTCAAAGATAGCAGATATTTGCGTCAGCATGAAGGCAGATGATTATCTTGATTTACCAGACATTGTTTATCAAGAGGTGCCGGTGATGCTGGACGATAAGGCGCAGAAAAAGTATAGCGAGCTAGAAAGGCAGATGTTAATCGAGGTAGATCCCGAAACCGTCGTCGACGTGGCTAGCGCTGCAGCTTTAAGTAATAAGCTGCTTCAGCTGGGTAATGGGGCAATCTATGACGAGGATAGGAGCATACACTGCATACACGACTGCAAGCTGGAAGCGCTTGACGAGCTACTAGAAAGCCTTACCGGCAAGCCGGTAATCGTGTTTTATAACTACAAGCACGATCTAATGCGCATCGAGGAAAGGCTTAGCGGTTCAAAGTTAAGCGTCCGGCGTCTAGTGACAACTGAAGACGAGGACGCTTGGAATCGCGGCGAGATTGACGTACTTTTAGCGCATCCGGCGTCAACGGCTTACGGGCTTAATCTACAAGATGGCGGCAATCACGTTATCTGGTTTGGACTAAATTGGAATTTGGAGCAGTATCAACAGGCAAATAAGCGACTTCACCGCCAAGGGCAGACTGAAAAGGTGTTTATACATCACCTCGTCGCCCAAGGCACTAGGGACGAGGACGTCATGAAGGCGTTAGAAGTTAAAGGCGATATACAAGACGCGTTATTGAAAAGTTTAAAAGCGCGTATTGAGAGAGCAAAAGAGGAATCAAAATGCAAATCATGATGTTTGGCAAATCGAGAGAAGTTTTAACCGTTGACTACCTTGCTGGATATTGCATCGTGGATATTGACGGCAAAGAGCTTGCGATGAGCACGAAGGAATTAGAAAAGCGAATCGTGAGAAAATCGTGAGAAAAACAGAAAGAACCCAGCAAAATAGCGGGTTATATCGCGTGAAAGGAGACGAGATGAAAAATACATTAGGAGATTTAAACAATCACCTCTTTGCGCAATTAGAGCGACTGGGTGACGAAGATCTGTCAACAGAAGAATTGGAGCGCGAAATTAATCGGTCGGATGCAATAACAAAAGTGGCTACGCAGATTATTAACAACGGCGCTTTAGTATTAAAAGCAAAACAGGCACACGAAGATAGATTTAACGCAGATGCAAAAATGCCAAAAATGCTGGAAGGTGGGAATTGATGGCCAGTCGAATTTATACACCCGAAATAGAGCGATTTATTCGCGAAAATGTAAAGGGGACGCCTTACGTCGAGTTGGCTGAGATGCTAAATAAAAGATTTAAACACAGAGTTTGGGAAGTAGGAAGTGTTAAATCGTTTTGCAGAAACAATAAAATCACAAATGGGCGAAATACTAGGTTCAAAAAAGGACAAATCTCGCATAACAAAGGCAGAAAAGGCTGGTGCCCAAAAGGTTGTGAAGCGACCTGGTTTCAAAAAGGACACCTGCCCGCAAACCATAGACCGGTAGGCAGCGAGCGCGTCAATGTAGAAGGATACATCGAAATTAAAGTCGCCGAACCTAATAAATGGCGAGCAAAGCACGTAGTTGTTTGGGAAGAGCAAAACGGCACAGTTCCAAAAGATAGCGCTATTGTATTTTTAGATGGCGACAAATTAAACACTGATATAAGCAATCTTGAGTGTGTAGCAAGAAAAGAGCTCTTGATACTAAATCAAGACGGTTTAATAAAATCAGACGGCGAGATTACAAAAGCAGGCGTTAATGTCGCAAAGTTAAAAGCTCGTATTTGGGAGTTGAAAAGACAGAGAAAGAAGGTGAAAAGTGACGACGAAAGCTAAAACGTATTTATATCAAATCCAGGACGCAAACGCACGCATTAAAATCAAGGCGGACGCAATCGAAGTGCTTAGGGCTAAGGCGACGCGCGTTAACCCCGAAATCAAAGAGCGCGTACAGTCGTCGGGCTGTGGCGACATCCTTGCCGCCGTTGTGGCAGAGATAGCCGACACAGAGAAAGAGTGGGCGGAGCAGATACAAACCCTAGAGCGAATTAAAAAGCGCATTATGGGCGAAATAGAAACACTTGACGACGTGCGCTATGTGACTATTTTAAAATATCGCTATGTCGATGGAATGACATTTGAAAATATTGCGGTGAAGATGGGTGTGTCTTTTAGGCATGTTACTAGACTTCATGGTCATGCACTTGTCGCGTTCGAAGAAAAAGTGCTAAAAAATAAAAAAAGCCCCTAAATGTCCTAGAATGTCCTATTGGGGGTGTGGTATTATGGTATCAAGTAAAAAAGCAATTGCGACGGGTTTACATCCTACCTACGTGGTTGCTTTTTTATTTGTTGCCAACTAGGCCGTGCCGCGTTCAACCTCCGGCGCGGTGCGGCAAAAATCTTTGGAGGAGAGAAAATGGCTAAGGGAAAATATCATAACTGGTTGACGCCCGAGGGCCTTTTAAAACTTGAGGGTTGGAAGCGGGATGGATTAAGCAACGAACAGATTGCGAATAATATCGGCATAAAACGTCAAACGTTTCAGGATTGGATAAAAAAATATGACGACATTTCTGACGCCCTTAAAAAAGGGCGGGAGGTTGTAAGAATAGAGACGGAGAACGCGCTTTTTAAAAGCTGTAAAGGCTTTTTTGTGACGGAAACGCGCGAAGAGATATATAGCGGTGGCGGCAAAAAGGTGACTAAGATAACGAAATACATACCGCCTAGTGTGCCGGCTATTATATTTGCACTTAAAAATTTGGCTCCGGACAAATGGAAAAATAACGTGGAAGTTGATAATCGCGAGGCACTACAAAAACTCGATGCCTTAGTAGGTGGAATAAATGCCCTTGCAATTAAGTAAAAAGCAAAAAGAAGTTTGGCGCAATACGATATTGTCAAGTCACAGATGGAATATCAGCTACGGCGCAACGCGTAGCGGCAAAACCTATTTAGATTATTTTAAGATACCAGCACGCATTCGCAAAGCCTCTACAAGTGGACTTATCGCGCTACTCGGCAATACGCAATCTACACTAGAGCGCAATATACTGGAACCGATGCGGGCGATGTACGGCGCCGATCTCGTAGGGAATATAAACAGCCGCAATCAAGTTAATCTATTCGGGCGCAAGGCATACGCGCTGGGTGCTGATAAAGTCAGTCAAGTGTCGAAGATACAAGGCGCTGGCTTTTCTTATGTCTACGGCGACGAGATAACGACGTGGTCGCCGGCTGTTTTCGATATGCTTAAATCGCGGCTAGACAAGCCCGACAGCGCATTCGACGGTACGTGTAACCCGACTGCGCCGAGCAACTGGTTTAAGCAGTTTTTAGACAAGCAGAATTTAGACATATACGCGATGGGGTTCAACATCGACGATAACCCCTTTTTACCGCCGAAGTTCGTGGCGGAGCTTAAAAAAGAGTACTGGGGTACTGTGCTATATGACCGCTATATTTTAGGGCGTTGGGTCGCCGCAGAGGGCGCGGTGTATCCGACGTTTGCAAATAACCCCGACCGGTTTGTCGTGAATAGTCTTCCGGATGATATTAGCTTTATCACAATCGGCATTGACTTTGGCGGCAATAAATCAGCGCACGCAATGGAGGCGACAGCGTTTAATAGTTCGCTGTCGGCGATTACAACAGTTGCAGAAAAGCACATCGAGGGCATTATAACGCCGCAAGAGTTGACTAAGCATTTTATAGATTTTGTCAAAGAGGTCGCAGGCTTTAAAAAGCAAATTGTAGAGATACGCGCAGATAGCGCAGAGCAAGTGCTTATTGCAGGATTTAATGCCGCGCTAATGCGGGAGCAGCTGCCGTATATCGTGTCAAACGCTAAAAAGGGCGCGATTACCGACCGTATAAGGTTGTATAACGTTTTGATGAACCGCGGCGACTATCACATACTGAACACATGCCCGAAACTCGTCGAGGCGTTTAGGACAGCGATATATGACGACGTTAGACTTGACGACGTTAGACTTGACGACGGCACGACGATGATAGACCCGCTAGACGCACAGGAGTATTCAACAGAGTATTACCACAGCGCGCTGCTGTACGGGAGAAATTAATGGATATAACGACGTATTTAACTAAAACTCTAAAACTCAACCCCGCGCCGCATATGGCTGAAGAGAGCGCTTGGCTAAGTTGGTATAAAGGTCATGTTGACGACTTTCACAACTACACCATATACAACGGGCAGAAACGCATAAAGCGTACACGCGCAACGATGCAGATGGCTAAAAAAGTCTGTGAAGACTGGTCGAACCTGATACTCAATGAGCGCGTAGAAATCACATCGGAAAACGAGCGATTTAAACAGCAGCTTGACGAGGTGCTAAAGCGCAACAAATTCCACTACCGCGCTAATCAGCTTATAGAACTTACCTTTGCGCTTGGTACTGGCGCGCTTGTCGAGTACGTCGACGGCGCGGGCAATATCGCCATCGACTATATCCGCGCGGAGATGATATACCCGCTTAGCTGGGATAACGGCGACATCACCGAATGCGCGTTCGCGTCAGAACGCATAATTGACGGGGCTAAGCATTATTATATTAATATCCACACGTTAGAGCCTAACGGCTACGTAATAACCAACAAGCTAGTAAGAGAAAAGGACGGACGAGAGGTAGAGCTGCCAGCGGGTACGCTGGAAGTCGTCGAAACCAAATCAGCGGTTAGGCGCTTTCAAATCATCACGCCGAATATTGTCAACAACGTTTATCTCGATAGCCCGTTTGGCGTATCCGTGTTTGGCAATGCGATCGACAGGCTTAAAAAAGTTGACCTGATATTCGATAGTGGCAATAATGAGTTTTCGCTCGGGCGCAAAAGAATTATCGTGCCCGCTACGATGGCACAGATCGCTTTAGCGGGCGCGCGTAGCGAACCGCTTTTTGACGCTAACGACGTCGCTTTTACGGCTTTTAAAACCGCAGATGAGTCGAAGGTCGACAAACCAATTGACCTCACTAGCGATTTGAGAATAGACGCACACAGCAAAGGCATGCAGGACGCGCTTAACTATTTATCAGACGGCTGCGGGCTTGGCAACGACAGATACGAGTACTCGCGCGCTGGCGGTGTCAAGACAGCGACTGAAATTGTGTCAGAAAAGTCAGCGCTTTATCAGAATCTAAGAAAACACGAACTCTTAATTGAGGACGCAATTAAAGATATGGCCGCGGCGATTGGGGATATGTTGGGGATAACTGGCGTTAGCATCTCTGTCAATTTCGACGACTCAATTATCGAAGATAAGCAGAGCAGACAGCAGCAAGCGCTACTTGAACTCAATGCCGACATCATCGACAATGTCGAGTATTTTATACAAGTTTACGGATTAAGCGAAGAAGAGGCGATCAAAAAGGTCGAGCAAATTGAAGCGAGAAAAGCGCCTGTCGCTGTTGAGGCTTTGCCGCTTGATCTAACCGACGACGGTATAGACAATGCTGGATATTAAAGCTGTTGAGACGAGCGCGTCAGAACTTGCGCTGCTATATCAGCAGATGGAAGACGATTTACTAAAAAATATCGCGCGCAGGCTCAAATACGACGACGCTGCCGGAGGTACGTTAAAGTGGCAGCTTAAAAAGCTGCAAGAGATTGGCGCGCTTAACAAAGCGAACGTCAAGATACTAGCAAAGTACAGCGGCAAGGCTGAGAAGTTAATCAAAAAGACGATTGTCGATGCCGGCTTGGGGGCGATTAAACAAGACGAAACAGTTTATCAAATTGCATTTGGCGAGGGGAAACTAAAGACGATGGCGCTGCCGGCTGAGCAAAGCCCTTATATCAACGCGCTTTTAAGGCTTGCTACAGCGCATGCCGTAAATGAGATGAACCTCGTTAACACAGCCGCTTTGGAGTCTGCTAAAAAGATATTCACAGACGCCGTTAATCAAGCGTATTTGGAAACTTTGCAAGGCGTCTACTCTTATCAAGAGGCAATCCGTAAAGCGGTAAGAAAGGCGGCAGATGGCGGCATCAAGGGGGCGCATTACATAAGCGCGGCGGGGCGCGAGATGTTTAATCATCTTGACGTTGCGATCAGACGCGCAGTACTTACGACAACAAAACAGGTAGCGCACGAAATGCAGCTACAGCGTGCAAAAGAATGGGGCAGCGACCTTGTGGAAGTATCTAGCCATGTAGGCGCTAGACCATCGCACGCTGTGTGGCAAGGTCAGATATATTCTATATCGGGCAAGTCGACAAAATACAAATCATTTGTAGCGGAGACGGGGTATGGTGACATGCTCGGGCTTGGGGGCATTAACTGCCATCATAGTTTTTATCCATTCTTTGAGGGGCTGTCGACGCGCGAGTTTTACCCCGTAGACGAGGAAGAGAACAAAAAGCAATACGAAAGCATGCAGCAGCAGCGCAAGATTGAGCGCGAGATTAGGAAGGTGAAACGCCGAATCATTGCAGCAGAAGCACAAGGCGATCACGCTGCTGTGCTTAAGTACAATAAACAGCTAAAAGTTAAGCAGATGAAAATGCGCGCGCATATTAAACAAAGCGGCCTGACTAGAAGACGTGACAGAGAGCAGGTTTTAGGATATAGTCAAATGTATCAAAGGACAGCTAAACAAAAAACGTTAGATAATAATTATCCTGTAATACATTTTAAAAAATCAAAGACTATTAACTTTGAACCCATGAATGAAGAACGTTATAAAACCATGAAAAAAGCTTTAAAACGTCAAGATGTTTCTGTTATTTCTGCAAAAGGTGATGATCTTAAGTTTTTAGATATTATGGGAGCTGAAGCGATGATTGTTGGAAATGATACCATTTTGCATCGCGGTAAGATTCCTAGCGCTTCTGCTTTCTTTGAGGAAATAATTCACTTAACGCAAATAAAGAAATATGGTATACTTAAATCAAGTGATGTAGTTGAATTAGCATATAGAGAAGCAGAAGCTCAGAGAAAACTACTAAAAAACGCTAAGGCATACGGTTTTAAAGAGAGTGATGTTGTAAGCGTAAAGCGTAATAAAAAGTATTGGGATAAAATTTTAAAAGAAAGGACAGGAATGTCATATGAACGCAACAAAGAACTTCGAAATAATAGATAAACTTAATATGACACCCGGTCTTGTTTTGGTTGGCAATGCGGATAACACTATTTTAGTTGGCGATAAGATATTAGGAACTGACGGGGTAAAATACGAAGTGAAATCATTTATTAATCCTTCGGGACCCCCGAAAAAATATATTTCAATTGTTGTAACAAAAGACACTTAAACGGTGTCTTTTTTAGTGTTTTAAATCAAGACCTTATGGTCTTTTTTTATTGCCGACGGGCGTAAAACGGAGCAGCCGACGGGCTAAAAGCGGAGAAAATCGACG
>PDWJ01003917.1_pt1 | contig 14075 bp, 11 predicted proteins | sample 1430881 | NCBI WGS metagenome assembly PDWJ01 (sample SAMN01162460, study PRJNA174530) | Oral metagenome, whole genome shotgun sequencing project. | biome: Marine environment; feature: Marine mammal; material: Swab sample of the gingival sulcus; isolation source: swab sample of gingival sulcus... | reverse complement strand
GAGGGCGGCAAGCAGGTTGAAGCCAGTCACAGTATTTATCAACCCATTGATGAAGATGAGAATAAGTTCATAGACAGCTGTAGCTCTTATAAAACCGAACCCTGTAAAGAACGCCTTCCCGTGGGTGAATACCTTTTAGTTTCCACTTACAATCAATTTGAAATTAAAACCCCGTTTACGGTAACAGCCGGTCAAGCCACCAATCTCAATGTCATTATGGGACAAACGGGTAAGGTAGAAATCACTGCCTTTGAAACCGAAGGCGGCAAGCAGGTTGAAGCCAGTCACAGTATTTATCAACCCATTGATGAAGATGAGAATAAGTTCATAGATAGCTGTAGCTCTTATAAAACCGAATCTTGTAAAGAGGGCGGCAAGCAGGTTGAAGCCAGTCACAGTATTTATCAACCCATTGATGAAGATGAGAATAAGTTCATAGACAGCTGTAGCTCTTATAAAACCGAAGCCTGTAAAGAGCGTATTCCGGTGGGTAAATACTTTGTCAAATCGCGCTATGGTGATATTGAGCTAGAAACCCCGCTGACTATTACCGCAGGGCAAACCACCCAATTGACGATTAATTTTTCCCGACAAAACAAACCGGTTGATAAGCAAGCCCTAATTGATGCCGATAGCCAACAGGCTAAAACCAGACAGGATGCAACACCAAAGTTATCCCCACAGTCATCCGGGCAGTCGTCGACAAATCAGTCTGTTAACACTCAAAAAGTTTCCTCAAACAACGACATGGGTAAAGGTGATATTGGCAAAACGGCGGCAGTGATTGGCGGTTTGGTGAAGGCATTTGGCGGTGCTGAAAAAAGTAAATCACCAACACCTGTCGCGCAGGAAGCACAAGCACAAAAACAGGCTGAATCGCAAGCTGCTGAGTCAGACAATGGTGGCGGCGATATGGCAAAGGCTGCTGCAGTTATGGGCTTGATCCAAGCTTTTGGTGATAAAGAAGACGTAAAAACCACCAAACAGGCGTTGCAAGCCATTAGCGGCTTAAATGACAACTTATCCGGTGGTGTGTTAAACATTTACAAACAGGCGGTGACTACCGGCTTACCGTTTATGCAGGCGGCGCTCAGTTGTTATCAGGGCAGTGATAGTCTGGCTCAAGCCCAAGCCTGTGACCACCTTGCCAAGCAAGCAGCGGATGCGGTGGCCAAAAAAATGGAAAACACCGTCGGCTTAAAGCCCGATGTTAAATATCCATCACCACATAACCAGTGGAATGCCGAGATTAAGCAAAAAACTGTAACAAAACTACAGGCCGATATCAAAGAAGCCGAATTGTCTATCACGTGTATTGACAACGGCGCTACCATTTTGGATCTAAAAACTTGTCTAAAAAATGGCGGCAAAGTCGGAGCCAAACCCAAAGTCAGCGAGGAAAAAAAAGCACTGCAACAAATGGGTAATTTGTTAAAAATGTTGGAAGAATAAAATCCTCCCCGAATCATATAGTCGTGCCAAGATTTTTTCGGTACAAGGTGGCGCATGTTCGCAGATAGTATGCTAAGTACAGCAAGAAGATGCAACCATGCCCACTCGCGAGTGGAATAGGTAAACGCTGTAACGGAAAATTTCTGGCATGACTATAGCGATTGAGTCCTTCCTTTTAAAAAAGGGGATTTAACCGCTGCGACTGTGTCTTGGGGAACAGAATAAAGAGAAAAATCTATGAAAAAATTATTACTGACCGCTTTACTTATCGCTACATTTGGACAGCTATACGCTGAAGTATTTACCGCTGGCGGCATGGAGCCGTTTTGGGATTTGACCCTAAAACATAAGAATGATCATCTGTATCAAGCAGTACTTTCCTATCCTAATGAAACTGGGATAATGGAAATCAAAGCGGTGGTGACCAAAACACATCACAAAGATTACGTTACTTACCAAGGGCAAGGCAGTAACGGTAAACCGCTTTCTATTATGACAGTTGAAAGACCTTGTGTCAGCGAAGGCAAAGGGGATACCTTGTCGCACTTGGTTATCGTCAATGCGTTTGAAGGTTGTGGCGGCAAGGTGCTGATTAACAGCGATGACAACGAGCAAACGGATAATAACCAAACCAATGGACAAGTAGCCCATAAAAAAACAGCCCGCGAAAAAGCCAAGCAACTCAACACCCAGGGCTTTCGCCTGTACAAACAGGGTAAATATTATCAAGCCCTACCGCTATTTCACCGCGCTACCAAAACCGATAACCGCTATGCTTTGGGACAATATAATTTTGCCTGTACGGCAGCGATTGTCTTGGATAGATTTGATTGTCATCAAGACGATAGTTTATTGGAATTAGCCAAGCCGGATAAGATTTTTACGGCATTGAAAAAATCGATAATGCTTGATCCCAAACGTTTGGCACGTAGTAAAACCGACCCTGATTTAGCATTGATAAGAAAGAGCTATCGTTACTACCGCGATATTCTCGGGTATTCGCCAAAAAATGACGGGCAATTTAAGGAAATTCTAACGAACGCAGTATGGGAACAAAGTATCGGTTTTTACGCACATCATGGCAAGCCAATTCGCCTAATTTTTCGAAAAGGCAGTAATAACGAGGTGATGCTGAGGCAGTCTCGTCCTAAAAATGGACATGATGACGCTTGGGAAGATGTTTATAAAACCGGCAAATATCGCGTCCACAACGGTACAGTGACGCTGATTTTTAACAGTGATAAACATGGTGCGCAACATATAACGGGGCGTATTAACAATGAAGGTGATTTACACTTTGCCGGCGCATCCGATAGTGGTATTTTGCCTTTGGATGATTATCGTTTTCGCTTTCCAACACCGTGTGAGGCCTATTGATAATGCCCACCCTAACTATTAGTCTAATGTAGGAGAAGAAAATGCGACTATCAAAAACAGCTATTTTTATTGTCGTTTGGCCAATGCTAATCAGCGGTTGCGTCAGTGCTACACCGGCTACACCAATAGTCACACCGACACCCGAAGCAAATACTAAACTGTTTGCCGAACAAACCGCGCGCCTGGCAGCAATAATGCCCAAATTGCGTCGGCAAAGCCGTGGCAAAGATTTTCTGGTCAGCGAAACGGGTATCAGCAAAATTTTAGATGCTGTTGCTCTAGGTGCAGCGGGTGATAGCAAAAAGCAAATCCGTCGTTTTATTTCCGATAGGCAATTGCCGTTGGGCAATGATAAGGTCTATAAAAATGCCAATTTGATGTATTTTGCCAATAAAAAAATCATCCACAAAGACTATCTTAAGGCCCTGTCCGATTTTGTGATTGAAGATTCACTCAAGGCAATGAATAAAAAAGTCAGCAAACTGACCGATGGTATGATTACCGATGCCATGAGCAATGTAGCGCCCGATGCCAGAGTGGTGTTATCCAACGTGATGACTTTTCATGCCAAGTGGGCATCACCATTTAATGAAAAATTAACGCAAGACAAGGATTTTACCGCCCTGTGCCAGGGTCAGCCCAAGGTGGGTAAAGTGGCGACAATGTACGACCAAGACAAAATCACCACTCTTAAAGACGGCGACATCACGGCGATTTCACTGGCTTTTACAGACGGCTATCATTTGTTGATTGCTTTGCCTGAGGATAAACACGCCTCGCCTGCCGAGGCAGCGCAGTGGCTGCTTGCCGATAAGGGCAAACACATTGATGCGTTGATGCAAGCCCCGCGAAAAAAAGTGCTGTTATCCCTGCCTAAACTGGATTTATCCTCGGAACACAATTTAATTGGCACCATGCAACAACTGGGCATAACGGATATTTTTGACGCCAAAACCGCCAATTTAAGTAAAGTCTCCGACGAGTCGTTGTTTGTCGGTTTATTTGAGCAAAAAATTAAGCTTCAGGCCGATGAGCAGGGCGCCAAAGCTGCAGCAGTGACAACGTCAGCAATGTTGCTCATGGCACCGGCACCGGAACCGCCAAGCAAACCGATTGTCGTCGATGTCGATCATCCCTTTGCCTTTGCCATTGTTAAAGCTCACAACCCGAGACAAATTGTTCTGGCAGGCGAGGTTAATTCCTTAGGTCTTTGTGGCACTGCACCCTAATGGAGAAAAACTCTATATAGTCGTGCCAAGAATTTTTCGGTACAAGGCGCATATTCGCAGACAGTCCCTCACCTAGTGACTTAGGTGAGGGACGGCAAGAAGATGCAACCATGCCCACTCGCGAGTGGAACAGGTAAACGCCGTAACGGAAAATTTCTGGCATGACTATACCTCTCCCAAAAAGCCACCGGTTTGGTGAGCCCATAGTTTGGCGTAAACGCCGTCTCGTTCCAGCAATTCCTGGTGGGTACCCTGTTCAATAATTTTGCCTTCATCAATCACAATGAGTCTGTCCAAGGCAGCGATAGTCGATAGGCGATGCGCGATAGCAATCACCGTCTTATCGGTCATCAACCCCATCAAACTGTCCTGAATGGCGGCCTCGACCTCGCTATCAAGGGCTGAAGTTGCCTCGTCCAAAATCAAAATGGGGGCGTTTTTCAGTAAGACCCGAGCAATGGCAATGCGTTGACGTTGACCACCCGACAATTTAACCCCGCGCTCACCAACTTGTGCGTCCAGACCCTTATTGCCTTTCGGGTCGCTTAGTTCATTGATAAAGGTATCGGCCTTAGCCCGACGGATAGCGTGCTGTAACGCTGCTTCGCTGGCATCGGGACGACCATACAAGATATTATCGCGTACCGAGCGATGCAATAGCGATGTATCCTGGGTCACCATGGCAATTTGTCCGCGCAGACTGTCTTGACTGACTTCGGCAATATTCTGTCCGTCAATGCTGATTGTACCCGCCTCGACATCATAAAAACGCAGCAGCGCATTGACTAATGTCGATTTGCCGGCACCGCTGCGTCCCACCAGACCAATCCGTTCCCCCGGTTTAATATGTAAGTTTAAGTCTTTGATCACGGGCAAACTACGCTGCGCATGTACCCCGTTGTTCTCGACAGGTAAATTGTAACTAAAATCAACATGGTCAAAGACAATTTCACCTTTATCAACGACCAGTGGTTTCGCTTGTTCACTATCCGTAACACTGTGCGGCAGCGATAAAGTATTCATCCCGTCGGTCGCCGTGCCAATATTCTCAAATAAACTGCTCACCTCAAACATCACCCATTTCGACATGCCTTCGAGTCGAATGGCCATCGCCACTGCCACGGCAATGGCACCGGGCGTTACCGTTTGGTGTAACCACAGGAAAATCCCCGTACCTGCCACTGAGAATACCAGCAAATAATTCAGTAGGTTAATCGAAAAAATTAATCCACTGACCAAACGCATTTGTCGATAGACAGTATCGAGAAAATGCCCCATGGCGCGTTTGGCATAGCCGCCTTCTCGTTGTGTATGGGCAAACAACTTGACGGTGACAATATTGGTATAGGCATCAACAATCCGCCCCGTCATGGTTGAACGCGAATCAGCTTGTGCTTGAGAAATGTGTTTAAGCTGCGGGACAAATTTTCGCTGTAGTAACAAATAAATCAAAAACCATACCAACATGGGTAACATCAGCCAAAAATTAATCGTCAACAGTACGACAAGCATAGAGATAAAATAGACGGAGATATAGACCAACACTTCCATCAATTTCAACACGGTTTCCCGAACGGCTAAGGACGTTTGCATGACCTTTGTCGCAACGCGCCCGGCAAATTCATCCTGATAAAAGGATAAACTTTGTCCCAACAAATGGCGGTGGGCCCGCCAACGCACCGCCATTGGGAAGTTGCCCATGAGCGTTTGGAAATTGAGCAGTGTCGACACTGCGTTGACAATAGGCAGCAATAACAATAGCACGACAGCCATTAAAATGAGGCTTGTACCTTCTTGCTGTAAAAAAGTCTGACGCTCGTGTTCACCCAACCAATCGACCAACTGTCCTAAGAAACGAAAGATCGACACTTCCAAAACCGCCTGCACCGCATTGAGCAACGAAACAATGAGAATGGGCACCATAAAACCCTTCGAATAATGACGCATAAAGGCGAATAATTGCCTGGGCGGCAGTTGACCGTCTTGTGCGGGAAACGGCTGTGTTAGCTTTTCGAAGTAACTTGCCAACCGTTTTATTGATTTAAACATAATTGTTGAATAGCGGTATTGAGAGGACAATAATAAAGCATTACGCATCGGCAGACAATGTCATTTCCACACTAATCGGTGTAACCTATTGAAATAAACCGCTGTGACATAACATTAATCACATTGCTTCACAGCTTACGTTATACTGGTCAAGCCATGTGATATAAGTAACAACCATGAACGAGCAACCACAAAGTAATACAATAACAACGACACAAAACGAACCCCTGGGTATTATCTTGCGCATTTTATCCGGTGTCACCTTTAGTTTGATGTTTGCCATTATCAAGTATCTGGGTGACACCGTACCGCTGGGACAAGTGGTCTTTTTTCGCTCCGCTTTTGCTTTGGTTCCGTTAATTATCTTTTTACTTTGGCAAGGTGGCTTTCCCAATGGACTGAGGACAAAGCGACCCATGGGGCATTTTTGGCGCAGCTTTTTTGGTACCATAGCAATGTTTGCCGTTTTTATGACCGTGCGCTACCTACCGATTGCCGAAGCGACGACGCTAACCTATTTATCGCCGATAATCCTGGTTATTTTGGCGACAACCCTGCTCAAGGAAACCATATCACCCAGACGTTGGGCAGGCGTTATGCTCGGCTTGTTCGGCTTACTGGTGATGACGACACCGCGATTTTCCGTACACGGTGACTACAGAACGCTGTTGGGCATTGGTTTTGGTATCCTGGGAGCAACACTCATTGCTGCTGCCTTGCTGCAAATCCGCCACCTGACCTTACAAGGAGAAAAAAGCGCAACCATTGCCATCTATTTTGCCCTATCAACAACCATTGCAGGAGCACTAACGGCAGTGGCAGGTTGGGTACAGCCGACTGCCATACAATGGTTTTGCCTAATCGGCACCGGTTTTCTGGGTGGCGTTGCACAATTATTGATGACCTTATCCCTTAGCTACGCCAGTGCATCGTCACTGGCACCATACGAATATTTGGCTATTTTGTGGGCGGTACTGATTAGTATGTTCTTTTTTAATGAAGTGCCGACAATATTTTTCTGGTTGGCGCTACCCCTTATTTTGGCAGGTGCCATTGTTGCCAAACCGGCGAGACAATAAAGTTATGTGCATTAATTTTTGGCATATGGTCGTGCCGGAAATTTTCCGTTACAGCGTTCACCTGACCATTGATTAGTGGTCAGGGTTGCGTCATTGCGGACGGTACAACCAATAAGATAACATGGAGCAATATTCAGAGTAATCGCCTAAAGTTTGCAGCAGCTCTATCTCTGGTGTAAGATGATACTTGGAAGTCTTTGATAAACTTAATAAGTCGTTCAATATTGAATTACCCAGCACTGATATATAGTCGTACCAAGAATTTTTCGGCACAAGGTGCATATTCGCAGACCGTCCGTCCCTCACCTAAATTACTAGGTGAGGGACGGCGAGACGACGCGCCTTGTAGCGACAAGTAATCTATTTCACTATAATCCGATGCTACAAATGGGGTAGTTTTGGAAGGGCAACCGGCTGTATGCCTTAAAAGTAGCGGTTGAAAATAACAGTTCAGAGTATTTGTCCGGTTACACGCCTTCCTAGCTAACCGCGACCTGCCGACTAGCAGTGGGCCTTAGCTTGATCGCATTTATCCCGTAACCACAGTTATAAATAACCGGCAACCATAAAGACACGATAATGGAATAAATTAAAAATTGCCCGGCGCTTACATTGTAAAGTTGTTACGCACAAACTGATTAACAGGCATCATTGATTAAATTAAATAAAAAGGAGAGAGAAATGTCACTTATAAAAACTTTGCTATCCAGCATCATCGTATTATTTGCCACTCAATCGTTGGCGTTGTCACCTGAGGATTACCTTGGTTCCAACGACCTTGAAGATTTAAAAAAAGAATACCAGCTTATGAAAGAAACAGTCAATAATCCCGATTTAATCTGGCTACCACTTTTTACGCCAGATGGCAGACCGATGATTATGACATTTTCTCAAACAAAGGAGTGGGTTAAAAAAAATATTTTAGAAGAATGGGATGGTAACTTACGAGAATATAATGAACAATATATCGCTGTGCTTTCCGAAGCAGTAAAGGCTTCGAGAGCGACCAAGCAAAAGATCAAAAGAGAAATACTGCCCGCTATGGCATCCAGAATAAAAGAGTTAGAGGCTGAGCAAGACAACCAAACCCCATCAACTAACGGGCAAAATAGCCAAGGTAATGTCAATAGCCAGGGTAATGTTCAGGGCAACGCCGATGCTCAGAGCACGCCCGAAGAAAGAAATTACTACGATAGATGCCCTAAAAAGAATCCTTCTTCTACTGGCACCTTTTCGATACGATTTTATCAACCAGGTAAGAAAAATAATTACCGTGAATGCACCTATCGTTCCTCTAAATTTTCCAGCCCTTTGGCCAGGGAGGTACCATACCTTGACGGAAAAAAAGATGGCACTGTATTTCGGTATGAATATATAGAAGATGTTGATTTTTATTATCTAGAAGAAAAGGCATCCTATTCTAAGGGTAAGCTTAACGGTATACGCGATGTTTATCATTTCAATAGAGATACCAAGAAACTTTACCACATATTCGAAACTAATTATGCCGATGGTAAAAAACACGGTTATCATATTCGATTTTGGGATAATGGCAACACTGAAAAAGAAGAAAAATATCATATGGGTAACGTGTTAAGTCGCAAAATTTATAATAGGGAAGGCGGAATGACTCAATGTTACAAATGGGATAGTTTTGGAAATACAACTAGTTGCATGCCGAAAAAGTAGCAAAGCGTTCCTGGCTAACCACAAACTGATTAACAGCCGACATTGATTAAACAAAAAGGAGAGAAAAATGTCACTTATAAAAACCCTGTTATCCGGTATTATCTTATTATTTGCCGCCCAGTCATTGGCCGTATCCCCTGAGAATAATAGTCAAACTGATCATCTTAACGCATTAGAGCAAGATCATCAGACAATGAAAGCACTTATCAATAATCCTGATTTATTCTGGATCCCGCTTAACACAAATGATATTTTGTCATTAGGTATTGATCCCAATCATATATTCTGGGAGCACTTTAGAATGACCAATAATAAATCAGTGATTTTAACATTTTCTCAGTTAGAAAAGGAGGCCGAAAGAGATATCTCAACGGTAAGCAAAGGTACCCTTTACGAGAATATTGAACAATTAAAAAAAGATTATCAGCTTATTAAAGTGTTGGTGGATAACCCCGATTTATTCTGGAAACCGTTTAAAACACCGAGTGGTGAGGTAGTGGTCTTGACATTTTCTCAGTTAGAAGAGCGGCTCAAAACCATCGCGCCCAACGAAGAACAAGACAACCTTAGGGAAGATATTGCAACATATATTGTTGAAATTCTCAAATCGGTAGAATCAGCGAAATTTGCCCAGAAGAATATCAAAGAAAAAGTGCTGCCCGCTATTGCACTTAGAATAAGAAAGTTCGAAGCAGATCTCAATAAAGCAAACAGCTGGAGGAGGCAATAACAATGGTGTGAAATTTTTTGGGTACATTTTTCATCATATAGTGCTATATGTCGAAAAATGACTACGCGCAAACTGATTAACAAAAATCATTGATTAAACAAGAAGGAGAGAGAAATGTCACTTATAAAAACCTTACTATCCGGCATCATCGTATTATTTGCCACTCAATCGTTGGCGTTGTTACCTGAGGATTACCTTCGTTCCAACGACCTTGAAGAATTAAAAAGAGAGTATCAGCTTATGAAAGAAGCAGTCAATAATCCCGATTTAATCTGGGTGCCATCTTATACGGCAGATGGCAGCCCGATGATTATGACACTTTCTCAAACAAAGGAGTGGGTTAAAAAAAATATTTTAGAAGAATGGGATGGTAACTTACAAGAATATAATGAACAATATATCGCTTTGCTTTTCAAAGCAGTAGAGTCTTCAAAAGCGACCAAGCAAAAGATCAAAAGAGAAATACTGCCCGCTATGGCATCCAGAATAAAAGAATTAGAGGCCAAGCAAGGTGATACACTTGATAATCAGGAAGATGATTATTATCATGAATGTCCGAAAATAAACCCTGATCCTTCCAGTGGATCAATCAAACGATTCTATCAATCAGGTAATAAGAAAAACTATCGAGATTGTTATTATTATCGAACTTCTCATCCACGTGCTAACTCTCTTTTTCTCGAAACTCCGTATATTAATAAACAGAAAGATGGTATTCAACTCGAATATCGCTACAAGCAAAAGTTTAATCTGTATTATTTATCTCAAAGGACAAGCTATTCCAACGGTAAATTTGACGGCATAGTGGATTATTATTCTGTAACAAAAACCGGAGCAGTTTATCATAGAGAACAACGTAGCTATGTTGATGGCAAAATGCATGGAGATCAAATTGTAAGGTGGCCTAATGGTAAAACGAGAGAGGAAAGGCAAACATTTATGAATAAATCGCTAAAAACTAGATACTATAATAAAGAGGGCAAACTGATCCAGTGTTATAAATATGACAGTTTTGGAAAGGCAACCAGCTGTATGCCGAAAAAGTAGCAATTGAAAACTGACTGCGGCGCCATTCCTTGTTCTTTACTCAAACTGCACATTTTGCCGAGCTTCCTATATAATAAGCGAAACGAGCACTATCAGGGAAAGATGAAAAGAGCCGCCATTGTTTATGCCAGCTACGACGGGCATACCAAGCGCATTAGCGAGAAAATACAAGGACTGCTGGCCGAGAAAGGACAAAATGTAGCATTAATCCATATTGACGACTTTTCTGTCGGGCAACTGGCGGACTACGAGTTTGTTGCTTTCGGCTCGCCCATTCGCTACGGTAAACACCTGCCGGCAATGGTGGATTTTTTAACGCGTCATCAAACCATACTGGCACAAAAGGGAACGGCTTTTTTCAGCGTCAATCTCACCGCCCGCAAAGATAACCGCAATACCCCTGAAACCAGCGTTTATGTGAGAAAATTCCTAGCAAAATTGAGTTGGCAGCCCGATATGGTCGAAGTCTTCGCCGGTCAACTCAATTACTCCATTTACCGTTTTCACGATAGACAAATTATCCGCTTTATCATGTGGCTTACTAAGGGACCGACAAGCCTCAAAACGGTTGCCGATTTCACCGACTGGCAGCAAGTTTGCCGATTCGCCGACGATATTTACCGATGTTGTCAAACAATTGATGATCGACCAACCGATAATCAATAATGTGAGCAATTACTACGTTGATGTCGTCATCATAGGTGCCGGTGCCGCCGGACTGATGTGTGCCATTCGCGCAGGCGAATTGGGGCTGTCGGTTCTGGTGCTGGAAAAAGCCGCCAAACCGGCACAAAAAATCCTTATCTCGGGCGGTGGTCGCTGTAATTTTACCAATTTGCACATTAGCTCGACGGCGTATTTATCACCCAATCCCCACTTCTGTAAGTCGGCACTGTCACGCTACACGCAGTGGCACATAATAGAAAAACTCAATCAACACGGACTGACTTATCATGAAAAAACGTTAGGACAACTGTTTTGCGATCAACGCTCCAAAGCCATTGTCAATATGTTGCTGGAAGAGATTAACCGCCACGATATCACATTGCATTGCAATACCGAGGTTAAAACCATCAACCATGCCAACGGCCGTTATAACATGATGACCAAGCGGGCAACTTATAGCGCCCCGCGCCTCGTCATTGCTAGCGGCGGCCCGTCGATACCCAAACTCTGGGCCAGTGATTTTGCCAACCGAGTTGCCAGACAATTTCGGATAAAAAACACGCCGTTCTCACCAGCGCTGGTCCCTTTAACACTCCCTGAGTTCCTGTTGACACAATGCAAGCCGCTGGCAGGTATTTCACAGTACGTAACCATTCACTGCCGCGACGTATCATTTACTGAACATCTATTGTTCACTCACCGCGGCATCAGCGGCCCGGCCGTACTGCAAATCTCATCGTACTGGCGCAAGGGAGATACTCTCTCAATTGATCTCTTTCCCGGTATCGATATACAAAGTGATTTGAAACGCAGACGAGAAACAAATCCGCGGTGGACACTGGTCAAATACTTTTCACAATATTGTCCCGACAAACTGGCACATGCCTTTGTCAGTTTGTTTTACGACAACCAACCGTTACAAACTTTTGATGACAAGGCCATTGCCGATATTGCTGAACTGGCTCACAACTGGCAAATTAAACCGGCCGGCAGCGAGGGCATGAAAAAGGCAGAAGTCAGTACCGGCGGTATCCACCCCGATGCTCTTTCTTCAAAAACCTTTGAATGCCGACAACAAAAAGGACTGTATTTTATCGGTGAAGCCGTTGATGTTACCGGTTGGTTAGGCGGCTACAATTTTCAGTGGGCTTGGTCTTCGGGATGGTGTTGCGCCAATGAAATGGGAGCTGAAATGGGAGCTGAAATGGGAGCTGAAATGGGAGCTGAAATGGGAGCTGAAATGGGAGCTGAAATGGGAGCTGAAATGGGAGCTGAAATGAGAGCTGGAATGGGAAAGCAAATAGGAGAGCACGGCAGTTCAACGCGTAAGTCCAAAAAAATCTAAAAATTAACTGCTCTCCAGAAACGCCGATAAGTCATCGGGCAAGTCGGCCGACACGTGAATAACCTCGTCAAAGGCCTTAAAGCGGATAATGTGGGCATGCAAAAACAGGCGGGGCAAGCCCAACTTTTCCAGTGCCCTGTTCCATTTAAAGTCACCGTACTTATCATCCATGGCCACCGGATGTTTATTCAGGGCGGCATGAACGCGGATTTGGTGTGTTCTACCGGTTTCAATGACGACTTGCATCAGGGTGGTTTTGGCATAATGTTCGCGCGTTGTAAAAATACTGACGGTTTTCTTATCGCCCCCCGCTTCGACCTGCTCAAATTGGCCACGGTCGTTCATCCGCGATACCGTTTGTTTCTCGATCGGTGTATCGATAAGCAGCTCGTTTGCTACCCAATTCCCCTTGACTAGGGTGAGGTATTGCTTGTGGATGTTGCCAGTAATGGATAGGTGTTGAAATTCATTCAGCGCCTCGCGAGAATTGGCCAATACCAGACAGCCCGAGGTATCCTTATCGAGACGATGGCATAACTCCCAACCCGCCTGCGGAAAAGCGCGACGCACGGCATCGATGACGCCGTACTGATTTTTACTGCCGCTGTGAACAGCAATACCGGCCGGCTTGTTGATCACCATAAAATGTTCGTCTCGGTAAAGTACGGCCTTACTTATCTCGGCAATTGCCCTTTCGGGAACGAAAACACCGCCTCCCGTCTGTACGGTGGTTGGAGGAATGCGCAATAGATCTCCGGCACTGACTCGCGTCTCTGCTTTGACGCGCTTTTTATTCAAGCGTACCTCACCTTTGCGCAGCATTTGATATAAACGCGACTTGGGTACGTTGGGCAGTAGGCGGCGCAAATAGTTGTCGATGCGCTGGCCATCGAATCGGTCCTCGATGGTCAGATGGCGGACACCGTAACTCTCAACCGCGGGTTGTTTCATTGCCCGGCCGCCAGACCGAGAATCTTTACCAGTTTTTTTAATTTGTTGAGCAGTTGTGTCTTTTTTTTTGCCAAATTGTTTTTTTACACCGGCCTGATTGCGTGTTCGGTGTTTGCTCTTAGCGCCATTTGATACGGCCTTAAACCGGCCGCTACTTTTGCCGTGTCCGGTTGTCGATGTCGACTGTTTTTTTCTTTGCTTCATTGGCTCTATCATTAGCTCCATGTATAGTCGTGCCAATAATTTTCTGGTACGAGGCACGTCATCGAAGACAGTACTGTAGCTACGGTGAGATGACGTAACACTGTACCGGGAAATTAGTGTCATGACTATATCATGAAATTTACCCACTGCGTATCCAATATGTTAGCCCAAAGCGATAAAGTCCTATTCTGAACAAAGTTAAAATGTCCTCTTTTTGGGGACGACATGATGCAGAAGGAGACTTTAACCATGAGCCA